>Ga0164318_10004283_pt1 | contig 13688 bp, 9 predicted proteins | sample GuaBasSedimGuay9_FD_113734 | JGI IMG/M metagenome (GOLD analysis project Ga0164318, IMG submission 113734) | Subseafloor sediment microbial communities from Guaymas Basin, Gulf of California, Mexico - Guay9, Core 4571-4, 0-3 cm | ecosystem: Environmental > Aquatic > Marine > Hydrothermal vents >...
AGCGTTATATAGTCACCGTCCCCTCCATTAGCGTTGGGTACGGGGTTGTCTGTGAGAGCTACTTCCTGCATTAATAGTTCCACCATCTCCTGCTCGCCACCTTTCTTCTCTGAAGTGATGCAGCCACTGGAAAGAAGTAACTATTGATTGACTGGGGCGTGGGTTCCATCAATACGTAAATCTAATAAATGAGGTGGTGGGATGGCGAAAATGTTGATTATATTTGGTTTTCTTGGTGTGTGTTATAGCACTGATTCTTATCTTTCCGCTCTATGTTAGCCCCTCTTTTGAATCTGCTGGGATATGTATAAAACCTCTACGCCACAGTGGTGAGTTAAAGTGGAGAAAGGGATGAATAATCCCTGCTAGAGGACCTTGAAAAACTTTAAAACATGTCTGTGAAGAAACAATTTAAAGAGAAAAGTAAAAAAAAGAAAAAAAGGAAGAAAAAAATATTCTTCTTTACGGCACCTGGGCGGTCACTTCTCTTTCCCAGACCACCTTGTTGGTGACTGTATTTATCACCTTGACAAGATATGTTGTTCCCGAGTCTACAGATATGCTTATTCCACCGGTCCCGTTGGTGAATGTTATTTTCTCACCTACTGCTGTTGTACCACTCAACGTTCCGATACTTTGTCCATCTATGGTGATCTTGTAATTTGCCCAGTTTATAGTGCCGCCACCATTGTTGTAAATCTCTATGTAATCATTGGTAGTGTCGTACAATTTCACGTCCAGTGTCAGCATCTCTGGGCCCTCTTCTTCGGTCTTTGACAGCCTTGTTACCCACAGAACCACTACACCCGCCAACACTACCGTGATTGCTACCATTAGAATCACGGCGATGACGGGGCTCACACCATCTTTCGCATTTCTTTTCCACTTCATGGTTTCGTCCTCCGGTGCCTTCAAACGGCACCGGCCCTTACAATAATAGGATGGTTATATAAGTCTTTCCTATAGAATGTTGCTTTTGGACGGTTTTTCATTACATTTCTATTGGGATTCTGCGGGTTAAATATAAATATGATTTATCGGCATGGTGAAGGCCAGATCCCCTCCCTTCCTCTCTCAAAACTCTTTCACCGCTTTGATAATGAGTGCCCGAGCCGGGATGTTGGAGGATGACTACCATAGACGGTAATCCATCCTCCAACGCCAGGTGAAAGCTCCAACCAACCTACCAGCCTTTCACCGTCTTACAAGTAATGTAAAGCACCAAATTACGAGAACGATGTAAAAGCGACGTGAGTAATTTGGTGCGGGTACCAGGATTCGAATTGCGATGAAACCTCCTCTAGGAGGGCTGTTTAGGACGGTTTCATCTTACTTCCGCACTTCCTTTTCGTCGCTTGAAAATCTCAGGAAGTGCGGAAGCCCTTCGGGTTCGAATCCCTTTACGTTGCTTAGAAGTCAATTGAACAATAATGAGTGCCCGAGCCGGGATTCGAACCCGGGTCGAAAACTCCGCAGGCTTTCAGGATATCCAAGCTACCCCACTCGGGCACGGTTAATCCTCTTCTTCCTCTTCCTTCCCCCCATCCTCTGCTTCACCGCTCTCCCCGGGGGGAGCGGTGTAGGTTATCGCATCCGAAGGGTATATGGAGACCACGTTGTTCCCCCTCAGGATGAGGGTTCCCAGCAGTCTTTCTTCATCGCCCTTCATCTCTTTAGCATCCTGCAGTACCATGTTCATATATTCATCAAAGCCCTTCAGAACCCCTTCCAGGATCCTGGAATCCTTGAGCACCACTGTCACCTTCTTCTCCAGCGATTTCTGAAGCATGTTCATGGGGAGTACCACTTTTCCACCACCAGCCGATTTTCTGTGGGCAATTTGGGAAGGCTATTTTAACCTTTTCCTCACGGGTGTGAACTTCTGTCCGCAGTGGGGGCAGTGGGTATGCATCCCGGGGGCGATAGAGGAGCCGCAGACCCTGCAGCGAAATGTCATCCCGCAGGAGGGGCATCTCGTGGCAGCGAAGGGGAGTCTGGCGTTACACACGGGGCAGTAGTTGGTCCTCCCGCAGCTGTAACAGGTATCTGCGAACCTGGACATCTCCGCGCCACAGGAGGGGCACTCTATCTTGTACTCCTCGTTGCAGTGGGAACACTTCCCGCTTCCGCCGCAGTCCGGGCACTTCAGGATGAGTTTCACCCTGCCTCTTCCTCCGCACCTCTGGCAGACTCCTGTGCTCAGACATTTGGTACAGAAGAATCTGTATTCGGAAAAGTTCCTTTTGTAGTCTACCCAGGGGTCAACCTCCACCTTTTTAATCCTCTTAGGTTTCTTGGGTTCGAACTCTTCATCACCTTCGTAACCCACGGTCTCCGTGACGCTATCTAGCTCTATCACCTTAACGGGCATCTCCTCTATCTCTACCCTCTTCTCGTCCCCGGTCCTCTCAACCACCTCGCTTCCACCCAGATCTATCCACTCCGCCTCTTTCAACCTCTTTGTCAGATCGTATTCGTCTTCTTCCATCCTATCTACCATAGACCAAATACCTTTATAGAGATTTACTTATTCCCCCCCGACATCCATGACCATTGAAACGGATCCCCTCATGATCAAAATCGCTTTCGCCCTGTGCGGATTGATGGCCCTCTATGTGTATCTGGCAGGAGTGCTGAACCTCTACGGCTCTCTTTCTGCATTTTTCATGGGGCTTTTGATAATACTTTTCACCGACGTCTTCTTCTTTATGGTGCTCCTCATCTTCCTCTTCCTCACCTATCTGGTCACTGTCTGGAAATACGACTATAAACGGGGAAGAGGTCTAGGTGAGGGCTTGAGAGGGGAGAGAGGCCTCAAAAACGTTCTCTCCAACGGTGTAGTAGCCACCTTAGTGGCTGTGCTCTATGATCCCCTTGAGGGGCTCTCCCCGGGGCTGGCTTCTTTTCTCTTCATTGTGGCGGTTGCCTCGGCCGCTGCCGACTCCTTCGCATCGGAAATTGGAGTCTTAAGCGATAAGGTCTATCTGATTACAGAGCCTTCCCGCAGGGTCCCCCCGGGGACAGACGGAGGCGTATCCTGGCTTGGACAGTTATCGGCGCTTCTCGGAGCACTCCTCGTGGCCATTCCCGGCCTCCTTCTCCTCTCCTCCAGTACTCTGGATATAGAAAAACACACGCTCCCTTTTGACAACACTGTTATCGCTCTTATACTGTTATTCGCTTGGGTCAACAGTCAGATAGACAGCGTGCTGGGTGCAACACTTCAGAGAAGGGGCATCCTGGGGAATAATGGGGTCAACCTGGCGTCCATCTCAATCACCGTTCTCGCGGCGGCCCTCGCCTATACTCTCTTTATGCACATCTGACAAATACCTTTATAATAAACTGCCACTAAAATGGACATAAGAACAAGGCGTCGTGTCTGTGAGCTCCTGTGAGCATGCCCTTCCCTGGCAGGCATGATGACGCTATGGAGCTTAGGAGTGGTGCACATGCAGAAGAGGAAAGACTACACTGGACCGGCTGGAAAGAAAGACGCTGACGAAAGATATTTATACAGACTCCGTATTAATCCAACCGCCCCCCTGGGCAACTCCCAGATTACGGCGTCGGGTGGAAAAACAAACGTGTCCTGGAGGAGTAGTATGAGAAACGTCTACGTGCTCGTTTTGATGGTGCTTTTAGCGGTTCCATCCCTCCCTTTGGTGGCAGGCAACAGCTCTCCCATTGCTGAGCCTGTGACCCCGGGGAGCGTTCTGATCCCTGAGGGGAGGATCGTTAAGGAGGGGATAGTCCATTCATCATCATCGCTCCCCTCTGAGGAGAATATCAAGCCCCTTGTGGACGATGGAAGGCAGGGGGCTAGGATAGTGGCCGTTAATACATCGGTCTTTTTCCAGATAACCAAATGGCCCCTGAACGTGGACTACGGGGAGACTTTTCAGGTGGAGGGAATTCTTTATGAGGACAACAACTCCAACGAGGCCAGAGAATCGGGGGAGATGCCAGTTGAAGGGGCGTGGATCAAGATTATATGGGACGACGCCTCTCCCTTCGTTTATGAGACTGCCGTCCAGACCCAATATGACGACCCTGACAACAACCAAACTGGCGGTGCCTTCTCATTCAACATCACTGCCAACGATACGGTGGTGGGGGCCAAGGAGCTCAGGATAATCTTCCCGGGTCAATGGACAATAAACGGCCTAGACATGTACAACCTGACTGAATATGACGTGGAGCATCTGGCGGGCAAAGCAATAGGGGTGGACGATGACAACGACGGATCCGTTGACGAGGAGGCGTATTACCAGGAAGTGCCAGGGGTGGGCTATGGTTATGACGACGACGACGATGGCCTGATAGACGAGGACCCCTTTGCATTCATTGCCCGCAGGCCATTTGAGAAGAGGCTCTTCATCTCCATCTGGCACAACATTGAGCTAAGCGCCAACGTGGATCACACCTACGTTGTTGTGGGGCACAGCTTCAATGTCTCCGGCTACATTGAAGATAAATCTGTCCCGGAGACCTTCATGGGCCAGAAGACCTTGAAGCTCTTCTTTGACGGACAGTACTATACCGACATCCTAACAGAGAGTCGTGGAGGAACGGACCCCCGAGCCTATTATTCCGCGGAATTCGTGGTCCCGCTCACCATTGAGGCTGGACCCCACACCGTCATGATAGATTTTCAATCCACTTACAACCCTGCTACGAACATGTATTACAAGCCTGCAAATGTCACGGTTACAGTTTATGTGAAAAGGCCGACCATGATACTCTTCGAGGCTTCGGGGGAGGAGACGTGGGTCTACAGGACCTATCAGATAACGATCAACGGAAGTGTCGTCGATTACTGGAAGTATCACCTGGACCGCGTGAGGGAAGGTCCCAAGCTGGTTATAGGGGAGGAGACCTTCTCTGACAAGTATATAGTGTACGGTTACTGGGGCGAGCAGGGGACATCGTACTACGAGCAGATGCAGGCCCAGTATATAACAAATAAAAACGGTACTTTCTCTTTTACAATATTGATAAAGTCTATACAGCCTTTGGGGGAGGTTCCCGTGAGGGCTGAGTTCAAACCCAGGGCAACCTCTGGAAGACAGCCTTACTATCTGCCGTCCACAAACACAACCACATACATTGTGAGAGCTCATACGGAGCTCTCCGTGGAGCTTGAGATGGAGGACACTGAGAACGTTGAGAAGGTGTACATTACTAGGAGACCCTATCAGGATCCCCAGGGGGATATTCACCGCTGGAATGTGGTTCACATAAGGGTCAAGCTTCTGGACAAGGAGCTTTCAACCCCCACGTTCCCCAGGGGAGTGCCGGGGCAGGAGATAAGGTTCTGGTGGGGGTACAGAACAGGTTACGAGAAGTTCATGACCGCCACAACAGACAGCAACGGGGAGGTGGTGTTTGACATCAACATTGAGCCCACGCACCCTCTGGGCCCCGTTCCGATACTGGCCACCTTTGTTTCCAATCCATATGTGAACTATTATGACGGCAGTATGTACTCCGATACCGACGGGGACCCCTTCTCAGTGGTATCCATAACCACGATAGTCCTTCAGGGCGGCACGGGGATAAAGGGCGAAACGGCAGTAATCACAGGGATGCTCCTTGACGATTCAGGGAGGGGGATCCCCGGGAGGAAGGTCCACATATATTGGCAGAAAGCCGAGGTAGATATCACCCAGATATACAAGAACCCCGGGGAGGAGATAGGCAATGCCACAACGGACGGTTCAGGGCAGTTCACACTGGACAACTGGGTCATACCGCGGAAGCAGAGCGTAGGGAGTGTCATAATCATCGCCCGCTTTGATGGCTCTCAGGAGTTCCCCGAGGGCCCCAACGGAGTGAGATTCTATCCGAATGATGCTTATATGCCAGCGTTCTCTCAGCCTGTTATATATAATGTTACAGCCCGCACGGCTATAGTCATTGACACTGGGAGTCTTCCTCAGATGCTGGTTAGGGGCGACCCCATAACCGTCTCGGGTAAGGTCCTTGAGACCTACCGGGGGAAGATAATAAACAAACCGGTTCCGAGGGCTGAGGTGAGGGCTTACATCCTTCAGGGAACCTCCACATACGAGCTGGGGAAGGCGGAATTCACATCCGCGGTGGAGGGGGAGAGCAAAGGCACCTTCACAATAACGGGAACAGTCCCCACCCAGCTCACCGTAGGCACAGCGGTGTTAAAGGTGGTCTTCAGGGGGAATACCAACTACTTGGGAAGCGAAGCGCGGGTTACAATGGAGGTGTGGTCCGCCACAGTGATAGAGATTCTGGAAAAGCCGGATGATAGGGATGACGACGGCCTCTTTGACATATACCAGGACGAGATAACTCCTGAGAACCCCATGCGCATTACTGTGAAGGTCCTGGAGAGGAACCCTGTAGAGATAGGTAAGAAAGGGCAGCCTATAGCCTATGGGAAAGTGATCCTTCAGATAACTTACCAGAGCCTTGTGAACACCACTGTGAGATATACGGACTCACAGGGCAGATGCACCTTCAATTTCACAAGCAATCTGAGAGATACGACATATGGTACGGAGTTCACAGCCACCGAGGACACACCGATAAAGATAAATGTAACCTTCGTTGGGATGAAGTATTATCGGGAGAGTCAGCAGTCGGAAACGGGCACCTATCACCCACCAATACCACCACCGAAAACGGTACCGCGCGTGGGCCCCTTCACGCTCAAGCAGTTCCTGCTTCTCCTTGTGATCATCGTTGTTATTGCTTTAATGGCAATAATCGCAGCGTACAGAAAGTTTGAGGAGGAGCTCAAGCGCAGACAGCTGAAGAGGCTTCTCAGAAAAAGCACGGACAGACTCATTGTTGGAAGCAGATACAAGGCGGAGATCTTCAACCTCTACAAGGACCTCACAAAATGGCTTAAGAGGTATGGTTACTTGAGAAGGAAGGCGGACACATTCAGAGAGTTTGAGGAGGCCGTGAGAGCAGCTCTGCCCATTGATGCCGAGAGCATGGACCGCTTCCTCGACATTCTAGAGGAAGCCCGCTACAGCGACCACTTAATCACAGAGGAGCACAGGCAGAAGGCGATAGAGGCTATCAATAGGGTCTCCGAAAGCCTTAACAGGATCGAACCCAGTCAAATAGGGGCGGTGGGTGCGCTGGCTATATCCGAGGAGGAGGCTCCAGAGACGGAGATCATACTGAAAGAGGGAGCAGAAGGGGGAGTACAGTGAGGTGTTCCAGATGAAGATGAAAAAGAGATTGCTGGCACTGGTCCTGCTATTTGTCATAGTGGTAATATATATTATTGCACCGTACCTCTATTACGGGAGCGCTTTGGTACTGAACAAGGACTACGCATACAGATCCCACCTATCACCTTTTGGGAACGACTATGACGATCTGAGCACCTTCTATGAGGATCTGAAGTATATGGGCAGTCTAGATACCAACGGTGATGAGAACCCGGATTATACAGTCAAAACAATTGTTTCCAGCCCCACCGTTCTGATGGGTGGTCTGGTGGATCCGAAAACAACGATTTACCTCTGCGTGGGTGTGGAGCGCCCCTACACCCGCTCTGAGATCCTGGCTATTGAAGATTTTGTCAGAAGAGGTGGGCATGCGATAATAGCAGATGACTATACCTATGCGAATGCCCTGGCCAGCAGATTTGGCGTGACCTTCTACGGCGGCCAGTTCTACGATGAGAACTTCGATAAGAACTCCAGCTTCCCGATAATTGAAGCCCATCTTCCCTCTGACAGGTACAATAAAAACTGGATAGAAGGCGCCGATGGCGTTATGGACGACGACCAAGACGGGGACGGGGTAATAGATGAGGACCCACTTGACGGCATAGATAACGACCAGGACAACTACGTGCTCACAACCGATGTGCAGGACAACGATAACGACGGATACGTGGATGAGACTAATGAGGGTATAGACGAGGATCCTTTAGATGACGATGATGACGGCCTCATAAACGAGGAGATCTTAAACGGTTTAGATGACGACGAAGATGGCCTCATAGATGAAGACCTTGAGAGCTTTCAGTTGATCTCTTATAGACCGACAGGATTGTACGTTCTGCAGAACGCCTGGGTCTACGCCCAGAGCAGTGAGAGAGGATTCGTGGATATGAACGGCGACGGAAAGCTCTCCCTTGCAGAGTCTACTGAGGAGATGGTGGATAAGCCCGCCTATCCCTCCGACAGAATCAAGCTGATAGTTGAGGTGCCCGTTGCAGATGACGGAAGCGGAGCGGTGGATGTAAAAACGGGTGAATGCGTATATACCAATCCTGATTTTGAAAAACCTAAAGGGCAGGTCAAAAAGTATCCCCTGCAGGAGCTTCCCAATCTTGGGTCTATAGTTTTCATCAGCGACCCGTCTATTTTCATAAACGATCTCTACACCATGAACCACATCACCTTTGATGTGACCTACCCGGAGGACCCTACGGGGGATGGCAAGGACAACGACGGTGACGGCCTGATTGACGAGGATAGGGAGATCGCCAGCGAAGTTGGAGGTGAGGGGACAATATCAAAAGCGGACGAAGAGGACCCCAATACCATCGTGGACAACACTCCCGATTATTGGACAATAGACAGACCTGATCTCTACGGTAGAAAGATGGGGGACCCATTATATGACTACGACAACTGGAGGTTCCTGCTCACCCTGATCTACCATATGGTCCCACCCATTGAGGGTGAGACTGTAACAGTGCTCATCGATGAGAGCAAGCACTTTGTCTCATCTCCGCCTCTTAAAACGGTGTATGGAACCCTGGGAAGAACGGCATTCATAACGTCTGATCCCTACCTTGCGGGCTCTCTAATAGGGTTCTTAACGATGCTTTTCGTGGCCATAACATACGCTCTGAGGGAGAAGGAAAGCTGGATACACCGCTTTAACATTACAGAACTCCACCAGAGGAGAAACCTTCCAAGGGATGCACGGGTGCAGACCATGAGGTTGAGGCTCGCTTTGCAGGAGAAGATAAGACTGGTAAAGGGCCTCTCTACCGAGGAGTTCGCCAGCCTAAATAAATCGGTGATACTCTCCGCAATTAGAGACCCTGAGCTCCAGGAGCTGTTGAGAGAGGAGAACAAGGTATATTCACCAGAGGATATGGAGAGGCTTATGGAAAAGATTAAAAAGATTCAGCCATTATGATGGAGGTGGTTGACCCTCTGGATATGGGGTTCCACGTCAAAAATGACCGGATGTGAAGGTTAATGAGGTTATGGAGAAGGTGATGAGAAATGAGCCCGGAAGTAAGACAAACAGCAACTGTGCCACCCGGCAAACCGCCTGCGCAGGGAACACCTGCTGCACCTCCTGCAGCCCCCGGTGCAAGACCCCCGGCGGCCCCCCCAAAGGCCCCGCCGGCGGCGCCATCAGCCCCTGCCAGAAGAACGTCTGATCCCCAGCTGCTCAAGGAGATCAAAGCTGTGTCAGCCACATGCAACGCACTCATAAGAGAGGTGGAGAAGGCCATTATTGGAAAGAGGAATGTCCTGGAACACGTGATTCTGGCAATCCTGGCGGATGGGCACATCCTCTTTGAGGATTTCCCCGGGACTGCTAAATCGCTGATGGTTATGACGTTCGCCAGGGCGCTGGGGTGCAAGTATCGCAGAATACAGTTTACACCCGATCTTCTGCCCACGGACATAACAGGGACCTACATCTACGACGAGAAGGACAACGAATTCAAATTCAGACCAGGCCCCATCTTTGCGAACATAATCCTGGCAGACGAGATAAACAGAGCCCCGCCCAAAACGCAGGCTGCGATGCTTGAGGCGATGCAGGAGAGACAGGTCTCCATCGAAGGTGTGACCCACAAACTGCCCAAGCCCTTCCTTGTGATGGCTACCCAGAACCCCATTGAGCAGGAAGGAACATATCCCCTCCCTGAGGCTCAGGTGGACCGTTTCATGCAGAAGATGTCCATGGGGTATCCAAGCAGGAAGGACGAGGTGGAGATCCTGCGCAGAAGAATGCTCAGGCAGAAGGACGATGTGGACGTGAACGTGATCACGGACCCGGAGAAGATCATAAGAATGCAGAAGGTGGTAGAGAAGGTGAAGGCCGATCCCAACCTGCTTACGTATATGGTTGAGATCGTCTACAGGACCAGGGAGGATCCGAGAGTGGTGGTCGGTGCCTCTCCCAGAGGTTCACTAGCGCTCTTTAAGCTCTCAAGGGCTAGAGCTGTCCTTCAGGGGAGAGATTACATAACACCCGACGACGTAAAGGCCATTGCAATGCCTGCTCTGGCGCACAGGATCATCCTCAAGCCTGAGCCCAGGATTAGAGGTGTCATGCCTCAGGACATAATAAACAAGATACTCTCCGAAGTACCTGTGCCTGCGCTGTAATCGCACAGGCCAGCTCTGGGGGCGCTTTTTTAGCCCCCTATAACAAAAGACCCGGTAAAGGAAGTGGTGTAGAATATGTGGACTAAGAAAGCGGTGCTGGTGGTGAGCCTCGCAGTACTCTCAATACTGCTGGGTTTGTCATTGAGAAATCCCCTTCTCCTAGCCCTCTCAGCAGCTCTGCTCAGCTATCTTACGATATCCGTGTTTGCCAACACCACAGCTAGACTGGCGGCTGAGAGAAAGCTCTCCCATGAGAAGATCTTTGAGGACGGCACAGCGAAGGCTGAGCTTCTCATCGTCAACAGGGGCGGTAAAACGGGTTTTCTGGAGGTTCGGGATAAGCTGCCCCGCCAGGTACAGATAACTGAGGGGACCAACTACACCTACCTGAATCTGAACCCCAAGGGTGGGGCCACCAGGCTTCGCTATACCATGAAGTTCCCCCTCAAAGGGCTCTACCAGATTGGCCCCATTACTTTGAGGACCCAGGACCCTTACAATCTCTTCTACAGAGAATCGGAGGTGCCTGAGGTCTCCGAGATAACAGTCTTCCCGCAGGTGAGGGATGTTAAGGAGCTCTATATAAAATCAAAGCAGCCCAAGATATACCCCGGGGAGATGAAGGTCAAGATGCCCGGTCCTGGTACCGATTTCTTCGCTATCAGGGACTACATGCCGGGGGATCCCTTCAGGGATATAAACTGGAAGGCCTACGCTTCAACCGGGAAACTGCTGGTCAACGAGAGGGAGCGCCTCAGCGTCTCGGATATAACCATAGTGTTTGACTCCAGGGAAGTCTCCGGGATAGGGATGGATTCTGACAATGCAAACCTCTACGGGGCTAGGGCAGCGGCAACCTTGGCCAACTTCTTCCTGAAAAGGAGGGATTCGGTACAGCTCGTGGTCTATTCTGATAAGGTAAGGACCGTGAAGAAAGGAAGTGGCCAGAAGCAACTATTTGAGATACTAACCGCCCTTGCCACCGCAGAGCCCAAAGGAGACCTTCCTTTGGGCGGCATTGCAGAGGTGGTTCTTCCTTACATGCCCAGGCATTCGCCTGTGATAATTATATCAAACCTGGAAGAGGATGACACGTTGAGCAAGGCTGTCTCCACAATGAAGGTCCTTGAGTTTGATGTGACCATAATCTCGCCCAACTCCATTGAATTTGAGATTATGGCGAAGCAGAAGAAGGGCATAAAGGTGGACCCAGTTGCTTACAGCATCCTGAGGCTGGAGAGGGACATACTGATTCAGGAGCTTATGGGATACGGCGTGAGGGTGGTTGACTGGAAGCCTGCAGTGCCGCTGACCCAGGTGCTGCTGGAGGCGAGGACCTACTGAGGGGTGAAAGAGATGGCAGAGTACGATTTCCTTGAGGAGAAGGTTCCGCTGAAGATCGGGATTCAGAACCCCGAGACTACCATGCTTAAGGTTCTGGGCCTTCTGATGGGTTTTATTGTCGTGGGCATCACGGTGGCTTTGACAGGCTTTGAGACTGTTGGCGTACTTCTGATGATTGTCGGAGTGATCGTCACTTTTGTGGGCCAGCTCACCACACCCTATGAGCTCTTCCCGAGCGAGAAGCTCCCCAAGCTCAACAACTTGCTTATGATCGTAGGGATTGGCCTCACCTTTGGAGGAATTGTTCTTCTGGGTGCCAACAATGTTGAACTCTCTGACCCCTCACAACTGAGCTTTAGGCAGTACTTCGTACTCGCAATCCTGGGCATAGTCTTTGTACTTTACATAGAGTACAACCACGCATCCATGAGATTTGACTCTGTTCTGACCAGCGCTACCAGGTACTCCAAGGAGGTCTTTGATATAAAACCCGTTCTGAACAACTACTTCAAGATGGGAACTCTTCTTCTTGTGAATATATATGCCCTGACGATACTGCTTCTTTCCCTCAACTTTATTATAAGAAAACTCGCCCTTGCGGTGAACCCTCAGTTCGGCCATAGCGTTATACTGCATTCAGTCTACGTCATGGCTATCACCCTTGCGATTGTCTTCGTTCCCATAGGGATATTCCTCCTCTACTACTTTGAGCACCAGGAGGAGAAGCTCAAGAGGGAGGAGATGGCCCAGAAGGAGAAAGAGGGTGCTGCCCTGTATACATGAAAAATAAACTTATAGTTTCAGCCATATCCTCCCACGGAGGCAGATGTACCTAACGGGGAATCTGAAAAGGAGGCCTTTGCGGACTGTCACAATTATCCTTACGATAGCCTTGGCTATATCCATTAACATATCCCTATCATCCCTCTCCTCGGGCCTCTCCTACTCCGCCAGGGAGCTGATAGAGGATGTGGGTATGGATCTTATAGTCCTCCCTCGGGGAACAGCGCCGCTCCTTATGGAACTGACCACAATGGACTGGGGCCACAGGATGTGGGAGGAGATTATGGAGATAGAGCATGTGGAGGCGGCGGCCCCCCGATATCTGAGTTATCTCTTTGTGAGGTGCTCCGACGGCAACTTCACGGAAGTGCCGGTCTACGGTATTATGCCTGAGATGGAGATGAAATTCACACAGTTCCGTATAAAAGAGGGCTTTTATTTCACCTCGGGGAACGACTCCGGGGAGGTCAGGGAAGGAGCTCTTCTCAGCAGCGCCTTACTTAAAAAGACAGGGCTGGGTGTGGGAGATGCGGTAGTTTTTCACATCCCTACCCCTGAGGGGGGCTGGAGGGAGTTCAGCTTTCAGATCACAGGAGAGTACACAGATGCCTTAAATGAGGACAGAAAGGAGGCCCTCATATCCCTCACAACGCTTCAGGTGATAACAGGGGTTAGGGAGAAGGACACCATAAGTGAGATCCTTATAAAGCTGACCGATGAGAGGTGGGAAGAGGATGTGAGGGAGTATCTCACCCAGCAGTTCGCATACAGGGACTCCATAACGGTATACAGTGAGGAGGAGATCTATGAAGAGGTACAGCGCATCGTGGACATCCTGGACAACTTCTCTCTGATAATCTACCTCCTCACCACAACGATCTCCCTCATAATATTTTCCACGATATTCATAATAAACCTTCTTGAGCGGAGGGAGGAGCTGGGTGTACTGAACATCCTGGGCATACCACGACGGGCCATAGCCTCAGGTGTGCTGGCGGAGGGAATCCTATACTCAATGGCAGGCTTTGTGCTCGCTGTTGTCCTCTCAAATGCGTTCATGCGGGGATTCTCCAGCATTGTTCAGAAGTATTACTGGAAGCTCCCTGAAGGGGCTACTCTTTTCTACTCCTCTCTACCCGCCACGTTGTATTTTTTCTTACTCTGCATTGCCATAGCGTTGGTCTCCACCCTCCC
>Ga0164318_10004284_pt1 | contig 13688 bp, 15 predicted proteins | sample GuaBasSedimGuay9_FD_113734 | JGI IMG/M metagenome (GOLD analysis project Ga0164318, IMG submission 113734) | Subseafloor sediment microbial communities from Guaymas Basin, Gulf of California, Mexico - Guay9, Core 4571-4, 0-3 cm | ecosystem: Environmental > Aquatic > Marine > Hydrothermal vents...
CTGTTTTATTGTAAATGGGAATTTGAACAGAACTCCAAGGGGTACCCAGCTCCTCTGCAATCGCTTGAACAGCAGCTAACTCATGCGCCTCAGCTCTGCACCCATATTCAAAGTGGAGCAGAGTTACATCATACCCGTCCTTAAGACATTGGGCAGCAGCTACGGTACTATCAAGACCACCACTAGCAACGACCAGCACTTTCGCTTTAACTTTGGGCGCAGCTTGTAAGCTGTCAACCTGGATTTCTAACTGTCCGTCCGCATATTGGAAGTGAGCGGTACTGTACGGTTCTAGCATTTGGGGGACAGGGCCTCTGGGGAAATATTCTTTAGCGCTTGCAAAGTAAACCCCGTCTGAGGATTGCGCGTACCAAATGGGGCGGTAATTACAAGCGACAAACATCTGGTTCGGATAGTTGTCGTGGGACGTCAAAATTGCATAACTACCTATCAACTTTTCAATCACCGTTCTGAAGGTAGCATACAGCGTATCACCACCCTCGAAAAGCTGCCTACCTCTGGATTCTACTAACAAGCACTCAGCTATCGCGGCACTGTCAATACTGGTCGGAATTCTGTACGTTCGCAGTGCCTTATCATTTGCGATAGTACCGTTGTGAACCACATTCCATCCCGCTTGGGTATAGGGTTGCTGGTCTGAGGCCAGCTTGTCCCTCACGTGCTCTGTTGTTGGTTCAGCTCGAAAGTTACAAATCAAACTCATGTTAGTTATTGATTGCCCAGGCAATGCCAACGGTGGCGTTTCAAGGTCAAGCTTCCCATCCCGCGCCAGGGCTTTGTAACCCTTAGTGAATACCTTGTCGGGCATACCGTAAACACCCTTCCAACCAAAACCATCCCGTCCACGAGCGTGACTATTGGCGACTAGGGTTTTCCAGTTTTCCTCAGCTTGGGCAGCTCGACCCATTGAGGTGACATTGGGGAGCAGGGCTCCAACGATAGCGCACATTATTCTACTCCGATTAGTTTGTGAATTTGCAGTTGCAATATGTGTCCAAAGTTCAAGCAGCTTTGAACGGCCGCTTGGGTGTTGCGATGGTTCTGAGCTATGTTGAGTGAGTCCGTGGGCTGAAGGTAAATGGGAACGAGTCGCTCGGTGCGGTAAACCCTACCCTTAACACTGTGGTCAAGCACTTGCATAGGTAGACCGTCGGTTGTGTCTACGCTGTCCGCGTGAAGGACGTACTTGTAACAGTTAGCACGAAGAGCGAGTTTAGGGTTGACGCTGCCTGTCTTGGGGCTGCAAACAATGGTCACGTTTTCGGGAAAGTTTGGGGAGGGTGGGAATGCTCCGTTTGTTTCAACCTGCACCTTATGACCCGCATTAAGTAAAGCATCTGCCAGCGGTGTAATGTTTTGACGGAACGGTTCTCCACCTGTAATGACAACGAGGGTTGGAGCGTTGGTAAGGTATTGGAGGGAGTGAACAAGCTTTTCAGTTCCAACGTGTCTACGGTCTTTGGTGTAGTCCGTATCACAGCCTGGGCACTGGAGGTTACAACCGGCAAGGCGAATAAATACCGCACGTTGACCGCTGAAGGGGCCCTCACCTTGTATGGTTAAAAACATATCGACAATCTCTAATTCCAGACCGTCGGTTTTAATGCGTTTTTCAATTGGTTGGGTATTCATAAATACTCCGGGAAGTTGAACGCCTAATGCGTATGGGTTGCGGAGCCCGCTTGCTGGGGCCCCGGTATTATAACAAGGGGCCCGCAGGGAATGCTAGATTATGCAACCTCAGCAGCAACCTCAGGCGCTTTGGGTAAACTTACGCGCCCAACAACGCCATTGAATTTGCGCCAGCGTGCATACTCCGCCTTGGCATTACCTTCATTCATGCCTGCATTCTTAACTTCAACAAGCAATTCTTTGACGGGTGTAGGCTGACCGAACTTGGCGCTAAGGGTATCCGCAAGTTCCCAAACCTGACCACACTTTGTACCGGGCTTGGGACGGCGAATACCGTTCTGCTCGGGCATACGGGCAGCTTCACGCGCTTCAGCTTTAGCTTTCTTTTCAGCTTCTGCAGTTTCAACTTTGGCTTGCTTTTCATCATCTTTAGCTTTCTTTTCAGCAGCTTTAGCCTCAACCTTGGCTTCCTTTTCAGACTCACGCTCAATGCGAGCTTCCACTTTCTTTACAGCAGCCTTGGCGCGTTTTAACACTGCACCAGCGGTTTTGATTTTGGCTTTGACACACTTGACAGCTTCCTTGTCAACTTCTTCAGTAGACTCCAGGGAGGTCAATTCGGCTTTCAGTTCATCACCAACATTAGTGGCGTGGGCGAGGGCATCGTTTACTTCGGTCATAGTAGCTTCGGGCATGGTAATTCTCCAGTTTTAAATTAAGATAAATGCAATTCACGTTCCTTTGAACGGACGCGCAATTTAACAGCGTCCGTTCGATAATGCAAGCTCTAAAATGGTGCTCGCGTTTTGTGCCAGTTGCCCAGCTCGGAGCTAGCGCTGCCCCGCTTAATGTGTTCTTCGGTTTCCAGGTGGTTCATTATCTGCTTTCGCAGTACCAGGACATCCGCTTTGGATGTGGGTTTACCAGCAACCTCCCAAGCTTCATCAGCTGCCCGCCATATGATTGCCTTTGCTGTACCCCGCTTGGGCGCATTGCTGGTTTTCGGGGTTAGCTTTGCAGTGGGGACTTTCGGAACGTCGCCTGTGGGTACTACAGGGGCTCCGCGTTTTGGCTTTAATGCAGGCAACTCCCCGGAAACAGCTTTCTGCTCTTCCTTTTCGCTAGCTTTAGCACGCCTGGAAGCGTGTTCAAATAAGCTTGCCATTCGTGCGGGTACTCTAGCGCCCTTCACATACATCCACTTTTTCGGGTCATCTGCTTTTATGTAAGCAGCCTGAGCGTCAGCTTCAAGCGGGGTAACATCGGTTTCCGGAACCCGCATACACAAGTCCCAAACAACCTGGAGCACCTGAGAGCGATTAAAACTGTGGTTATCCTTCCCGGTGATGTTGGTGTACAGCATACCCAGCTCCATTAGGGTGAATACCTTGAGCGCGGTAGCATCTTGGAGAGACAGTATATAGTAAGGCGCAAGGTGGCATTCAATCCACGCAAGGTCACAAAGTACCCGCGAATCGCTGTGGACGTGCAGTAGCTTCATATTCTCACGATTAATTAAAGCATTCATATTCAACCCCTTTAAAGGTTGCGGGGCGTCATGCACCCCGCTATTTCTTTAGATGGTGAGCTGGGTAGCTCCTTACTTTTGACGACCTGTCATACCGTTAAACTTTCTCCACTGGTACATTTCAATGACCGCGTTATTAACATTCCATTCGTTCTTTTCTGCAAGCGCTTTGATTTCCTTAGGCATCGGACTACGCTTCATCTCAACCCGGAACACGTCACATTCGTCCCAAATTGCGCGACACTTACCACCAACCGATGGACGCACAACACCATTCTGCTCAGGGCGTGCTTTTTCTATTTTGATACCTGTTCCAGTTGGTGCGGATTTTGGTGCAGCTTTAACAACTAGGTCACCAAAACCATTATCACATCCTAAGCACCAGAATTCATGTGTGTAAGCTTTACCACCATTGGCTATCTGGTTTGAGTTGGTATCAACTCCGTTTGACAAATGTACGTTACAGTTTGGGCAGTACAAGTCACCGTGGGCTGCGTACAAGTCCGCATCGTTTTGACTATCAAATGCCACCCAAACCTTTTTCGCTATCTCAACGACTACCGCTTGCTCGCCCATTTTGTTAGCTGCGCGCTTTGCGTTTGACTTAGTAGTGTATGATTTCATATTGTTCTCCAAGGATTGTATGCGTTGCGTTTTTGCTACACATGAACCTATATTATAGAGTTTCCATCTAGATGCAAGCGATTTCTTAAAATAAACTAAATTAATCTGAACTATACTTTACTACAGGGACACGCCAGCACAACCGGGTCAACTTTCCCAAACCTGTCCCCCGTTATACAGTGCGCAAGAATCTCAGGGTATTTTTTATTGATCCAGACGCGGATAGAGGTTGAGGGGTGCAGCGACCAAGAGGTTGACACTGCTTCCTCAATTGTTGTGGGCACATAACCGCCATTTATGGGGGCGCACTTGGGGCAGTTCATGCCGTGCTCTTTCCACCATTGTTGAGCCTTAAACCGAATGCTCCCCTTATGCTCTAAGCAAACATATTCTTTGAACCTGCGCAAGCCGCAATAATAAGTGACCTTCAAGCTGTCCGGAGCGCCAACCTTGCTGTGACGTTCGTATGTAACGTGGTCAACATCAAACTCTTCAACGACCGGGAGATCCCCTTTAATAAGGTCATCCGTCCCCGCCGCCTGGTTCAGCTTAGTCTCAAAGACAAATTCATTACCACATTCCGGGCATGTTTTCAAGCTCGCATGAATCCAGGTGTCACAAATTTGGTTGTCGCGATTGACACCCTCACACAGCTTGACGGGTGCAGTACCACCTTTCTTTCCGCGCTTACGGGGGAGCACTGGGTCATTGATCGGGCCGAGCCTTTTAGTGTTGCCACCAAAGTCCATCACTAAGCAGTTCTGCTTCGCACTTGCCTCAATAGCCGCCAGCCTACCTTCCATTGTGCTTAAATCAAAACCGGGTGCATAGAACGGTCGGGTTCCCCTGCCTAGCATCTGTACCCATAACCCGGGCGAGCTAGTTGGACGCAGACATAGTATCATGTCGATGGGCGGGTGGTCGAAACCTGTGGTCAATACGTTGTTATTCACAAGCGCTTGGATCTCACCCCGCTTGAACTGGGCAATTGCTTCGTCCCGTTCAGCTCCGCTCATTTTGAATTGCTTGTTCCCACTATGCACCGCCTTGGCACTGATACCATAGGTGTTCAGCATCTCAGCGGTGTGGATAGCGTGCTCAACCCCGGCGGTAAATACCAGCCAGCACTTTCGGTCATGCCCCGTTTCAATAGCTTCCTGTACAGCCCGCTCAGTTATAGCAGCCTTATCAACCGCAAGCTGGAGCTCCTTAGCAATAAACTCGCCCCCGCGTTTATGGACAGCATCGACGTTCAATTCCAATTTGGTTCGCTTTGGAACTAGGGTGCAAATATACCCGTCAGCTATAAGCTTATTGAATTCCCACATCGTTGTTAGGTCATAGCAGATGTCGGTGAATAAGCTACCCTCTTCAACTATGCGCCCATGTCCCAGCCTGTAGGGTGTAGCGGTCAAGCCTATTACCTTGAGGTTCGGATTAATGAGTAGCAGATCGTTAATGAACGCCTGGTACATTGTGTTGTCGTTGGGGCTTACTAAGTGCGCCTCATCAATAATTATTATATCAATATGTCCGAACTCTGCTGCCCGCTTTGCGACAGATGCAATACCCCCGAAGGTGACATTGTTATAGAGGTCGCGACGGTTGAGCCCAGAGCTGTAAATACCAGCGGGGGCAGTTGGCCACATTTTAAGCAGCTTGTCATAATTCTGCTCAATGAGCTCCTTAACATGGGTCAGCACCATTAACCGCTGATTGGGGTAAGCATCAAACACGCTCTTGACAAACCCCCCAATGACAAGGGATTTCCCCGTACCCGTGGGCATAGCGACAACCGGGTTGCCTGTACCACCCTCTTGAAAATACTGCCAAACGGACTCAACAGCGTTGTCCTGATATGGACGTAGAACCATAGGCACGAAAGTCATTAATAAGTCTCGCGCTGTACGCTAAAGGTAGTCGGAAAATGGGGGTTGTCGTCCCAAGGTGCGTCACTTTCACCTGTGTACTTGTACTCAGCTATCAGTTCCAGTGCGCGGGTTAACGAAATCACACCTCTTGTCGCGGTTGTGATTTGCATTTTTAGACGATTTAATGTAACGCCCAGCTCATCCAGTATAACCTCGTCTGCCGCAGTGTTGTCGATTAAGTATTGCAAGCGCGTCGCGGAGGTTTCGCACGTCTTTTTATCTTCTTGGCAATTCGTAAGCGCTTTCTGAATTGCCATTTCAACGTCTACTAAGTAGTTTCTGGGCATGTAGCAGCGGGCCTTTGCGTGTTGGGAATAAAGACCAGCGATCACCTCCTTTGCAGAAGCGTCAACGTCGTGTACGTCAACCACTTCCCCGGTCAAGTCATATTGCTCCCGTTGCTGCGGATTGCTTAACACAGAGTAGGCGTGTTGTAAAGCTTGAAAATTAGCGGTTGCTTCAGGGTCATCCGGGTTCTTATCAGGGTGCAATTTACTCGCAAGGCGCTTATATGCAAGCTTGATTTCTTCGGGTGTGGCCGCTTGCGTTACGCCCAGAACATCATATAAATCCATTAAAATAACCTCTCATAATTAATGCACCCTTCAAGCTGCTCTTCTTTTGTCAGGCTGGGGGTGTCCATTTGATTGTTACATACCCACTTCTTATTCGCGGAGGGCATGGAGTGAATGCAGGTGCGGCAGTTGCTATCGGGGGCCTTATCACGGTGACAGGTTTTATTGTGGTCACAAAATTTGCATTGATACCAGCTAGGGGACTCGCTTATCCGCTGAACAGACTTAGCGCTTTCCTTCCATACTAAGACCTGACCCCTGTTTATAAAATGGTCAGCCACCTCTGTATCAAGCATGATGATTTCCCCGTACAGTTCATCTGTATTTTTATTCACTACCATGTACAGGGCTGCCGCGATACCCATTTTTCTCATGTAGCATTGCATCTGCACATAATGCTCAGGCTTGTTTTCCCGTACACCCTCTTTCTTGAGCTTGAGGAATCCCTTTTCCGCGCTGGTTTTAAACTCACACAGCGCTTGCGTCCCAAAGGGCAGGTCGGGAAGGTTGACCACAATACCGTCACCGCTTCCGCCAAAGTGCCCCTCGGCGTCACTGATAGTAAACTGGTTTCCGTCAGCGTCTTGCTGGTAAACCTCGCAACCTATCATCAGCAGCATTGCAATAAAACGTGCTTCCTCCAAATGGCCCCGATTGAATAGGCGGAGTATGCGCCCACCAAATGACGGACGGGTGGCCCAGCGAAAACCGTACCATATTTTCCGCGCACATTCATCACCAATACCAGACGCCCCCATGTGTGAGCGGAACGGGAATTCGTCGGTGCGGTATGCGTCACCCATGTGTGGTAAAATTTGTTGAGACCAGGCACGAAAAGACGCGCCCTGATCCGCTTGTATTGCCTCTTCTATTTTAGCTAATGTTTTTGAAGCTAAATGTATAGCCATCAGGTTCTCCAGTGTAATAAACCCCGCCCGAAGGCGAGGTTTATTAGGGTGAGTTACGCGGCCGGGGGTGGTGTAGCAGCCCAAGGGGGCATTCCGGCGGGTGCCGCAGCTTGAGCAGCTTGAGCAGCCGGCGCAACGGGAGCAGCTTGTACGGGTACTGGTGCTTGTGCTGCTACAGGCGCAACGGGTGCAATGGGCGCAACGGGAGCAGCTGCCACTGGTGCTACAGGCGCAGCAACCGGGGCAACCGGGGCAACCGGTGCTGGAGCTTGTGCTGGTGGAAGTCCGGGTGCTGGAGCTTGTGCTGGTGGAAGTCCGGGTGCTCCTGTGGCAGCAGGCTGGGCCCAGGGTTGCGCACCTGCCACGGGTGTCACGGCTGGTGCAATAGGTGCAATGGGCGCAACGGGAGCGACCGGAGGTGCCATGCCTACGGGTGGAGCACCTATTGGACCGCCAGCGGATACAGGAGGGGTCTGAACCGTAGCAGGGTTGGAACCCGCTGCACCATAGGACGTGATGTCGTTGCTCGGTTCGTACTGCTCAGTACCAGGGCTGACCTTCACTTTGATCATCATTGGTAAATTATGCAAGGCTTCGGATTGCGCGACTTGTATAACACCGACCGCGTGAGCGATAGCTGAGAGCTCGCCGTAAGCGATTTCCACAGCCTGGGCGGATTTGTTTTTAATGTTTAAGCGAGCATAGACCTTGCGACCCACATAATGCCCGTCAAGTACAGCGAAACGGAGGTTTAAGTATTCGCCCATACCATCGTTCGTGGGCCGCATTTCACTTTCGTCAATCATTACGTTGTACCATCCCTTCGGCACTGGGTCCGGACGGCCGGCGGCTGGTGCTACGGTTGATGCGTCAAAATTTAGTTCTGTCATTGTAAAGCTCCTAGGATTTAAAGATATTGATGCCGGAAGAACGGTGTATGGCATCGGCTAAGTAGTTCCACCCACCCACCACGGGGATGGAAATTTCACCTTCTACTCCGAAACGGTTTCCCGCAACGTAAGAAGGCGTCCTGCTCAAACCCAAGACGCGGCCTTTGTTAGCGCTTACACCTCGGGACATATTATCACCTTTAGTAACAAACATGGGCTCATAAAGAAAGCCCACAATGTCAGCCCACTGTGTAATGATTTCCCGCTTACCATAGGTCTTTTGATTTTTTGGACTATGCAATAGCAAATCCCAGCAATCGTACTCCCCGGAATTGGGATCCATCATTTTAGCAGGGAACACGTGGCAGGTGATTACGATGTTGATTTTATAGGTAACTGCGAGCACGTCACACACTGCAAGAAACCAATCAAACTTTTCATTTGCATAGGTGTAGGCTTTGCCATACCCGCCCAAAGCGCTTTCCATAGTAACCGCTTTCTTATTGCCCGCTTTAAAACCTGGATCCATGCGAACAACGGATTGATGGATTTGACGCTCCATTGCGGTTGCGCTGTCAAAAATTAGCGTTTGATAAGGAAAGACTCCTTGCTGCGCGTATCCAAGAATTTCACCCATTAGGGCTTCGAGGGTTGCGTAGTCCTGCACCATACCGGTCTTGGCAATGTCAATTCCAGTGTATCCAATTTCTAACGGTATTAGAAGTGCATTGGGCGCACCACAGGCCAGCGTCGTCTTGCCAACCTTTTCTTGACCCGCAAGCACAATTCGCAGACCCTCTTGGTGGACGCCAGTTGTAATCGTACTCAATAAACTCATTTATTTTTCTCCAGTAACTAAGCGTATAGATTAAAAGAAAACCCCGCGAAACACAAGATAATTCACATATCTACCGGGTCGCGAAAGCATTGAAAAGTGGCGAACCTTGGCTTATCCTTAATGCCTATAGGAAAGAACTTGAACTTAGCAATCTTCCCGATAATTTGGTTCTGGTTTTCGAAATACATTTTCCGTTCTTTGTGGGAAAGTTTACCTGCGCCAATTGAGATTTCATCACCCTTCTTGACAACCTCTTTGCCCCGGTGTAATACCGTTTCCAATGCGTAACCACACACAGTTCCGATCTGGCCGTTTGGCTCCATGTTCTCGGCTAAGGTTGCCCGCTCTGCGTATCCATTTGGCGTGCGCGTTTGCTCGTTCTCGTTGGTCTGCCCTTCAATAACGTGGGTGACATACATTTCGGAGTCCTTAAACTGCTTAAGCCGTAAGTAGTAACCCTCGTTGACGGTACTGCGCCCGTATTTATAGGGGCCTGAAATGCTGCGCACAATGACACCCTCAAACCCTTCACCCAACATATCGGACTCAACCTTATCCAGCGCTTCTTGATTATCTACAGTGATGAGGGGGACAACCCATACCATCTGAGCAGAACCGGGAACATCCTTATGGAGCGCACTTACCTTTTCAGTCAGCAGTGCGTGGCGCTCTTTGTAGCTCATGTCATCCGTTTCACCGTCAACAACATAATCAAACGCACAGAGCCGCGTGGGAATTATCCCTTTAATTGTGGTCAACGCACTGGTCGTTTCGCTACATATACCGTCCCCAGTGATGTCCTTAACAACCATTTCCCCATCAATACCATTGAACCGGGGATGGCTAAAGAGCTCTGTGTTGAGCTTATTGGCAAAGCGCTTACCACTACGACCGACCAGCTTGTCCCCAACTATTAAACCCCTCACACCATCTATTTTGGGCAGTGCGTAGCAGGGGAATTCCAGCTTCTCAATCACCGCATCACTTGCTAGAATTGGCTTCATGCTTTGTTTATCCTTTTATAAGTGGTTGAAGTACCTGTTTCGACGCCTGTTTCATGCCCTGTTTTCAAAGTGTGGGCCCTAGCATTGCGCCTACTTTTGTCAACGTCCAAATCACCCCAAACTTTGTCACACGTTTCACAATACGCCATGCAATGAATAATTCCGTAGCGCTTTGTCTTTACGGTATGGTTTTTCATTTCGCACCGAACGTTAGATTTTCAAGTGTTTGGTTTACTATCGCACTTGCTTTCTTCGTTCTTGAAATGCTCATTAATAGTTCCTTATGTTCGGGCGCAACATGCTGGGCACAACGTCTAGCAACCCGACGCACCTGCCTATGTCCGCTAAAGTAATCCGCCAAGCCCATTTCCACTAAGCAGCTATTCATGGACCAGTGTGGGTTGGCGCTCATTCAAGCTCCTCCTTCTTGCGCCGGGCTAAAATCTTATCGCGTGCCCTGCGCATATTTTGTTTGGCTTTGCGGTCACAGATGTCGTTGACCACATAGCGCGCTTCTTTCCCGTCGGTATGTCCTCGCACATGCTTGAACCGATAGAACAAGTTATGGTCAGCTACGAACTTCCGGAACTCCACCATGATGCAGCGCTCTTCATGGGTTGTCTTGTGTCGCTTTCCCGTAAGGGTGTCAATGGCAGGTACGCAGTCAGTTTGATAAAGCACCTTGTCATGCGGTTGGATTAAACCGTCCTTGACCCCGCGTTGCACCGCCCTCAGGATAGCGTGCATTTCAGCCGCAATACTATTGACAACGACATCCCCAATAGTACCGTCCCCGCCAGACTTCTTACGCTGGGACGCTATCCAGTAGGCATAGCCAACCTTCCCCGTTTCAGGACAGAAGGAAGCGTCAGCTATTACAGTGACCCACATACTCACTCCTCCTTTACTTTAGGCGGGATAACTTCTAACGCCGGGCTTCCAGGTTTGGTGACAAGGCACTGGTCAAAAAGCAAGCGCTGGTCTGTCTCTAACCGGGTGTATTCTTTAAGCACATGCGAAACTTTGTGCTTCACTATCGCGTCTGAGGAGATGCCCGCTTCCGTTAGTTGGGGGAGTATTGCTTGGAGCGCACCCTCGTCAATTGTCCGTGTCAGCTTGTAACTGCCCCGCAACTTAAAGCCACCCGCAAGATCAAAGGTGTTTGAACCCTCACGCGGGTCTGGGAACGCGATGTTAAATATCTTCTTTCGTAGCTCCATCTCACGCTTCTTCATGGGTTTCAATTGCTGGGTAAGCGCGAACCACTCATTCATATCCGCTTGCTCAATTACAGCCTCTTCAACATGCATACCCTGCTCAGCAGTCATATTCATAGTGTCTGTCATACCGTACTCCTAGTGCCGGTCAGCGCGTAGCGATTCTTTATAAGCGTCCGCTTGTGCGGGTGTCATTGTGGTGACCTTAATAATGCGGGACTCATGGACAATTGCTATTGCCAGACCCCCATTACATTTGGCGCTAGGGTCGCGGTCACCCTCTAGCGCATCCAAGGGGATTTCCAGTACACCTCCAGCATCAAGCGCAAGCTGGTACACAACCGCGTCTAGAAGCTGGAGGTGTACTTGCTCCTGCACCGCGTGTTCCAACATACCTTCTATCATGTCCATTGGGCCTATTAAACTATCAGTTTCTTCTGACATTCCATTCTCCTAATTGCGTCCACTAAATTGCGAACGTGCTGTACTATAAACGAAGCGCCGGGCGTTTGCAAACCCCAACATCCGACACTGTTAATCAATTGCCAATACCCTGAAGCAGCGGCCGTGATAACCGTACAGCTCAACCGTCTTATCCTTACTCACTTCCATAATGTACCCGCTGTCTAACGCGGTCTTAATCGTGTGGTCGAGCGCTAAGGTTGCGCCAAGGCGGTAGTTCTGGAAGCAGCGAATCTGGCTTGTGCGAATCTGCAGATAGCTGCGCGGTATAAGACCGTCTTTAACCATGCGCGGATCCACCTTATAGCTTCCCGCCAACCGACCCCCTATAAAGGATTCTAGTATGCCTTGCAGCTTGCGGAAGCGGGCGGTGTCATCCAGCCCAATATCACCACCCTGGATCTTCGCGAGCATGGATGCAGCGTCAGTTCGGATCAAGCTGATAGCCCATTCAATGTGGGTGACCGTTATTTCCGGAACAGTGTGGTTATCAGATGCAGCTAATACGCCTGCCACTCTAACCGCTTTAAGATGCGCTCGGTTCCATATTTGCCGTATTGACTCGTCTCCACCCGCCGTCCTAATGTTCCCATCACATTCCATGTTAAAAGCTTCTACTATGGCGTGGGCTTCTGGGCTATATGGGATCTGAATTGCATTAGCGCTGGCCCCCTTTACAATAGGGGCGCAGTGACCCGCGATGCTTGCAATAGCATCTGAAATACCCTCAGGTACTTGGGTCATTTGGTTTTTGTTTTCAGGGGGTCGCTCACCCATATACTCGATGATATTAAACCGGGATAGAAAGCCATCCTCCATCATACTTTGTGTGAGCGAGTCATAAAACGTGCCTGGGGTGGTCTCACCAATCATGCTATAGGCTACCGCACTGACAGACGCGACGTTCTGCTCCCGGTTCGAGTACCCCAGGCCACCCATAACAGACGCGGCACCAGACTTCTGATAAAGATTAGTCATTACCGTTCGTAATTGCTGCATCGGACCTTCTTTGCGGTCGTCAGCCATGCGCTGTAATTTGCGTCCCCACTCACCAGACACATTGACAAAGGAGGGGAATTCTTCCATCGCTTTGGTTAATGCAGGCCCGGAAGCATAGTCCGTATAGTCAACAAACCGATTCAAAACAACACCACAGGGACTCCTTAAAATGTGCCCGATACCGGAGTGCATTGCTTCTTTCCCGATAGCACTTCTAGCGATAAGAATGATATAAAGGTTGATCCCCGTTTGCCCGATGTTGTACGCCTTGCCTGTAACCCCCGCCATCAACCCCAGTGCCGCAACTATGGCAACCTCTTTCACGGGTCTCGGTGCGCTTTGATAAATGAACCCAGCAATAGCGCCTACCAAACCAGGAGGCCACGGTATGCCCTCAACTTCAGGCGGTACATACGCAACCTCATTCGGGTGCGGCTCTGCGTGCTGCCCTTGATCCAGGTTGAGGACAAAGTTGTGGACTTTTGGATTTACCGTAGGTTCCTCGCTTGGTATAGGTGCTCCCTGTGGGCTTGCTGGGGCGACTAACGAAGCTCGGGGCTCTGCTGTACGGCTGTTCTTTAGCAGCGTCGCTGCAATCATAGCCCCATGCTCTGCGGTTGCTAGTTCCTTAGCTTGCCTGCCCCGAATAATTTGCAAAGTGCGGTCTAAATACCGATCATCCTGTACTGCCTTAGCTCTTTTCCCTAATTCAGTAAGACGGAACATGCGTCTACACTGCTCATTGGATTTACTGTAGAAGGTGAACATTGACAGGAGCGCAAGGTCAGCTTCGGACTGACTGGGGAACAGATGCCCATGCCACCTTCCTGCACATAGGTCTATAAACTTTTCACCGTTACCCGCCGCGGTAGCACGCGACCAAATTTCAGCGTCAGTTAGCTTCTGCCCAACCTCTGTGAGCTCAATGGAACTGGTGGCGACACCCAACTCCTGAACTAGGCTTTGGAGTATCATATCACCGTTGACCACAGGAAGCACGCCTTCAACTGTGATGCTGGGTACAACCTTGCCGAGCAGATTGTGGTAAACCATACCCGC
>Ga0164318_10004285_pt1 | contig 13686 bp, 11 predicted proteins | sample GuaBasSedimGuay9_FD_113734 | JGI IMG/M metagenome (GOLD analysis project Ga0164318, IMG submission 113734) | Subseafloor sediment microbial communities from Guaymas Basin, Gulf of California, Mexico - Guay9, Core 4571-4, 0-3 cm | ecosystem: Environmental > Aquatic > Marine > Hydrothermal vents...
GCTACCTTTACCACATCAACCATCTCGGCTACGTCGTGAACACGGACGATTGAAACGCCGGCAGCGGCGCACAAAGCAACCGTAGCCGCCGTACCAAAGAGCCGCTCATCAGGTTGCTCTTTGCCGGTGAGTTTGCCGAGAAAGCTTTTGCGACTCGTTCCAACAAGCACACGATAACCAGCAGCAACAAACCTATCTATATTCCTTAAGAGCAAAAGATTATGCTCTAACGTCTTTCCAAAGCCGAACCCCGGGTCAATAAAAATTCTTTCTTTCGGTATGCCAAAGCCCTCCGCCCGTTCGGCCCTGTCCAACAGAAACTCCAGAACCTCGCCAACTACGTCATCATATTTCGGCTCAATTTGCATCGTCGTGGGACTGCCCTGCATATGCATCAAAATAACCGGCACCTGTTTCTCGGCTGCCAATTTCCCCATCCGCTCATCGCTCAAAGCCGTAATATCATTGAGCATCGCCGCCCCTACTTCTAAAGCAGCTTGAGCAACCTTATAATTCCGTGTATCGATACTAATCGGCACATCAATCTTTTTAGTAAGTTGTTTTATTACCGGAATTGCCCTGCTTATCTGCTCATCAGTCGAGACGACCTGCGAACCCGGACGGGTTGATTCCGGGCCAACGTCTATTACCGCAGCGCCATCAGCAGCCATTTGTAAGCCGTGCTTAATGGCCTTATCGGTATCGAGAAAGCGACCGCCGTCACTGAACGAATCCGGCGTAACGTTTAAGACCCCCATCACAATCGTCCCGCCGGAGAAATCCAGCTTGCCTTTTGGCCATTCCAATACACTCTCGTTTGCCATATCAAACCTTAAATCCAATTCCCGCTAATTTCTTTACAAGATTTTTCTCTGGGGCCTCCGTGGCAAACTCTATTTTTGTATTTTGAAACTCCCTGCGGACAGGATAATTCGCGCGCAGCCGTTCAAAAAATTCCCCCCTTTTCTCTGCCGGCACATCTAAAATCTTCCTGAGTCTGGTATCATCATCCTCAATATTGTGGACCTTCTCTACAACCTCTCGTAACACATCCTGCTCGCCGGCAAACTGCGGATTTATTTTCAACTCACGAACAACAGAAGCAGGTAAAAACGACCCGATGTCAAATTTCGGCTCAAGCCCAAAATACTCACAAGCCGCCTTGTATATCATAATCATCCCCGCAATCCTGCCATCCAGAGAATAGCCGGCGATGTGCGGTGTGGCCAAGTCAATCATCCGCAGCAATTCACAATCGATGTTCGGCTCATTCTCCCAGACATCGAGCGCAACGGCTTTTAGCCCACCCGTTTTTATAACAGCTTTAAGGGCATCTGTTTCGACTACCCCGCCGCGCGAAGTATTCAAAAAAACGCAGCCTGGCTTCAAAGAATCGAAAAACTTTTCATCAGCCAAATGGAACGTTTTATCAACACCCTCAAAAGTCAACGGCGTATGAAGCGTTATAAAATCACAATCGTAAAGTTGCTCTATCGGCAGATATTTTGAATCCCCTGTCTGCCTCTGTAACGGCGGGTCGTTCAGAAAAAGCTTCATACCAAGCGCAGCGCACTTTTCAGCCGTCCTGCCGCCGACATTGCCAACTCCTATAATTCCTATCGATTTGCCTTGCAATTGTATCCTGTGCTTGTTGGCCATAAAAAGCAAGGCGGCTACCACATATTCAGCTACGGAGTTGGCGTTTGAGCCGGGGGCTGAAGCAAACCCGATATTCTGTCGCCGTAAAAAATCAACATCTATATGCTCGAAGCCGATTGTCGCCGTGCCAACAAACTTTACCTTGCTATCAGCCAGCAATTCCACGCCGACCCTGGTTATAGTGCGAACCAGAAGAATATCAGCATCGCTGATGAGAGCTGGCGTTATCTCCCGTCCCGGCACGGCTTCAACCTTGCCGAGCGAAGAAAAACACTCAGCTACAAACGGAATACTCTCGTCAGCAATTATCTTCATTGTTCGTTATCTATGAACTATGAACTCATTTCAAAGCCGGCTATCTCTGTGCCGCAATCGGGACAGCGGCCATTTACTATCCTATTGGAAACAATTCTGTATCCGATACGCTCAATTAACATTTTGCCGCATTTATAGCAAAAAGTACTTTCGGATTTCGCCCCCGGCACATTACCGAGATAGATATAATGCAGCCCTGCCGCCCTGCCAATTTTTTCAGCGCGTTCAAGGGTTTCTATCGGCGTCGGCACAGAACCGGTGTATTTATACTGCGGATAAAATCTGCTGATATGCCAAGGGACATCGGGGCCGGCTTCGGATACAATAAAATCAGTCAATTTTTTCAACTCGTCATCCGAATCATTTTCGCCCGGGACCAGCAGCGTTGTTAGCTCCATCCAGATACTCGTCTGCTTTGCAATGTATCTAATCGTATCGAGTACCGGCTGCAATCTCGCCTTGCACAGCCGCTTGTAATAATCTTCACTGAAAGATTTCAAATCGATATTTATTCCATCCAGCCACTCGCCGGCAAAATCAATCGCTTCGCGGGTCTGGTAGCCATTACTGACAAAGACATTCGCCAGCCCTTTTTGCTTTGCCAACCGGCCGCAGTCGGCACACAACTCCATAAAAATGGTCGGCTCGGTATAGGTATAAGCGATACTTTTGCAGCCATCCCGAACAGCAGCATCGACAATCTGCTCCGGCGTTATTGCCTGGCCGTCAATTCGGCCATCATCAATGGCTGCCTGGCTTATTTGCCAGTTCTGACAAAATTCGCATCGGAAATTACAGCCCATCGTAGCAATGGAAAAACTGCGACTGCCAGGCTGAAAATGGAACAACGGCTTTTTCTCAATAGGGTCTGGATTAGCCGAGCAAATCTTATCATAAGTTAGCGAATACAGCACTCCGTCTATATTCTTGCGGACGAGGCACCTGCCGAGTTTACCGTCATCAATCAAGCATCTCCAACTGCACAGCTCGCACCGAATCTTCTTGCCATCGACTGCTTCCCAAAGCACTGCTTTCTTAAAATTTTTCTCTTCAACCACCATAATACACTTCAGTTAAAACTTGAACTGATTGATAACGAACCCATCGCTATGCTACTGCTCAGAATCGCGAGGCGTCAACCGTGTCTGTAAATCAACTCCGCTCCTGCGAAGTACCGCAAGGTCTTCTTCGCTGAGCCGGCCATTGATGAACTGTTGAACTACAGGGTTGGGATGGTTACGGATATGTTCGGGGTTACCATCAGCAATAATCTTGCCATCGTGCAGCATAATGATACGGTCTGCTATCTTGTAAGCGCTTGTCATATCGTGAGTAACAACTACGCTTGTCAGGCCAAGCCCCCTTTGCAGCTTCAGAATAAGCTCGTTGATTACATCGGCACGAATAGGGTCAAGGCCGGTCGTCGGCTCATCATAAAGAACCACTTCAGGATTCAATGCGATTGCCCGTGCCAGTGCTACCCTTTTTCGCTGACCGCCGGAAAGATTGGCCGGATAATAGTGCTGAAAACCGTCAAGGCCAACCATCATCAATTTGATCTTTACAAGCTCCTCAACCCCGCTGCGCTTGGTTATCTTATAATGCTGCCTAATCGGAAACATTATATTTTCAGCGACACTGAGACTGTCAAACAACGCACCACTCTGGAAGAGAAAACCGTAATGCGTGCGTATCCTGTTCAGTTCATATTCAGACAGATTGTCAATCCGCCTTTTCTTAAAATAAACTTCTCCCGAACTTGGCCTCAACAAAACAATCAAATGCTTTATCAAAACGGTCTTTCCGCATCCGCTTGGCCCGATGACGACTGTCGTTTTGCCCTTCTCTATCACCAGCGAGACATCATCCAGAACGATATTGTTACCGAACTTTTTTGTAAGGTTCTTAATAACAACTACACCATCAGCAGCATTCGCAGCATTTTTCTCAGTGTTCTTTTTCACTGTTGTCTCTCTTCAATACTCTGAGCGCCATCGGTTATTATCAAATCAGACTTTTGAGAGGCCAAAGCATATAGTAAATCCCTTTGAAAACCATCGCCAGCGCCAGATTCAGAGCTAATATCGAGATGAAACCTGCTACAAACGCCTCTGTGCATGCCTGGCCTACGCCGTGCGCTCCCTCTTTACAGGTAAAGCCCTTATAACAGCTAATAACCGCAATAGCCGTTCCAAAGAAGAAACCCTTTATAACTCCGATAGATACATCCCATAGTTCCACGCCCGATGCGCTAAAACTCCAGTATGGCTGGCTGTTAACTCCCTTGAGAATAACGCTTACGAAATAGCCGCCTAAAACGCCCATCAAATCGGCGTAGATAATTATAAGCGGCGTAAGCAGCAGGCACGACAAGACCCGCGGTACAACCAAATACTGTACAGGGTCGGTTCCCATACTCTTAACCGCATCAATCTGTTCGGTAACGTTCATAGTACCCAACTCAGCGGTTAGAGCGCCCCCAACGCGCCCGGCCAACATAACCGCCGCAAGGACAGGCCCTAGTTCTTTCACAACCGAAACGTTAATCAAAACACCCAAACGCTCTTCTATACCAAAAGAGGCAAGCTGGTCATAGGTCTGAACCGCCAATGTCATTCCCACAAACGCACCGGTTATCATTATAACAGGCACACTGCGAACACCGATAATATTCATTTGTGTCCATATCAGCGGATATGTCCCCGGCACGAGACAACTCCGAGCAGAGACAAGCATCGTCTGCCATACAAACCTTCCGAAGCGTCCTATTTTACCGAGTTGCTCTACCGTTGCCGCTCCCATCGCCTCAATCATAATCCGGCTCCAAAAGCTGTTCCCAACCCATGTTCCTCAACTCGCCTTTCAATAGTAAATAGTAAATGAACAATAGTCAATCGAAAACGCCCAGCCCAGTCGATATATATTTTAAGTTGCGGGTTTGCAATGGCCTCAAAAACAAGTATAATACAAAAACTAAAAGCTCAAAATCAAAAACTAAAGGATAAGGATATAGCAGGACAAAAAGTTATGTTCAGACATAAAATGCAATTCGTAATAATGTCGGCGGTAACAGGACTGCTCTGGACATCGTTGATGGTCTCCGGCGAAACGTGGCATCTGGGCAGGGACCAAAACTGGAATGCCCTGTCAAAGAAAAATGAAGATAAGTATATCGCTGCGGTGGCTGAAATCAAACGGCTTGTCAACGAAGGAAAAACTATGCCGGTCTGCATAGCGTGGGACAAGTTCAAAAAGGATTTTCCTGAAATCGCAGGGCCTGACTTTGACGCTTTTTTCGAGGCGGAGCTTCTTTTTTGCGAGGGCAAGTTCGTCAAGGCCGTCAGAGCTTATGATAAATTTTTAGATGAGTTCCCCGACAGCAAACTTTACGAGGCAGCTCTTGACAGACAGTATTCAATAGCAACAGCTTTTTTAGCCGGGCAGAAAAAACCAATACTTAAAATTTTCAAAATCAAGGGATACGCCGAGGGCGCCAAAATTATGGAAAGAATTGCCGACCGGGCTGGTGATGCACCGGTCGGATTAAAGGCGGCTCTAACAGTAGCCGAAAGTTATGAAAGGCGAGGTAAATTCAACGAAGCGTATCATAAATGGTCACAAATTATGTCGCAATGGCCCAGCGGCCAAACAGGCAAAGAAGCACTTTTAAGTATGGGACGATGTCAACACGCCGCCTATAGAGGACCAAAGTATGACAGCTCAAGTCTAATTAGCGCAAAGAGCTATTATGAAAACTTCAGATTACGATACCCCGCTGAAAGCAGTAAATTCGACATCGACCGGAAACTTAAGCAAATAGATGAGCAATTGGCCTACAAGCAGTTCAGTATCGGGCAATACTATCAACAAAGCGGCAGCAAGCAGGCGTCTAATGCTTACTACCGGATGATTATAGATAATTGGCCAGACAGTACAGCAGCCAAGATGGCAAAGCAGGCAATGAACGAAGAAAAAACAGTCGGCAAAAAGGGAAAAAAATGGAAAAAGAACATTATAGAGAAACTCGAAAAGTTGCTTTTGTAGTTCTTTTCAGTTCAATCGCCGTGGCATTATTGTGCTTTTGTGGATGCGCCAAAATGAACGGCTATAGCAATGAATCTCTGTTTCCAAAAGACATTAGCAGCGTCTATGTGGAGATGTTTGACAACAAAAGCTTCAGACGTGGAGTAGAATATAAGCTGACCGATGCTTTGGCAAAACGTATCGAGGCGGAAACGCCATACAAGATAATCGACGACAGAAACCGAGCCGATACAGTGATAAGCGGACAAATAACAAAAGTGGACGAATCAATCCTCACAGTCGAACGAGAAACCGGCAGGGCGCTGGAAAAAGAGGTTGCACTGAGAGCTGTCGTTAGCTGGAAAAATTTGAAAACGGGAGAACTGCTGCTCGATAACAAAACTGTTATCGCCTCGGCAAATTATTCGCAGTGGCAAAATCAGGGCTTCCGGTATGGCTCAACTCTTGCGGCAAACAATCTGGCACAGAAAATCGTAGAATTGATGGAGAAAGAATGGTAGAAGCACGTTATGAGTAAGAGCCAAAACGAAAAGTTGAATCTGTCACGTCGTGAGCCGAAAAGCAAAGGTAAAAAGCCACCATTGCCGAACTATAAACGGGGGCCGTTTAACTGGCTGATGCTCGGAGCTTTGGCTCTGATACTGCTGCCGATGCTGCTGCGAGGATGGAATGTTGAGAATATCAATTGGGATGACTTCATAAGGTATCTCGAAAACGGTCAAATCGAAAGTGTCGAAATCGGCGATACCAAAATTACAGGTAAGTTTAATCAGCAGGGAATCGAGAGCCGAGACAAAAAGGCGTCCACTTCCTTCACGGTGGATTACAAGCCGGAAGTGGTGGGCGAACGACTGGTTGAGAAACTGGAGCAGAGCGGAGTAGAAGTGAAATTTGCCAAACAGCATATCTGGCTTGTTATGCTGATGCAGTGGATTTTCCCGCTGCTTTTGTTAGTCGGGCTATTCTACTTTATGTTCGCACGAAATCTCCGCAGCGGCCCCGGCGGTATGCTGATGTCGTTTGGCCGCAGCAAACATCGGCTCCAGAGCAAAGACAAAGCCAAAGTTACCTTCAATGATGTAGCCGGTGTCGAAGAAGCCAAAGAAGAAGTAGCCGAGATAATCGAATTTCTGAAGAACCCAAAGAAATTTCAGCGTCTTGGCGGTCGTATCCCTCGCGGAGTTCTGCTTGTCGGGCCTCCCGGCTGCGGCAAGACATTACTTGCCAAAGCGATAGCAGGCCAGGCGGACGTTCCATTTTTCAGTATATCCGGCAGCGACTTCGTAGAGATGTTTGTAGGCGTCGGGGCATCGCGAGTGCGTGATTTGTTTAAGCAGGCCAAGGATAATTCTCCCTGTATTATTTTCCTCGACGAGGTCGATGCCATAGGTCGCAAACGCGGCGCCGGCTTTGTCGGCGGCGGACACGATGAACGTGAACAGACGTTAAACGCAATTCTGGTTGAAATGGACGGCTTTGATACGAACGACCAGGTGATAGTGATTGCAGCGACGAACCGTGGCGATATTTTAGACCGCGCCTTGACTCGGCCGGGCAGATTCGATAGACAGATTTTTGTTCCGCTGCCGGATTTGAAAGGCCGAGCAGACATATTAAAGGTCCATGCAAAGAAAGTAAAATTAGGCCCTAACGCTAATTTGGAACGGCTTGCCCGGGGAACGCCAATGTTCAGTGGGGCGGACCTTGCGGCTATTATCAACGAGGCCGCCCTTGCAGCAACTATGGCCAATAAAGACTTCGTTGAGATGGCAGATTTGGAAGAGGCCAGGGACAAGGTGCGATGGGGAAGAGCAAAGAAGAGCAGAGTTATGGACCAGAAAGAACGCGAAACTACGGCTTATCACGAAGCTGGCCATACGCTTGTTCAGTCGCTGCTGAAAGAAGCCGACCCCCTGCACAAAGTGAGTATCATTCCCCGCGGGCCAATGGGCGGCGCTACTTTTGCGCTGCCGGAAAAGGACAGAACGATATTTACGAAAAGATACTGTATGGCGCTACTGCAGGTTTGTTTCGGCGGGCGAATAGCAGAAGAACTATTCTGCGATGATATATCCAGCGGCGCACAGTCGGATATTCAGCAGGCAACCAAAATTGCCCGTCAAATGGTTTTGACATGGGGTATGAGTGAGCAGCTTGGGCTAATCAGCTATGGGCCGGACGAGGGATTGAAGGATATGACGTTTGTAATGCCCGGCGAGAAAGAGTATTCAGAAAAAACGGCGGAAGCAATCGACGGCGAAGTAAAAAAGATTATCAACGAAGCATATAAAGAAGCAAAAGAGTTAATAGAAGCAAACAAAGATAAACTCGAGCGAATAACAAAAGCGCTGCTGAAGTACGAGACACTCGACGCCGATGACGTGCAATTGATTCTGGAAGGCAGCGAACTGAATAAACCCACCGTTTCAGAACTGTTGGCAGCCGAACAGGAAAAAGACAAGGAAAACGAAAAACCTAAAGCAAAAAAGGCAAAACCAAAACTTAAAACCTAAAATTAAAGATGGGCGAGTTTTGAATTTTGAGCTGTGATTTTAGCTTTAGGTTTTTAACTTTGAATTTCGTTGGTGTCTATGCTGAAAGAAGTTGCAGCCATTTTCTGGTTAATTCTGGTTTTTGCTGTTAATGCTTTTGCCGCTCCGCCGCCCGGCAACGTAATCAAAACCGATGTTGTCACCATTACTGTTGAGCAGCAATATGAAACAGTCAAGCCGGGCAGCAAATCTGCACTGGCGGTTCATTTTGAATTGGAAAAAGGATGGTACTTTTACGCATCGTCAAAGACCGCTCAGGGCGGTATGAATCTTAAACTCAAGCCGACTGAAAAAAAATCCCGAACTATAGTTTTCTCTAAAGCTGTATTTCCACAGCCGATAGTTCACTTCGACAAATTTTCGGACGAAGAACTTGAGGTTTTCAGCGGCAAGTTCACTGTATTTATCCCGCTTACCGTTGGTATCGACCTCATTTTTCCGAAGGCCGGTAGTATTACAACTGATGTTGAGATTAGTATAGAGGGCGCTGTTTGTTCTGGTGTGCAGTGTCGTATGCCCGATTTTGGCAATTTAGGTACAGTCATTAAAATTACTCCTGATGCTGTGATGAGCAATCCTCGGTTTTCTCTGCCGGAATATCGAGCATCGAGTATCGAGCATCCAGCATCAAGTAATGTTTGGTTCGCTCTTGGCTTGGCGTTTTTGGCAGGGCTGTCGCTGAACATTATGCCGTGTGTCTGGCCAATACTGCCGATTATCGTGATGCGAATCGTCGAACAGGCAAAACAAAACAAAAACAGAACTATAACGATGGGCTTAGCTTTTTGTCTCGGGATATTGTTGTTCTTCGCATCTCTTGCGGGTGCCAATATCGTTTTGCAGGTCTTCTACGGAACGGTACTGCAATGGGGCGACCAATTCCGTAATCCTGCCTTTGTTGCTGCGATGGCGTTTTTGCTGGTGGTATTAGCACTATTTATGTTTGACGTTTTCGCAATTACTGTACCAGCCGCCGTTTCGAGTAAGTCCAGTACAGGTAAAGGGCATTTAGGAACTGTCGGAATGGGTTTTCTGGCAGCGGTCTTGAGTACTCCGTGCAGCTTTGCGATTCTGGCGGCGGCCTTCGCCTGGGCGCAGGTTCAACCCTTGCCGCTTGCCACGCTGGCGATAATGATTATAGGCGTCGGAATGGCTGTGCCGTATGCAATACTGACTTCGATGCCCGGGTTGTTAAATCGGCTGCCAAAGCCAGGCAGATGGATGGAAATATCTAAACAGGCAGTCGGATTTATTCTGCTGTTTATCGCAATATGGCTTATTACGGTGCTGCCTCAACAGCGAAGAACCGCAGCGCTGTATTTTGCCCTGATACTGAGTTTTTGCGTCTGGATGTTTGGCAGCTGGGTCAGGTATAATACAAAGCCGGTTCATAAGTGGCTTATCCGAATTACGGCGGTTGCCTTGGCGGTTGCAGCGGGGCTGTTCTTCTTGACGCCGACAGAAAAACTTATCGACTGGCAAAAATATGACGGCGCTCTGATAGAAACAGCTTTAGCCGAATCAAGGCCTGTCTTAATTGAGTTCACCGCAGAATGGTGTCTAAGTTGCAATGTGGTTGGAAAAACAGTTTATTCCCGCAAGGATATTGCAAAACTGATTGAAGAGAAAAATGTTTTGGCAATTAAAGCGGATACCACGGTGAAAAATTGTCCGGCAACGCTTGCCCTGAAAAATGTTTATAATGAGCCGGGCGTTCCGGTTAGCATACTGCTTTTACCGGGAAAAAAAGAAGCGGTCAGGTGGCGAGGCAAATCTTTTGCTGACGAACTGAAAGGGCTTTTAGAAAAACTTCCATCCAAATAACGACTATGGCTAAAAGTGCAACGATAAAGGCATTCCCTGAGCGAAACCGAAGGGTTGACAAAGCTGAAGCGGCTGAACGTGTCAGAAAAATTTGGCCCGTATTAAAAAAAACATACCCGAATGCAAAGACCGCTCTTAACTTTAGAAATCCACTGGAACTGCTTATCGCAACAATTCTGTCGGCGCAGTGTACGGATGTTCGTGTCAATATGGTAACCGAAAAAGCGTTCAAGAAATATAAATCGGCTGCCGACTGGGCAAAAGCCGACCTGAAAGAAATTGAGTCGGATATAAAAAGCACGGGCTTCTACCATAATAAGGCGGTGAGCATTAAGGGCGCCTGCAAAAAAATAGTCGAGCAGTTTGACAGTAAAGTCCCCTGTACGATGGAAAAGCTATCTTCTCTTCCGGGCGTGGGTAGAAAGACGGCTAATGTCGTACTTGGCAACGCCTTCGACAAGCCGGCAATCGCCTGCGATACACACGTTATTCGGCTGTCCCGTCGCCTGGGGCTTTCAGAGAACAGCAACGCAGTAAAGTTAGAATCCGATTTAGCCGAAATAGTACCAAAGAAAAATTGGACGATGTTCAGCCACCTCTTGATTTTTCACGGTCGAAATTACTGCCGTGCCCGCAAGCCGGACTGCGAAAACTGCCCGATTGCAAAACATTGCCCTGCTGCGAACGACCCAGCTTTATGGTAAAATATATCTTACGACATACGACATACTACATACGAGATACGAAATATGGTTGATATGATTGATAAACCGGTTCAAGACCTTTGGCGGATATTCAGGGTTATGGCCGAGTTCGTGGAAGGTTTCGATGAGCTTGGTTCTGTCGGGCCTGCGGTGTCGTTCTTCGGCTCGGCACGGATGAAACAGAATGATAAGTTCTACGAACTTGCTCAGGCAACGGCTTCAACGATAGCAAAGGCCGGCTTTGCGGTGATAACCGGCGGAGGCGGCGGAATTATGGAGGCGGCTAATAAAGGAGCCGCAGAAGCCGGCGGTAAAAGCATCGGACTCAATATCGAACTGCCAATAGAGCAGATACCGAACGAATACCAGAATTTGTCGCTGCATTTCAGGTATTTTTTCTGTCGTAAAGTGATGTTCTTAAAATACGCTCACGGCTTCGTGGTTTTCCCAGGCGGCTTCGGCACTATGGACGAATTCTTCGAGTCGCTGGTGTTGATTCAAACATTAAAACAGGCATCCTTTCCCGTAATCCTGATGGGAAGTAGTTACTGGAACGGCTTGGTCAACTGGATGAAGGAAGAGATGCTCGGCAAACATAATTTTATTTCGCCGGAAGATATGAACGTGTTCACTGTGGTGGATGAGCCGGCAGAGGCCGTTAAGATTATAGTAGATTTCAGAGAGAAACAGGGACGCGGCGGATTGGATTTGCCATCTGGAATGAAGAAAGTGTAGAAAAACTGGGACAGTTCTCGACGTCAGGAACTGTCCTATTTTTCTTTCATTGCATCATCCAAATGCTTCAATAGATATTTCTTCTCTGGGCCGCCGAGATGCTCCCAGGGCAGATTTTCATCATGGCCAAATTGCCTTTGTGCCGCTGTGTCAATGTCCATACCAAATTTTTCAAAGGCGCTTTGCCAGATTTCATAGTTAAAACATTCACGCCATAAATCGAACTTTGCGCCTCTTCTCCAGGCCTCTTCGATAACATCGCACAGCCCTCTGTCGCCTCGGGACATCGCTGATTCCAGAACGCTTGCGCTTATATCGTGAAACTTGAACCGCAGAAACCTCGCGCGAAGTCTCCTTTTCTCATCAAGTATCAACCGTTTTGCCTCTTCGAAATATGCTTTTGGCTTTTGTCCGAGCCAGCCAAACGGGGTGTGCGGCTTTGGCACAAGCCAGCTTACCGTGATGTTGATTTGGCCTGTCTTGCCGTCGATTTTCTTCCGCAGTCCGGCTAATTGAGATGACAACTCCACAATCTGTTTTATATCATCGGCGGTCTCACCCGGCAGACCAACCATAAAATACAGTTTTAATCGCTGCCAGCCGGCCCGGTAGGCAGCCTCAACAGCGGCGAACAAATCTTCATCTTTCAATGGCTTGTTGATAATCTGTCTTAATTTTTCGCCGGCGGCCTCAACGGCAATTGTCAGGCCGCCTTTTCTTACTACGGTCAGCAATTTAGGCAGTAACTTTAGATGCTTATCAACACGCAAAGACGGCAGCGACAAGCCGACATGCCTGCCACTGAAATACCGGTGCAGGCGTGAAACTAATTCCTCGAGGTTTGGATAATCAGCGGTCGATAAGCTCAGCAAGCTGACTGTCTCGAAGCCCGTGGCGTGGTAGCAGGCCTTTGCCAAACTGACAATTTTTTCAACACTTCGGCAGCGAACCGGTCTTCTACAGAAACTGGCCTGACAAAATCTGCATCGGCCTGGACAGCCGCGCATAATCTCAACGCTGACACGTTCGTGAACGGCCTGAGTAAACGGAACAATGGGACGAAGCGGGACAGGAGCGTTTTCAAAATCCTTTACAACGGCATTTTTCAATTTGGGGTTTTCAGTTGAATTGTAAAGAGTGGGGACATAGACCCAGCCGAATTTTTTAGCTGCCTCGGTTAGGATTTCCATTTTTGTAGCGCCGGCCTTTTTCTCAGTTCTAATCAGTTGTGCCAATTCCACAACCGCTTCTTCACCTTCACCGATTATGAATAAATCAATAAAGTCGGCTATTGGTTCACAGCAGTTTGCCATACCGCCGCCGGCAATTATCAGCGGAGCGTTTTCATCTCTTAATCCGCTGCGGATTTCCAAGCCGCCAAGGTCAAGCATATTGAGAACGTTGGTGTAGCAAAGCTCGCTGGTCAAACTAAATCCGATAATATCAAAATCCTTCAATGCCGCCCTGGATTCCAAACTGAACAGCGGAATTTTTTTGCGGCGCATTACTTCTTCAGCATCAACCCATGGTGCAAAGACCCGCTCGGCAGCTATACCGTCAACTCCGTTCAGAATATCGTAAATAACCGCAATGCCAGTGTAGCTCATCGCCACTTCGTAAATGTCCGGGAAACACAAGGCAACAGTCAAGTCGCACTTCGAGAGGTCTTTTTTGATTTGGTTGATTTCGCCGCCGATGTACCTGCTGGGCCTGCGAACAAACGGCAGAAAATCCCTGTCGACACGCTCGGCTAATGTTATTACTTCTCTTTTTTCCACAGCGATATTATAAATTGATTATTGATTATTTTCTATTGATTATTGTCAAGCTATCAATTATCAAATTGCTCTATA
>Ga0164318_10004286_pt1 | contig 13685 bp, 9 predicted proteins | sample GuaBasSedimGuay9_FD_113734 | JGI IMG/M metagenome (GOLD analysis project Ga0164318, IMG submission 113734) | Subseafloor sediment microbial communities from Guaymas Basin, Gulf of California, Mexico - Guay9, Core 4571-4, 0-3 cm | ecosystem: Environmental > Aquatic > Marine > Hydrothermal vents >...
AACAGGTTTTGAAATAAATGTAAATGGAAAATAAATAGGTTTCATAATTCCTCTTTCAGTGTTGTGGCAAAACCTTTTTCTTCTTGCCACCAAGGCACAAGACACGAAGAAAGAATAATTAATTTATGCTTGGGAGTATTACCGATTTGTTAAAATGGTTTTCACCCATTAACTTATTCATTTTTTGAGCGAAAGCCTTGCAATCAGGTGTCAGGTGTCAGGTGTCAGAAATCCACAGATCTGAAACCTGAACACTGACACCTGAAACCAAAAAGTCTTGGAAAGCAATTAACAAACTGGTAATGCACCCTTATACCCTTTGTGTCTTAGTGTCTTTGTGCCTTTGTGGCAAATATTTTTGGTTCCGATATATCCGGATAAGGTATTGCTCTGTTTTTTTACTAAGTTGACAGTTTCTTGTCTTTTATGGTAATCCCCATGGCTTTTAACTGATCCCGAATTTTATCGGCAAGATCCCAGTTTTTCTCCAGCCTGGCGTTCTCTCTTTGTTTGATCAGGCGTTCAATCTCAGGGTCATGAATTTCATCTTGAAAATCGAATATCTTTAATACCGAATCTATATTACGAAAGGCATCTACAATTTTTAACGCGCCTTCCGGATCTATCCGGTTTTCTGTGGTCAGGATGTTAACCGTTTTTACAATTTTAAATATCGAGGCCATGACAGCTGATATATTCAGGTCATCATCCATGGCACTGACAAAACCGTGCTTTACATCGTACAAAAGCTGGTCCAACTCAGGATAAGAAGAAGCGTCCGATCTTACATGAACCAGGGAATAGATACAGGCATCCAGCCTTTTTAAGGAACGTTTGGTGTCTTCAAGCCGTTTTTTTGAAAAAACAACAGGTCTTCTGTAATGCGCGGAAAGCAGCCAGTATCTGATCTGCCTGCCGGAATATCCCATGTCTGCCAGATCCGAAAGGGTCGTCAGTTCTTCACCCTGTTCGTTTATCTTCTTGCCATCCACCAGGACCCGGTCACAGTGCACCCAGTACCTTGCAAGGGGTTTGCCGGTCAGAGCACCGGCAATTGCGATTTCATTTTCGTGGTGGGGAAAAACCAGCTCGCGACCGCTGGTGTGGATATCATAGGTTTCCCCGAGATATTTCATTGCCATGGCAACACACTGAATGTGCCATGACGGACGGACATTGCCCCAGTCGGTTTTGGTGAATATTCCTCTTTTCAGTTCGGAAAGTCTGGATCTTTTAAACAGCGTAAAGTCTCTTGGATTATCTTTTTCATATTCATCAAGATCTACGGTGGCGCCCAGTTTTATCTTGTTGAGATCGATGCCTGACAGACTCCCATAATCGGAAAAGCGGGAGATATCGAAGTACAAAGATTTTAGTTTCTCATATGCATATCCTTTTTTCACCAGTTTCTCAGCCAATACGACCATATCGTTAACATGTTCGCTTGTTTTAGGGTATTTGGAGGCAGGTTTAATTTCAAGAAAATCCAAATCCTTTTTAAAGGAAGCGATATGTTTTTCGGTAAATTCAAATAACTCCAAACCCGCTTTTTCTGATCCGTTTATGGTCTTGTCGTCCAGATCTGTTATGTTCATGATGTGTGTGACATCATACCCCCTGAATTCCAGATAACGGCACAAAAGATCTGAAAAAACAAAACGCCTGCATTCACCCACATGCATTCTTGCGTGTGCCGTGGGCCCGCATGAATAGAGGGAGACTTTACCCGGCAAAAGAGGTTCAAAGGGTTCCTTGATCCGGCCCAAGGTGTTGAACAGTTTCAGTCCTATTTTTTCGCGAACCGTAAAAAGCGGTGTGCTGAGGTATCGTTCACCACCGTCCGGGAATATCACCACAATCGTACCCTCTGCCATTTTCTCAGCTTGCTTTTGGGCAATGACCATGGCGGCCCCGCTGCTCATACCCACAAACAGTCCTTCTTGTTTTGCAAGCTGCCTCGTCATTTCAAAGGCTTCTTCGTCATCGATATATACAATCTCATCAATACGTTTCTTGTCGAAAATTTCAGGACGATAAGCCTCTTTCATATTTTTCAGACCCTGAATTTTATGGCCGAGATAAGGCTCAACGCCGATGATCCGTATATGGGGGTTATATTCTTTCAACCGTCTTGAAAGCCCCATAAGGGTTCCACTTGTACCCATGGTGGCAACAACTGTAGTAACCCTTCCGCCGGTCTGCTCCCAGATCTCAACGGCTGTTCCAAAATAGTGGGCCTGCCAGTTCGCTGGGTTGTTGAATTGATCCGCCATAAAATACAATTCGGGATTTTCCCTGGCCAACCGATAGACCTCCTCAATGGCGCCGTCTGTCCCCATATGTCCGGGGGTTAGCAAAATTTCCGCGCCACGGGCTTTCAAGATTTTTTGTCGTTCAACGCTGGCAAACTCGGACATGGTCAATAGAAGCTTATATCCTTTTACCGAACATACAAGGGCCAACCCGATGCCCGTGTTTCCGCTTGTGGCCTCAAGCACTGTTTTATTAGGGGTAAGTTTGCCGGATTTCTCGCCGGTTTCAATCATAAAAAGAGCGGCTCTGTCCTTGATGGAACCGCCCGGGTTAAAATACTCGATCTTTGCCAGGATTTTCACCCGCGCATTTGGATTAAGATTTTTTATTTCAACAAGGGGAGTATGGCCGATGGTGTCAAGAATTGAATGGGTCATTCGTACGGTCTTCCTTAATTCGTGGGTTTAGAGCAACGCTTGGCTATGTATTTGGATCCATCTCGTTAGACAATATTTTTATGATTTCATTGCGAACCTGACTCTCGTCCATAGACGCATCGATTACCCTAAACCGTCCCGGCTCAAGGCGTGCAAGCTCCAGATATCCGGAACGTACCTTGTTGTGGAATGAAAGTTTTTCTTCTTCAAATCGGGTTTCAACATTTTTCCTATCGCCGTTTGCTATTTGTTTCCAAGCTCGCGAAAGTCCCTTTTCAGGGGGAAGATCAAGAAGAATCGTAATGTCCGGCTTTAAGTTTTCAAACAGCAATTTATGGAGTTTGTTGATTAACCCGATATCTAACCCCCTTGCAAAACCCTGATAAACCGCTGTAGCGTCATAGAAACGGTCACATAGAACCGTTTTGCCTGATGATAAAAATGGAGATACAAATTCCTTGATGTGCTGGGCCCGATCAGCGGTATATAAAAGAAGTTCTGTCAAAGGATCCATATTCTTACTTGCAGGATCTAAAAGAATTGCCCGTATCTTTTCTCCGATTCGGGTTCCTCCCGGCTCCCTTGTGATGACACAGCTATGCCCGTTGTCTTGAAAAAACTTAAGCATATGATGTATCTGGGTTGTCTTGCCCGAGCCATCTATTCCTTCAAATGAGATAAACATAACACCTCAAAAATTAAACGTAACTTCTCAATAAGTTCTGGTGTATTAAATGATAATATTGACCCGAATCCATAGTTTATTGAGATGTTACAATTAAACACGCTAACTATTGATTCTTTTTTCCCTTATAAAAATGCCGCTCATATAGCCTGTGATAAGAGGTCCAGGGCTCATTGGGATCTTCCTTGGCCATAAAATCACGGATGCCGTTAACCTTTGAATCTATCTCATCAATATAATTCAGTATGACCGCTTCAATGGTTTTGGGCGGTTCGGGTGAGCCGAATTCCCGCATGCCATGATGGCTTAAAATCATATGCTTGAGCATAACCATCTGATCTTCCGGGAAGTCCTTGATTCCCGATAGCTTTTCATCGACCATTTCAATCCCTATCACAATGTGGTTCAACAACCGGCCCCGGGTGGTGTAGTCTATCCTGAATTGGTATTCGAATTCTTTTGTTTTGCCGATATCATGTAGCAGTGCGCCCGCAATAAGAAGGTCTCTGTCGATTCCGCCGTAATGCCCGGCAACCTTTTCAGCCAGACTCACCATTGACAGGGTATGTTCCAAAAGACCTCCGATATAAGCATGGTGCATTTTTTTTCCTGCAGGTGCAGTTTTAAATTCGCGAACAAACTCTTTATCATTCCAAAATGCTTGAATAAGCTTTTTAAGATATACTGTTTTAACGGAGGAGGTTATCTTCAAAAGGCGTTCAAACATACTTTCAATATCGCGGCCGGTTGTTGGTAAAAAGTCGGAAGGGTTAATGACGTCGGCGGAACATTTTTCCATATTCTTGATAACAAGCTGAAATGCTTCTCTGTATTCATTGACACTTCCCCTTATGTGGACAAAATCACCGGAAGATACACCGGCTGATACCTGATCCACATTATCCCATACCACACCCTTTATGGTTCCTGTTTTATCGGATAACGTCACATTTAGAAAATTATTCCCATCCTTTTTCTGGGCCAGGTTTTTTTCGGATAATACAAAAATATCATCAATAAAATCCCCGGCTTTGATATCAGTGATAAAATATTTTTTCATTCCCCAACCCTTCAAGTTCAATAGGACGCAGATTTTCGCAGATATACACAGATAATAATATTGTTTCTTATTTTAAAAATCTTAATAATCTGTGTTCATCTGTGTAAATCAAGATTGTTGGTGAGTTAGCTCAAGCAATCCAGGTTTCAGGTGTCAGTGTTCAGGTGTCAGCTCTTACGTTCGTCCTCCTGACACCTGAAACCCGAAACCAGACCTTCGAATTCCGATGGAAAGTAATAAATGACCGCTGTTAACCAACATCAGTGAATTACACACTGTGTCCATCTGTGTCCAAAAAGAGAAATTCATACACTTTCAAATTAGTGATAAAGATTTTAAGTGATATTCCAGCGCTTAAGTTCATCAATCATGTTGTAATCCGTCATATCGCATTTAATCGGTGTTATGGAAATAAAATTATCGTCAAGTGCAGCGCCGTCAATTTCAGAGTCATTAAATGGCGTATTGGAATCGTGCCCATGCCAATAATAGGTACGGTTGCGAGGATCGATCCTCTTTTCAAGGTATTCGGAATAAAGGGCGGTTCCCTGCTTGCTTATCCGAATTCCTTCTATTTTATCGGTGGGTATATCGGGGATATTTACATTGAGGAAGGTTCCGAAAGGGAGCCCGTTTTTAAAAATATTTTCTGCCAGTGTTGCAGTAAAATGAGCAGCGTGATTATACTCGGCAGCCTCACGTCCCTGTATGGAAATAGCAATTGCCGGTACGTTGTATAGTGCAGCCTCTTTAGCCGCAGCAACGGTGCCGGAATAGTTGAGATTAACCCCCACATTTGCACCGGGATTGATTCCTGAGATTACCATATCTGGTTTGGTGTCGAGAAGTTCCATAAGGCCCATTTTGACACAGTCCGCCGGTGTTCCGTTCACCGCATATCCCGTTAAACCGTTATTGATATTAACAATATTTGTACGAAGCGGTTGATACAGGGTAATACCATGCCCTACAGCACTTCGCTCGCGATCCGGAGCAACTACGGTTACGCTGTGTTGGCCCACAAACTTTTCATAAAGCGCCCAGAGCCCTTCTGCGTAAATACCGTCATCGTTTGTTAATAAAATATTCATTTTAAGTTATCATTTTCCAACTACATCTTGATTTTTTTGCCCAAATAACATTTATACTTGATATTTTATTCTTATTCAAGATCTTATTGATATGGATTCAGGGTTAACGCATTTGATTTCGGTGCAGCGTAGCGACGGTGTGAAGCGTTCTCCTTAGTATTGGGATTCAAATGCGTTTGCCTGGGAAATGGATCATCAGCTTTGCTGAATTTTTCATTTTAGTTAAACCTAAATTGAGCGATTTTTTACTCGATCTGCACCGATCTCAACATGTCTTTTCATAAAAATTGCTCAAGTTAAGTTAAAGTCATTTGCCCGGAATATTTTATATGAGCCATTTACAAAACTCTGGTCTCTTTCTCCAAAGCTGCTTTGATAGTTGCGGCAACGTGTCTTCTTGCTCCAAGTACAAAACGTTTTTTTCTGGTTTTGCCGCTTACCCCCAGAATAAATACGAGGTTTTAAAATCGGATCGAATACACAAAGTTATTGCCTGCCTTTCACTTACCCTCTTTATCCTGATTGCAATTTCTAATTATGTTTCGGCAGAGGGGAATTTTCCACTGCTTAAAAATGACCCCAAGGAGCCGTGGCATATTGTTGCCGACGAAATTCATTATGACGATAATATAAATCAATATATTGCCAAAGGCAATGTGACTATAACCAAACAAGACAAAAATCTGAGCGCTGATTATGTTCGTTTTGATCAAAAAAACATGAAAGCTTTTGCAAACGGCCATGTTATCATGATCGCGGGACAAGATATACTGACCGGAAGCCGTATGGAAATGGATCTGAATGCTGAAACGGGAACGGTATATAATGGAACGATATTCCTTCAGGAGAACAATTTTTATATCAAAGGAGACACAATTAAAAAGGTCGGTAAGGATTCATATACTGCTGATAAAGCCAGCATCACAACTTGTGACGATGATCGACCTGCATGGAAAATTACAGGTAGAAATCTAAACGTTACGGTGGAAGGATACGCTTTTATGAAGCATGCAGCGCTTTGGGCCAAAAAAATACCTGTACTGTATACCCCGTTTCTTGTTTTTCCTGTAAAGTTAAAACGTCAGACGGGTTTATTAGCCCCCCAATTCGGTTATTCAGATCGCAAGGGGACGGAATATATTCAGCCATTTTACTGGGCCATAAACCGAAGTTCAGATGCAACATTCTATGTAGACTACATGGCATATCGCGGGGAAAAATTAGGGCTGGAATACCGTTATGTTCTGAACGAAGGTTCAAAAGGAATCCTAATGTATGATTTTTTGAATGACAGAAAGGTAGATGATGGCTCTCCTGGTTCCAGCAAAAGATGGGGGTATGAAGATGACGACTTTCTAAGGCCCAATTCCAACCGCTACTGGTTTAGGATGAAAAATGATCAGGCGTTGCCCTTTGATTTTTCTGCAACGCTTGACATAGACATTGTGAGCGATCAGGACTACCTTCATGAATTCAAAGAAGGATTAACAGGCTTTGACAAAATCGATGCTTATTTTCTCAAAACCTTTGGCAGAGATCTTGATGATTATGATGATCCGGTTAGAACCAACAGACTCAATTTAAACAGGATTTGGCCTGCATACAGTCTCAACGCAGAACTGCTTTGGTATGATAATATCATAAACCGACGCTGGGAAGAAACGGACACAACCTTGCAGAGACTGCCGTTTATAGAGTTCAGTGGATCAAAACAGAAGTTTTTTAGTTCCTCTTTTTATTTTGATCTCGATTCTGATTACACATACTTTTACAGTGAAGACGGTGCAAGAGGCCATCGCATGGATGCACATCCCAGATTCTATCTTCCATATCGGTATAAAAGCTATTTCACCGTTGAACCCTCTATAGGGGTGCGGGAGACGGTCTGGCATCTTGATAAAGACGAATACAGCACTTCTGACAAAAAAACATACAACAGACAACTATATGACATAAAAGTAGATTTTTTTTCTGAACTCCATCGCATATTTAATGTAAAAGGAAAAAATATCGAGAAGATCAGGCATACCATAAGACCGCAAATCATCTGGGACTACATACCTGAAAAAGACCAGGATAAATATCCATTGTTCGATGACTTAGATAAGATTGAAAAACAAAATCAGGATGAATATTCATTTTTTGGTGGCGTAGATCGGATTGAAAAACAAAATCTGGTTACTTATTCCATTACCAACACGTTAACATCAAAATTCAAAGAGAATAGAAAAAAAAAGAAGGCATATTCAATAGATAAACCTAACGGCCATGAAAATTACAATCTGCCCAGCTATACCTACTACCAGTTCTGTCGATTCAAGCTGGAACAAAGTTATGATATTAATAAGGAAAAAGACAATGATCCTGAGCCGTTTTCTCCGATTTACGCTGAACTTGAACTTATTCCGCGCAAATATTTTTCAATAGATGCTGATGCCGAATGGTCCCATTATGACACCAGATTTCGATCCCGCAATGTTGCATTAAAATTAAAGGATAAACGCGGAGACAAATTATTTGTGGAATACAGGTATACGATCGATTCGACTGAATCAATCTACACCGATCTTCTTTTAAAAATATCAGATAGTCTTTCGGTATATACAGAATATGAACGGGATATTTTTAATGATCAAGATATAAAGCACGGCTTGGGTTTTTTGTACGAAACACAATGCTGGTCATTTAATTTTCATTTCATAAAAGAGGAAGATGATCACAGGTTTCAATTTATGATTAAGCTTTTTGGAATAGGAAAAATTAGCTAAAATTTATTGAGATGTTACAACGTTGGGCTGTACAGTTACAAAAAAACTGTTACAAAAATATTTTAATCTTGACAAGATTTTGTCAAACCGGACATATACGAACAGACAAAATATATTAATAGGTAAATGACAATATCAAATCTGACATATTCTTGGTATGTTCTGCATACAAAAAGCAGGTTCGAAAACGTGGTAAATGAAGGCTTGCTTAAAAAATCCATAGAGGTTTTTCTTCCAAAGATTCAGGTTAAAAGTAAACGCCGTGATAGAAAGGCTATGATCAGAGTACCACTTTTCCCCGGATACCTGTTTGTAAAAAGCGATCTTAACCCTTATGAACATCTTGAAATTGTAAAGACAGTCGGTGCGGTCCGTCTAATAGGAAACAAAGACGGTCCGATTCCCGTCCCATCCGATGACATAAAATCTTTGGAGATCATGGTCGGGGGGAACAATACGGTTATAACCGGCACCCGTTTTGAAAAAGGAGACCGGGTGGTAGTGGTTTATGGTCCCTTTACCGGTGTGATCGGAACCTTTGTCCGGTACAGGGGGAAAGGGCGTGTCATCGTTAATATCGAAGCGCTGGGGCAGTTTGCCGGGGCAGAGGTGAGTGAAGAAGATATTGAAAAACTGCCTGAAATATTATCATAAAACCAAAGAAACGGCCCTTTTTTAAAGCTGGAAAATAATTAAAAGAACGGGTAAATTGATAAATTTCAGATCTTGTAACATGATTGAAAAACAGGTCTTTTTTTTTAGACATTGTCGGGCGTAGTGAAGCCTTCTCGAAGCATAGGTGTCGGGTGTCAGGTTTCAGGCTGGCTCTCGTTTTTTCACTACTGACACCTGACACCTGAGGGCCAGTGTCCAATTTTCATGCAATCCCCCAAAAATTAAGGAGTCACGATTATTTTTTAAAACTGAATAACGAGGTTTGAATTTGTGTCTGTTTATGAATCGACATTTGGATTTAAGTCGATATTAGGCCAAGAACAGCCGATACGACTATTAACCGCTCTGCTTCAAAATGGAACCATACCTCACGCTCTTCTTTTTATCGGAATTGAAGGAGTGGGTAAACGGACCGCAGCCATGGTTTTGGCTATGGCGTGTAACTGTATGGCCACCGGGCCGAAACACCTTTCAGAAGAGGTGAAGAGCCGATCTGACGGTTACACTGCATCTGATCAATTAAAAACCATTAGCCCATGCGGCTGCTGTAATTCCTGCCGGAAAATCGAATCAGGCAATCACCCGGACATTATCCTGCTTAAACCATCGGGTCCTCTTATCAGAATTGGTCAAATACGAGACCTTTGCGGTACTCTTGCCATGAAACCTTACGAGGCAAGATTACGTGTGGTCATAATCTCTGATGCCCAGGTTATGAATCCTTCAGCAGGGAATGCCCTCCTTAAGATGCTGGAGGAACCCCCGGATCGAACTATTTTGATACTTACAGCCTTGCAGACATCCGATCTTCTCCCCACAATTTTGTCTCGATGCCAGCATATCAGATTTAATCCTGTCTCCCGAAAAAATCTTGAGTCGTTACTGATACAAAAACATAGAGCGAATCCCGATGAGGCAAAGATAATAGCAATCATGGCAAACGGGAGTGTCTCCAAAGCTGTTTCCATGATCAACTCCATAAACAGGGCAAATTGGATAAACCGTAGAATCTGGCTGATAAATGAAGTTGAAGCGTTACCGGTAAGATCCATCGTTTCACGCATGGCATTTGCAGAAAAGTTGTCAAAAAACAAAGAAGTCCTTACTGAATCTCTTGAAGTGATTAAATTCTGGCTCAGAGACCTTCTTGTTTGTAAGTATCATCCTGAAAAAGTTATCAACAGGGACTTAAAAGACAGGATTCAACGTGTTTCGGAAAAGATGGAAGTGGCCTCACTGATTTCAAAAATTAAGGATGTTGAATCGGCTCAGAAAAATATTCATGCGAACACCAATTTGCGTCTGACTTTAGAAGTATTAATAATGCGACTTGCAAAAGCCTAAGACTTATTATAAATGATACGGGATGCATGATCAGCTTTATCTGTGGCAAATTATAACACTTAAGGGTGAAAGGAGCTTTGCCACAATTGGAATAATGGAGTAACGGAGTTATGGAGTGCTGGGTTTGAAGGAGTTTTTGAAAATGTAAATAGTTTATTTTTGCTCTTACCCGCATATTCGGGTATTCAAACATTCCATTCTTCCATATGGATGGCACAAACAGATTGTTGTTAAAGGACTTGTGATTTCGACGACATATAGAATTTCTGAGACGTTATCGTTTTAAACTGACTTATTATAGACCTTTGATATATGAAAAAAGTAGTTGGAATAAGATTCAAGCCTGCCGGCAAGATTTACGACTTTGACAGCGGTGCATTTGTACTTAACCGAGGTGACCCTGTGATTGTGGAAACCGAACAGGGGCTTTCTTTCGGAACGGTTGCAGTTCCTCCGGCACAACGTGACAAGTCGATTGTAGAAGGAACAGGCAAGCCTTTAAAAATGGTGTTTCGCCTAGCAAACCAAGAAGATTTTTGTCAAAGAGAAAAGAATCTTAATACTGAGAAACAGGCTCATTCCTATTGTCTGAAATACATCAATGAACTTAAGCTTAAAATGAACCTCTTTTCCGTGGATTGTTCCTTTGATGCAAGCAAACTGACATTTTTTTTCACATCTGAAGGTCGTGTTGACTTCCGGCAACTTGTAAAAATACTGGTTAAAAAATTCGGCACCAGGATAGAGATGAGACAGGTAGGAATACGCAACCAGGCCAAGATGTGTGGCGGTATCGGGAGGTGTGGACGCGAAATATGCTGTTCGGCGTTTATTGAGAAATTTGGACCTGTCTCCATACGCATGGCAAAAGAACAAGGACTGTCATTAAACCCCACAAAAATTTCCGGTCAGTGCGGCCGGCTCATGTGTTGTCTTACCTTTGAATATGAAATGTACAAAAGAATTAGATCACAATTCCCCAAAATCGGGGAAACAGTGAGAACCAAAAATTATAAAGGTAAGGTGATCCGCCATAATACAATATTCAATCGCATAGCAATTCGTGTAGATGATGGTCAGGATATAGAAGCTGGATTAGATGAAATCATAACTATTGAAAATTAGGAGAAAAATGTCCAAACCCTTTTATATAACAACACCGATTTACTATGTTAACGCCAGGCCTCATCTCGGCCATGCATATACAACCATTGTTGCGGATATCGCCTGCAGGTTTCACTCCATGCGTCAAGTAGAAACTTTCTTTCTTACTGGAACGGATGAACACGGTGACAAGATTGTGCGTGCTGCAAAAAAGGAGAATCTAAGCCCCAGAAAATATGTGAATAAGATAAGCGGTCTTTTTAAGACGCTCTGGCCTGAACTTAATATCAAGTACGATTGTTTTATCCGTACGACCGATGCATCCCATGTTGCGATTGTTGAACAGATAATACAAAAGATTTATGATGCAGGAGATATCTATTTCAGTGAATATGAAGGTCTTTACTGTTTTGGGTGCGAGCGTTTTTATACGGAACGTGAACTGGTTAACGGCAAATGTCCTGATCATGAAACAGAACCTGAACTCATCAAAGAATCTAACTATTTTTTCAAGATGAGCCGTTATCAGGACTGGTTGATTGATCATATTAAAAACACTCCCGATTTTATAACTCCGGAACGTTATAAAAACGAAGTTCTGTCCTTTCTCAAGGAACCCCTTGAAGATTTATGCATATCCCGCCCCAAAAAAAGACTCAAATGGGGAATCACGCTGCCCTTTGATAAAAACTATGTTACCTATGTATGGTTTGATGCACTTTTAAATTATATTTCAGCTTTGGGATACCCTGATGGGAATTTATTTAAAACATTCTGGCCGGTTGCAGAACACATCGTGGGCAAAGATATCTTAAAGCCCCATGGTATTTACTGGCCGATCATATTAAAGGCGGCAGGCATTCCCATATATAAACAACTGCATGTTCACGGATACTGGAATGTCGATCAAAGCAAAATGTCAAAAAGCATCGGGAATGTCGTTGAGCCGCTTCAATTGAAAAATATTTACGGACTCGATACATTCAGATTTTTTCTGATGCGAGATATGGTTTTCGGGCTTGACTCCAACTTCAATGAAACGACATTTGTACAGCGCATTAATTCTGATCTTGCAAATGATCTTGGGAATCTGTTTAGCAGGGTTTTAGCGATGGTGCATAAATATTTTTCAGGGGTCGTTCCTTACGTCGATACCCGGACAGAAGAGGAACTCAGACTCGGACTGGAATCTGATGCATTACGAACCATTGAAAAATATGAAAAAAATATGGAAATGTTTGCCTTTCACAAGGCACTCATGGCCATCTGGGAATTTATCAGCCAGATGAACAAGTATATTGATCTTACTACCCCCTGGGTACTTGCAAAGAAGAAATCAAGCAGAAAACAACTTGAAGTTGTGATTTATAACCTTCTTGAAGCCCTAAGAATCATATCCGGCCTCATCTATCCCATAATGCCGGAAACGGCCCAAATCATGCAAAAGCATCTGGGATTGGACCCTCAAAAGCCATTCTATTATCTTGAGTTCCTTAAAACATGGAAAACTCTGCTTCCCGGCACGAACTTGCCTAAATCAATTACACTTTTCCCGAGGATAGATCTCAAAAAGAATGATGCTTCACTGCCAGGACTAAGGGATCGAAGTTCTGAGCTGGCTGAAATCAAGCCCGAAATAACACTCGACACACTCAACAAGATCGATTTCAGGGTGGCTACCGTGATCCGGGCAGAGGTAATACCCCGAGCGAAAAAGCTGCTTAAACTTGAAGTTGATCTGGGGAAGAAAAGAACGATCGTTGCCGGCATTTCTGCAAATTATACCCCCGAAGATCTGGAGGGCAAGCAGATTATTGTCGTTGCAAATCTCAAGCCTGCTAAATTGATGGGGATACTTTCCCAGGGCATGTTACTGGCCGCTGTTGATGAGAATGGGTGTACGGTGGCAACCCCGGATAAAAAGGTAAAACCAGGAACCGTTCTAAGTTAAGGATATAGTTTATTTGTTTTACTGACAATTGGAATGATGGGTGAGCTTGTCCTGAACGAAGCAAAGGAAAGGAATTTTTAACAATTTGAAGAGATTCTTTCCGATTTTACCATCAATATTCCACTATTCCAGCATTCCATTATTCCATGTCCGAGTTAAAAGTTTAAGCCTAAAAAACACTTTTATTTGTAACTTCTCAATAAGTTCTGGTGTATCAAATGGTGATATTGAGCCGCCAACTGATAATAAAATATAAAATGTCTGGAACTCGAATATAAGTGAGCCTAAAGAAAAAACAGGTGACAATCCTTTAATAG
>Ga0164318_10004287_pt1 | contig 13685 bp, 10 predicted proteins | sample GuaBasSedimGuay9_FD_113734 | JGI IMG/M metagenome (GOLD analysis project Ga0164318, IMG submission 113734) | Subseafloor sediment microbial communities from Guaymas Basin, Gulf of California, Mexico - Guay9, Core 4571-4, 0-3 cm | ecosystem: Environmental > Aquatic > Marine > Hydrothermal vents...
TATTTTTATTCTGCCATCCGATCCTGATAAAGAAGGCGCAGCTAACGAAGCTGTTTATTTTGAAATTGCAGAAAAAATACTGGCAACTGTGAAAATACCGGTTTCCCTTAAAATCAGTTACTACTTTTCGGGGCTGGCAAGGATGATTACCAAACTTTCCTGGACAGGAATTAAGGGAATTGTTTTATTCAATAGGTTCTTTTCCCCTGATTTCGATATCGAAAATATGGAAGTCAAATCGTCTTTTGTTTTCAGTTCACCGGCCGATCTTTCTATTTCATTGCGCTGGGTCGCCATGATGTCAACGCATGTAAAATGTGATCTTGCAGCTTCTACAGGCGTACATGACGGCAGTGCATTGATTAAGCAATTGCTGGCCGGAGCCAAAGCTGTACAAATTGCATCGGTACTTTATAAAAAAGGTTTTAAAGAAATCGGGTCGATGCTTGAGGTTTTAGAAGAATGGATGGAGCGTAAAAATTTTACTGCTCTTGAACAGTTCTCAGGAAAGATGAGCCTCGATGAAGCCCAAAACCCGGCAGCCTTTGAACGTGTTCAGTTTATGAAGCATTTTTCAGGCATTGAGTAGCTTCTGATTGAAATTCTTTTTAAACAAATGGATTCATAAAAAACCATTTGGAAAGTTTCCCTATTTTAGTCCCAAATTTCAAGCATGCAAAAATACCGGGCTATTCTACGAATATTCATCCTACTATTAATTATTCAATTTACTGTAAGGGCTCAAGCTCAACTAATGAATCATTATTGGGCGCAAAGTTATAATTCCATCTCTTCATTGCTTTCGGGTGCAGTTGTTGCAGGCGATGCCGGACCAAGTTCCATTTATTACAATCCTGCCAACATCAGCGAATTAACACATGGAACCAATTTGAGTGTGGCAGCCAGTTTTCTTACACTGAACTACTATTCTTTTAACAATGCCCTCGGCGATGGAATAGATTTGTCAACTACGAACTTTTATGTTCAACCCCAATTTTTTTCTATGTCCTTTAACTCTCCTGACAATAAAATAAGTTTTGAAATTGCAACATTTACAAGAATTCGTGAGCGTTTAAGCATGACTTATGGTAACTCGGAATATGATAATTTTACGGAAATCAATACAATAACCGAGAGGCACACAACAGCTTATCATTCCAGAAATGACTACGACGACAGCTGGCTGGGAATCGGAGGGGCTTATTCGGTTACAGATGATTTTTCGGTTGGGCTAAGCCTTTTGTTTTCATCATCTACATTGAATTATTATTTTGACCTTTCTGCTATGCTTAACTCTTTTGCTGACAGTATTGGTGATATTCCGCCAGATGCGTCAAATATCTTTGCGGAAAATGCCTATATGGAAAACGTAAAATTTACAAATATCAGGTTTGTTAGTAAAATTGGACTTTCCTATAAAAAAGGAAACTGGTCGTTTGGACTGAATTTTACAACACCAGCATTAAATATTTTTACAACAGGAAAAAGTGCAGAACGATTACAAAGAGAGCTATATAGTGCTGATGAGCAAACGAGTATTCGTACAAATTATTTAATCTATGACATACAGAAAGACGATGAGATCAAAGCAAATTACAAATTACCATTTTCGGTAGCACTTGGAATCATTTATGATTTGGCACAAAGGAACCAGCGTTTTTATGCAACTTTTGAATTTTTTGCAGGCCTTAAGCCTTATAAAATGATTGATGCCACAATTAATGATCAAATCACTTCCAAGCCCATTTACGATCAAATGGAGAATAAAGACTGGCTTTCATTTGCTTATGGTGCATCTCCAATATTAAATCTGGCTTTGGGTTACCAGTGGCTGATTAGAAAAGACCTATTGTTTATGATGGGGCTTCGCACAGATTTCAACAATAAAAACAATCTGGATTTAAAGGAACTGTCTTCCTACAATGTGATAAAAACTACAGATTATAACATTTATCATGCAACAGGAGGAGTCCAGTTTCATTTTAAAAAACATTTGTTGGTTGCCGGCACGCAGTTGTCTTTTGGCTACAAAGGCAATCAGGAGCAAATGGCAAATTTTAACGACAAGGAGAATCTTGATTTTGAAGCCCCTTTACCTTTATTTGGTGTAAAACAAAATGTAATGGATACGTATTATTTCTCCATCAGCGTATTCCTGGGAGCTACCCTCAATTTTGAAAAGAAAGAAAAAGCACCACAGGATTAATTTTTCTTTACTTTTGCAGCCTTCAAATTTGGCACAATAATTGATAATTATCAGAGTTATTTACAAAACTAAAAATAGAAGAAAAATGAAAAAATGGATACTGAATTTATCCCTGGTATTGGTATTCCCTTTGGGGATAGCTTTACTGGATGGCTGTTATCCACAAGACAGCATCTCCACAAGTGAAACAGATATTGTGATGACAGCTTATAACGATTCTGTTGGTTTTACTACGCTTAAAACTTATTTTATGTCCGACACTGTAATTCCTGTAAGGGATGACACAACAGATCATTCGAAAATTGACAACAATGATTTAATTATTCAAACAATTGCTGACAACATGGCCAGCTACGGTTATACCAGGGTTGATGCTTCGTATGAAGGTGTACCCGATGTTAGCGTCTCCTCAATTGCTATTGCAGTAACAACTGTAAGTGTTGGTTGGTGGTATCCTTATTACCCCGGTTGGGGATGGGGATGGGGATGGTATAAATCTTCCCGCGAAACAAATTATTATTATCCCGGTTACCCGGGCTATTATCCTCCCGGCTATTGGGGCGGTTATCCCTATTACAGTAGCTATACTACCGGAACACTTTTAACGCGAATGGCAAATCCACTTGACATAAGAATTATTGAAGGAGATACAGTGGTTCCAATTTATTGGGCTGCCGCCTTAAATGGCGTACTCAGTAGTGGCTCCGATGCTTCGAGGATAACAAGCGCAATCAACCAGGCTTTTGAACAATCTCCTGAAATCAAAACCAATTAGAAACTACCAAAAACGAAAAAGATGAAAAAAAATAAAATATTATTGACAGGCATTTTTGTGATGCTATTTGGTGTTTCTTCCTTCGCACAGGGCGGAGGTATCTGGAATTTTGACTGGAATATTGGAATCCCATTGGGAGAAACCAGCGACTTTATTAGTGAACCCTCTTTTAGAGGCTTCAACATTGAAGGACGTGGATTTGTAACCGACAACATGACTGTTGGAGGAATGGCAGGTTGGCAAACCTTTTACGAGAACTTTGGCCGGGTAACCGAGGAGTTTGGAAATACCGGTGTTATTACTGGTAACAAACGTCGGTATCTTAATGTAGTTCCACTAATGGCGACCTGGGATTATTATTTTATGCCCGGTGTAGTGATGCCCTATCTTGGCTTTGGTTTGGGAACTTACTATATCGAGTCGCGCAATATGATGGGGATTTACTATACGCAAGGAGATGCCTGGCATTTTGGGGTTGCCCCGGAAGTTGGTGTCGCCATTCCTTTTGGCGCTGGCACTGCCGGAGTTAATGTAAATGTTAAATACAATATGGCTGCCAAAACTAAAGATGAACAAGCTTATGGTTGGCTGGGTATTGGTATTGGATTCTCTTATATTTTCTAAATAGCAAATCTATTCCAAAGGATTAAAATCCGGGATGCTGAAAATTGAATTCAGTATCCCGGATTTTTTTATTTTTACAGACAATTAATTATTCATTATTACCAAAACCTATTCGTATGTTTAAATATCTATTTTCACTTTTATTAATGATTTTTATTTCATTTGGTCTGATGGCGCAAACACAATTCCAAAATCCCGGCTTTGAAGATTGGGAAGAAGTGGGACTGGGTCCAGATTTTATGGAGCCTGTAAACTGGAGCTCGATAAAAACCTCAGATAAAGATGACTTAAACACCGTTGCTCCTGTGGTTTGGGGAATTAGTGATGAAGCACATACAGGAAATCATTCTGTTCATTTACACAATGTGGGCATTTTTAATATTGTGGCTACCGGTACAATTACCAACGGAAGGGTACATGCTGATTATAACCCTGATCTGGGTTATGTCTTTACTGATTTAGACGATGGCCACTGGAATACTTCATTTACTGGCAGGCCCGACAGTGTGGTGGGCTGGTATAAAGCAAATCCGAAACCGGGCGACAACCCGGCAATCAGGATTGTTTTGCATACGGGCTACCAACAATTACCCGGTGACGAAACCAATATTGTAGCCGAAGCCATGCATAATTTGCCAGCCGAAGTTGTTACAGAGTGGACCCGCTTTTCTGCACCCTTTGTTTATGTTAACGACGATCAGCCTGAATACCTTTTGTCAATATTGTATTCCGGAAATGGTACGGAAGCCATTGCTGACAGCGAAGCCTGGTTCGATGATGTAGAAATGGTTTATACAACCGGTATCGAAGAAATCTCTGCTGAAGATTTTCATGTTTTCTTTGCCAATGGTGAACTCAATGTTAAGCTCAACGAAAGCCATCCTGAAATTTATCAACTCCGGGTTTTTAATATTCTTGGAAAACTTATATTCAGCCAACAAATTGAATCAGGAAGCAATAGCCGTATTCCTCTTTCGACACCTGCGGGCATGTATATTGTAAGCGTTAATCAATCAGGAAAAACGCTCTCTAAGAAAGTTTTTATACCTTAGTATTTGTCTCTGGCGCTAAGTTTTTCTTTCATGTACTGGCTTAAATTTCCTTTCTTTAGAAATACCATCCTGACAACAATATTTTTGTTTATTGGAATCGTTTCCAATGCGCAGCAAAATGGTATTTTCTCGGGAAGAATAACAGAAAAAGCAAGTGGAGAGTCCTTGGTTGGGGCTAATATTTATGTCAAAAAAAACATGTCCCTGGGTACGGTATCCGATTTCAATGGATACTTTTCCCTTTCTGTACCTACCGGTCAGACTATTTTTACAATTTCGTTTACCGGGATGAAAACAAAAAACATCTCACTCAATATAGTTGCCGATTCCACAATTATCTTCGACATTGCCATGGAACCCTTTAGCACGCTGTTTGAGGAAGTAGTCGTCAGGGCAGGGAAATTTGACAAACCTATTGAAAGCCAAACAGTTTCCATCGAGGTTATCCAACCCCGGATTATTGAAGCCAGAAATACGCGTTCGGTAGAAACCATACTCGACCTTACGCCAGGGGTAACCATTCTTGACGAAGAGCCTCAGATAAGGGGAGGCAGCGGGTTTACTTTTGGTGTTGGCAGCAAAGTGGCTGTTTTTATTGATGATATGCCAATTACTACTGGCGATGCGGGCAAACCCGACTGGGCACTAATTCCGGTTGAGAACATCAAGCAAATTGAGGTTGTGAAAGGTGCTTCATCAGTTCTGTCAGGCTCGGCAGCATTAAGTGGTGCAATTTATATCAGGACCAATTTTCCGGGCACGAAACCCGAAACAAAAGTCAAGGTTTATGGCGGCTTTTATACTGCTCCAAGAACACCGGCTACAAAGTGGTGGAATGGTGCAAATCTATTGGGAGGTGCCAGTTTTATGCATTCGCAACAATTGGGCGATGGTTCTACCGATTTGGTAGTGGGAGGGGTTTATATGGTTGACCAGAGTTATCTTGGTGCACCAGTACGCGATCCTTATGTTGCAAGGCCTCCTGACACAATCAGCGACAAAGACATGGCCAACAGAAGAGCCCGTTTTAATTTCAACCTCAGAAGACGATCAAAAAAAATTACAGGACTTAACTTTGGACTGAACGGCAACATCATGCATAAAAAGCAAAGCACGGTATTTGCCTGGTTAAACGATACTTCGGGATTCTACCGTGCGTATCCCGGTGCTGTGTTGCTGGCGAATAACCTCACCATGTATTTCGACCCTTATGTTAATTTTTATTCAGGCATTGGTGTCAGTCATAGTTTCACGAACCGTATTTTGTATTCGGATGTACAGGCCAACAACAACCAGAGTAACAGGGCGACAATGATTTATAACAATTACATGTTTAGAAAAACATTCACCACCATTGGTAACCTTGATTTTATTGGTGGGCTTTCAAGTCAATATACAAAATCACATTCCAATATGTACGCAGCATCCGGATCGCCAGACAATTCGATTTGGAATCTTTCAGCTTATATGGAACTGGAGAAAAAATTTGGTAATGCGGTTAATATTTCCGCAGGAATGCGCATTGAACATTTTAGGCTTAACGATTCCATCCGTGATACGAAGCCTGTTTTTCGTTTTGGCGCATCCTTGAAAATGTTGCAGGAAACCTATTTGCGCGCATCGATAGGGCAGGGCTACCGTTTCCCGACAATTACAGAACGCTATATTCGTACAACTGTTGGAAGCTTTGGCGTTTTTAACAATCCTGATTTAATTCCCGAAACAAGCTGGAATGCAGAGATTGGCGTGAAACAAGGATTTAAGTTTATGGGTTTTTATGGTTATTTTGATATCGCTTTTTTCTACCAGGAATACAGCAATACCATCGAATACCTTTTTGGATTTTGGGGAGAACCCACTGCATCTCCTACTTACGGATTTAAATTTGTAAACACCGGAAGATCAAAAGTTACAGGTCTGGATATTTCGCTGAACGGACAGGCAAAATTTGGCCACGGCTTCGAACTGAATACAATGTTTGGCTATACTTATACCATGCCTGTTGCACTTGAACCCACTTTGGTTTTTACACAAGACAATAATCCGGGTGGTGCTAACGATTTTAGTTATAATTCAACCAGTGTCGACTCCAGCAAGCAAATACTGAAATATCGTTTCCTACATTCAATTAAAATGGATATCGAATTTGTGTACCGGTCTTTCGCCTTTGGTGTTAGCCTTAAATATTATAGTAAGATTGAAAATCTGGACAAAGCTATTTTTGACTTTGAGGATGCTACGATTGCCGCGGGTCCGAGCATGCAAAATATTCTATATCGAGATTATTTCTACAATCATAACAATGGTAACACCATCGTTGACATGCGAATAAGCTACGGCTTTGCCGAACACCACAAACTGGCCATTATTTCCGACAATGTATTTAATCGTTGGTATTCGTTGCGTCCATTGAAAGCAGAACCAATGAGAAATGTAACTTTGCAGTATAGTTTGACTTTTTAACTTCTAAGCGGCTTTTTGCTGGATCTAATAGCCGCTAAGAAGTTAAAGAAGTAGCAGAACTAACGTAATAGGTAATACAATAAAATAAATCCCATGAAAAAAATAATCACCATAAGTATCTTCGCAGCCATTCTTGCATGCGCAATTCCGGCCGCTGCTCAAAAAGGCTATTCCATTCCTGATTCCCTGGATTACCGCAAGAACATAATCAAATGGAACATGACACCATTTTTATTGTGGAGTAAAAAGAACATCAACATTGGTTATGAAAGGGTTTTATCTCCTTACAGATCATTTTCGGTAAATGCCGGTTATTTTGAATTACCAGCGTTGTTTAAAGGCCTAGCAGATAGTCTGGAAATTGAGTCATCCAATAAAAAAGCCGGGTTTTCAGTTTCTGGTGACTACCGGTATTACTTCAAGAACCGCAACAAAAATATGGCGCCGGATGGACTTTACTGGGGAATTTTTGGATCCTTTTACCACTATCAGTTCGAAAATGATATTACCATAATCAACAGTGAGGCAATACAAGGAAATTTACAATTTGGTGCTAATATCAATATTTTTAATGCAGGAGTAGAACTGGGTTATCAGTTTGTTTTGTGGAAAGACCGAATGACTATCGATGTGATTTTTATGGGGCCATCTCTTTCAATGTATGCGAAAAAATTCACGCTGGGCGGAGATATTACTGTGGATGAAGAAGACGAATACCTGAAAGCAATTTATGATATTCTTTCATCAACTATTCCCGGCTTTGATCAACTTACGCAAGAGGGAAAACTGTCAACAAGTGGAGTAAACCTTAGTATGGGTTATGGTTTAAGATATATGATCCAGATTGGATTTAGGTTTTAGAGCGATTAACTTCTTAGCGGCTTTTCGATGACGCAAATTAGCCGCTTAGAAGTTATAGCAGCTCCTATATGATGTTTGCTTTTCCCAAATCTGCCGAGTAGATTTATTCTTGGTAGATTGAAAAATACTCAAACCATTATCCGATACCCTTTTACTTTTTGCGAAGTTTCAATTCTTCAAACTAATTTCTATCTTTGCGCTCTATTTTTAATTAATCCAAATAAAAATGCCGCATTATCAACGCCGTGGGAAGATTCCTCCCAAAAGACACATTGTATTTAAAAAACCTGATGGAAACCTATACGCAGAAGAAGTGGTCTCGATGGCCGGATTTTCTGATATTTATTCCATCGTTTATCACGAATATCCACCCACGCAAGTTCTGAAAATTGATGAACCATATTCGGTGGCACCTGAATTGGCAATGGAAAAAAGCTTGCAATGCCGTTCATTCAAAGGTTTTGATGTGAAACCGGAAAACGATTATCTGGAAAGCAGAAAAATTGTCCTTTTTAACGATGATGTATACCTCAGCCTTGCTGCACCAAAGTCTTCGATGAAGGATTATTTCTATAAAAATGCCCAGGCTGATGAAATGATTTTCATTCACGAAGGTGAAGGTACTTTGAAAACGGTTTACGGATTATTACCTTTTGTAAAAGGTGATCATGTTGTTGTCCCACGGGGAACGATTTATCAGCTTGAGTTTAAAGATGAAAATAACCGTTTGTTCATTACCGAATCTTTTCATCCCTTAAAATTCCCCAGCCGTTATATGAACAATTCGGGACAATTGCTGGAGCATTCACCATTCCACGAGCGTGACATTAAAGTTCCTGAAGAGTTGGTAGCTCATGATGATAAAGGTGATTTTCTGGTGAAGATTAAAAATGATGATTTGATTTACCCTTATCATTACGCTACACATCCATTTGATGCCGTGGGTTGGGATGGGCATGTATATCCTTTTTCCTTGTCGATTTATGATTTCGAACCCATCACAGGCCGAATTCACCAACCACCTCCAATTCACCAGACTTTTGAGACACCTGCAATGGTTACTTGTGCCTTTGTCCCACGACTTTACGATTACCATCCCGAAGCCATTCCTGCACCCTATCATCACAGCAATGTAGATGCTGATGAAGTGTTATATTATGTAGATGGTGATTTCATGAGCCGTAACAACATTGGCCGTGGTCAGATTACGCTTCATCCCATAGGACTCACCCATGGTCCACATCCTGGTGCTATCGAAAGAAGCGTTGGAAAAAAAGAGACCAAAGAATTTGCCGTAATGGTAGATACTTTCAAACCCTTGAAAATGACCAAAGCGGCTATGCAGATTGAAGACCCGGATTATTATAAAAGCTGGATTCTTTGAGTTAACGTAATAATATTCTATAATTCATCAGTTACCCTGACCTTCAGGTTGGGGTTTAAACAAAAACAAAATGGAAAAAACCAAATCACTACCCATCAACGGAACAGACTATATTGAATTTTATGTTGGCAATGCCAAGCAGGCCGCCCACTTCTACCAATCAGCTTTTGGCTTTCAGCCCTTGGCTTATGCCGGGCTCGAAACTGGCCTTAAGGATAGAACTTCCTATGTGCTTAAACAGGATAAAATTATTTTAGTACTAACTGCAGCACTTACTCCGGAGTCAACGGTAGCCGAGCATCAAAGACTGCATGGTGATGGTGTTAAAGTAATTGCACTCAATGTTGATGATGCCAAAGAATCCTTCGAAACAACAATAAAAAAAGGGGCGAAAGCTTATATGGAGCCTAAAACCCTTTCGGATGATAATGGTGAAGTTGTTTTATCCGGAATTCATACCTACGGCGAAACGGTCCACATTTTTGTTGAGCGGAAAAATTACAACGGTGTTTTCATGCCCGGCTTTGTAAAATGGGAGCCCGAATACCAGCCTGAAGATGCAGGACTGATGTATGTTGATCATATTGTTGGAAATGTGGGTTGGAACGAAATGGATACCATTGCCGGCTTTTACAAAGATGTTTTCGGTTTTGATCAACTCATTTCGTTTGACGATAAAGATATTTCTACAGAATACACTGCCCTGAAAAGTAAGGTAATGGCCAACGACAATATGTGGATTAAATTCCCCATAAACGAACCGGCCAAAGGAAAGAAAAAATCACAGGTGGAAGAATACCTTGATTTTTATGGAGGTCCCGGACCTCAACATCTCGCCCTAGCAACAGATGACATTGTAAAAACAATTGATGCATTGCGTTCGAGGGGAGTAGACTTTCTTCACGTTCCTGAAACCTATTACGATACGGTAACTGAACGCGTTGGTGAAATTGATGAAGACCTTGAAGTACTAAAGAAACACAGTATTTTGATTGACCGTGACGATGAAGGATATTTGTTACAACTTTTTACAAAACCTGTAGAAGTCCGTCCTACTTTCTTCTTCGAAATCATCCAGCGAAAAGGAGCAAAATCTTTTGGTAAAGGCAATTTCCAGGCATTGTTCGAGTCCATCGAGTTGGAGCAGGAAAGTCGCGGAACATTGTAGAAAAGGACCTTCCAGCGTACGTATCCCGATAGCTATCGGGACCTGGAAGCGTCTGATAATAAAAGGAGAATTCAATTTCAAACAATCATAATTAAAATGATAAAAGCCAACAACCCTTCCCTAAAATCATGGATCCCTGTTCCAGCCAACAGCGATTTCCCCATTCAGAATATCCCTTTTGGAATTGTTAAACCAAAGGGGAAAGCACCCCGCCCGGCAACAAGGGTAGGGGATACCGTAATCGATTTGTCCATACTTTCTGATAATGGCTTTTTTGACGAATTGGAAATCGACAATTACGGTGTGTTTTATGCACCCGTTTTGAATGATTTTATTGCCCTGGGAAAACCAATTACCAATGCGGTTAGGCAGCGGCTTTCTGATTTGTTTAATACTGACAATCAGGAATTACAAACCAATAAAGAGGTAAGAAAGCTGGCCTTGCTTTCAGTTGATGATGTGGAGATGATGATGCCGGTGGAAGTGGGTGATTATACCGATTTTTATTCCAGTATCGAACATGCCACCAATATCGGGACGATGATTCGTGATCCGGAAAACGCATTGGCTCCCAACTGGAAACATCTGCCGGTTGGTTACCATGGCAGGGCATCTTCCATTGTTGTTTCTGGTACAAATATTCATCGCCCGAAAGGGCAAATGAAACCTGCCGCTGCAAATGAGCCGGTATTTGGTCCGAGCCGTCTTTTTGACTTTGAGTTGGAAATGGCTTTTATCACAGGAAAGCAAACTGATCTTGGAGAAAGTGTAAGTACTGAGAACGCAGAGGAATATATTTTTGGATTGGCTTTGTTCAACGACCTTTCAGCCCGTGATATTCAAACATGGGAATATGCACCATTGGGACCTTTTTTGGGAAAGAACTTTGGCTCGGTGGTTTCCCCATGGATCGTAACAATTGAAGCTCTTGAACGCTTTAGGGTAGCCGGTCCGGTACAAAAACCGAAAGTGCTTCCTTACCTGCAATACAATGGAAAAAGAAACTTTAACATTCAACTCGAAGTACTTATTCAGCCCGAAGGCGGTGAAGAAACAAGCGTTTGTAATTCCAATTATAAATATCTCTATTGGAACATCGACCAGCACCTGGCACACCAAACAGTGAACGGTTGCAACATTAATGTTGGCGATATGTACGCTTCGGGAACTATTTCAGGACCAACGCCTGATTCTTACGGTTCCATGATGGAACTGAGCTGGCGTGGTACAAAACCTATCCAATTGAATGATGGTTCTGAAAGGAAATTCATGAATGACAATGATACCATCATCATGCGCGGACATTCAGAAAAAGAGGGTGTCAGGATTGGTTTTGGAGAAGTTGTGACGAAGGTGTTGCCGGCAACTGAATAGCTTTACTCGCTTTTTATTTTCCTGAAATTTTTGCTTCTTTGGAAGTTTCCATTCCCCTCCTTGGAGGGGCTAGGGGTGGGTCAAGAAAAGGATTTCATTTTTCTAAATTAGTTGTGTTTCTGGGAAAGAAACTACTATTAATTATCAAAAAAACAGTTAGGCATGAAAGAAATTAATCCTGAAACATACGGAAATCCACAACTTTTCAAACTCTTGCTTGAAGGAGTTGCACCCAGGCCAATCGCTTTTGCAAGTACAATCGACAAGGATGGTAATCCAAATCTTTCTCCTTTCAGCTTTTATAATGCCTTTGGTGTTAATCCCACAACACTCATTTTTTCGCCTTCAAGGCGAGGACGTGATAATACCACCAAGCATACACTTGATAATTTGAGGGAAGTACCGGAAGTTGTCCTGAACGCAGTTAGCTATTCGATGGTACACCAGATGAGTTTGTCCAGTACTGAATATGCAAAAGGTGTGAATGAGTTTGAAAAAGCAGGTTTTACAGCAATTGAATCGGTTAAAGTAAAGCCGTTCCGGGTGAAAGAATCGCCCCTGCAATTTGAGTGCAAGGTGAGGGAAATCATTGAAATCAGTGGAAAACCTGGTTCCGGTAATCTTGTTGTTTGTGAAATATTGTGCATCCATCTCGACGAGAATATACTTGACGTCAAGGGAGGCATCGATCCTGATAAAATTGATTTGGTTGGCAGAATGGGCGGCGATTATTATGTAAGAACTTCTGGTGATGCTAAATTCACTATTCCAAAGCCATTAACAACTTTGGGTATTGGAGTGGATGGCCTTCCCGAATCAATCCGTTTAAGTGAGTACCTCACTGGAAATGAGCTCGGGCAATTGGGAAATATTGAGCAATTGCCAGGTTCGGACGAAATTCAGGGTCTAAAAGAAAACAAAAAATTAATAAAGTTGGCATCCAACACCTTAGCATTACATAGTTACGCCAAATCATTAATTAAAACAGGGGATGTTTATCAGGCACTCCAAGTTTTAATGATGACTGAATATTGACAGGCATTTCTTTTGTTAATTATTCGTTAAAATATTTCTAATCACAAAAAGCATTGTCAAAATTCGTTTCTTTGTAGAAAGGTGATAAAATTCTATTGGTGAGACTAAAAATCATTCTGTTAACAGCCTCAATATTTATTTTAACCGGCCTCAAAGCAAACACAATTTCCGACAGTCTGGAGTATCGTTTATCAATGGTAAACGATACGGCCAAAATTAAGATGCTCTGCGATCTTTGTTGGGAATATCGGGTTCGTTCGGCCGATAGTGCTATTCTATTTGGAAACAGGGCGTTGCAACTGGCCGAAGAGATTAATTATCCAAAAGGGAAGGCACAATCATACAACGATCTAGGTATTGTTTACATCAGCCGTGGCGATTTTCCGCAGGCGCTTGATTATTTTAATCAGTCGATGGAAATACGCATGCAGCTTGGCGATACAGCCGGAATGGCTTCGCTATTCAATAAAATCGGTATCGTCCACCAAAAACAGGGCAACTTAAAACTAGCATTGGAAAATCAACTCAATGCCCTCAGGATTTACGAATACCTTCAACAAGACTTGTGGATTGGCTACTGCCTCAACAATATTGCCATCGTCCACCAAAATATTGGGAACCTCGATAAGTCGCTCGATTATCATTTAAGGGCACTAGGGTATAGGATAAAGATGAATGATGTTTATGGTGAAGGCGGCTCTTATGGCAATATTGGTAATGTGTATTTTAAAATGGGTGATACA
>Ga0164318_10004288_pt1 | contig 13677 bp, 15 predicted proteins | sample GuaBasSedimGuay9_FD_113734 | JGI IMG/M metagenome (GOLD analysis project Ga0164318, IMG submission 113734) | Subseafloor sediment microbial communities from Guaymas Basin, Gulf of California, Mexico - Guay9, Core 4571-4, 0-3 cm | ecosystem: Environmental > Aquatic > Marine > Hydrothermal vents...
CCGAGAGCTCGGTAGGGGTTGACTTGCGGTAGGGATTTGTGCTAGAGTGAGACCTGAATCAGGTGTCATTTCACCGAGAGGGGCATCCCTGGTAGAAGGGAGGAATGATGGATAAGGTGGGGATTATCGGCATCGGACAAAGCCGATTCGGCCAGCGCTCCGATGCTTCACTCCGAGAACTCGCATTCGAGGCGGTGAAAGGAGCCCTTACCGATGCGGGGATCACGCTGGATGAAGTGAAGGCGATGGTGGTCAGCGTCGCGTCCGACGAGCTAAGCTTTGCGCTACAGCCATCTTCACAGATTGTCGATTACCTAAATTTCTATCCGAAACCGAGCTTCCGCGTCGAGGGGGCGTGCGCCTCAGGGAGCATGGCCGTGCGCACAGGATGGATGACGGTGGCCTCTGGGCTTGCGGACGTCGTCCTGGTTGTTGGTGCGGAGAAGATGACTGAGGTATCGACCGCAGCGGTGACCGACGTTTTGGGACGAGCGGGGGACTTCATCTGGGAGTATCCGTTCGGGATGACATTCCCCGGCTACTATGCGCTCATCGCGCGCGCCCACATGGCGAAATACGGAACCACCGAGGAGCAGCTCGGGATGGTAGCGGTGAAAAACCACCACTATGGTGCACTGAATCCCTACGCCCACATGCGAAAGGAGATCACCCTGGAGAAGGCCCTGAGTTCCCGAACGGTCGCCGATCCGCTCAAACTCTACGATTGCTGTCTCATCTCCGACGGAGCGGCGGCGATCGTCCTTGCCTCCGAGAAGTTGGCCAAGCGGTTCAATAATGATCCGGTCTGGATAACCGGCCTCGGATTGGGGACCGATACCCTGTCGCTGATGGATCGGCGCGACCTGACGACCATCGACGCCACAGTCGAAGCGGCGCAACAGGCGTATACGATGGCAGGCATCGAACCCCGTGACGTGGACGTGGCGGTGGTGCACGACTGCTTCACCATCGCCGAGATTGTGGCCTACGAGGATCTTGGCTTCTGCAAAAAGGGTGAGGGCGGAAAGATGATCGAGGAGAAGAGGACGTACATCGGCGGCGACATCCCAGTGAACGTTGACGGGGGACTGAAGTCCAAGGGGCACCCAATCGGAGCCACCGGGGTGGCGATGGCGGTGGAGATCACCAAACAGCTGCGCGGTGAGGCCGATCACGGTCGTCAGGTCCCCAATGCGCGGATCGGCCTTTCCCATAACGTAGGGGGAAACGGGCAGCACTCCGCAGTGCACATCTTCAGACGCGACTAAGGAGTTAACCATGGAATTTAGAGACTTCTCGCTTCTCGTTGAGCACACAAAGGTCGGTGAGTTCGCCGCCGGTCTCGAACGCGGTGTGATCCTCGCCACCAGATGCAAAGAGTGCGGCAGGATCTACTATCCGCCCCGGCACGACTGCTCCCGCTGCCTGTCCGATCAGATGGAGTGGATAGAGCTGAACGGAACAGGAAAGTTGGTCTCGTTCACCGCGATTTTCGTCCCACCGGAGCACTTCACACCCGATCTCTCAACCGCAGCACCGTTCGCAAGCTACGAGTACCATCCCGCGCCGGTGGGGATCGTGGAGTTGAAAAACGGGGTTCGAGTCATGGGTTGGATCCCAGGGATTCCCAGAAAAGAGCTGCGGGTGGGAATGGAGCTGGTGCCCATCCCCGAGATACTGCCGGACGGCCGGGCGACGATCGTCCTTGCGCCTCCACCTGAGGAGTAAACAGATGTCAAAACCGTTTCAATACACAAAAATCGCTGGAGTAGGGATGTATCTTCCCGCCGAACGGATCACTAACGCCGAACTCGCAGCGTTGATGGATTACGACGTAGAGGAGTACCTGAAGGAGAAGGGGATCGGAGTCCGCTACCGCGCCGCTGCCGGCGAGGCTACATCCGACATGGCTGTCCAAGCGGCGCGTAACGCACTCGATCAAGCGGGACTCTCCCCGAAGGACATCGACCTGATCATCCTCGCCACCGACACCCCGGACTTCGTCACTCCTCCCACCTCAGCGATCATTCAACACAAGCTGGGCGCAGTCAACGCCGGGTCGTTCGATATCAACGCAGCGTGCACCGATGAGACAATAGCATTGGCAATCGCATCGAACTACATCGCGCTCGATCCGTCAATCAACAACGTAGTGGTGATCGGCGCATATGGGATGACCAAGTGGCTCGATTGGAGCCCTTACTCGCAGTCGGCGTCCAAGGTGTTGGGGATGCTGTTCAGCGACGGGGCGGGAGCGGTGGTCCTTACTCCAGCCGACGGTCCGGGCTATTTGGCATCCAAGATGATGACCGAGGGAGATTATTGGGATACGTACGGGATATACCTGGGAACCGCGCGCCCGGTGACCCGCGAGATGGTGGAGCGGAAACAGCACTTCCTTCGCTTCCATGAGAACGGCCATCGCGTCCCCCCCGACTTCAACCTCGTCCGTTGGCCCAAGCTTCTCCGGGAGACGATGGCCCAGGCTGGGTATGAACCACATGATCTCAAGCTGGTGTTGATGAATCAGGTCGAGTTGGCAACGGTGCGGGCGACCCTGGAGGTACTGGGCCTACCGATGGAGAGAACACACTGGGTGGCGGACAAGTTCGGCTATGCTGGTTCCGCATCCGTGTTCATGGCGCTGTACGACGCACTCGAACAGGGCAAGATCGAATCGGGGGACCTGATCGCCTTCTGTACCTCGGGGGCCGGATTCGTCCTCTCGACCGCGCTGTTCCGCTGGGTATGAGAAAGGAGGTAAAGGACGTGCGACTGAAGGACAAAGTGGCGATCATCACCGGAGCCGCCCGGGGAATCGGGCGCGAGACGGCGGTCCTGTTCTCCCGGGAGGGAGCGAAGGTCGTGATCTGCGACGTGGTCGATTCCGGGCAGGAGACGGCCGCCGCGATCGAGGCGGCCGGCGGCGAAGCCCTGTTCGTTCGGGTGGATGTGACCGACCGGGAGAGCTGCAACCGCGCGGTCGAACAGACGGTGGAGAGGTTCCAACACATCGACATTCTGATCAACAATGCTGGTATAGTACGCGACGCGCGCCTGGTGAAGATGACAGAGGAGGACTTTGACCTTGTGGTCAAGGTGAACCTGAAGGGGACGTTCAACATGACGCAGGCGGTCGCTCCGGTCATGATCGACCAGGGGAAGGGAAAGATCATCAACGTGGCCTCTGTCGTCGCCCTGTACGGCAACTTCGGACAGACGAACTACGCAGCGACCAAGGCGGGAATCATCGGGATGACCAAGGTCTGGGCGCGTGAGCTCGGGCGTAAGGGAATAAACGTCAACGCCGTCGCCCCTGGGTTCACCCAGACGGAGATGACGAGCTCCGTTCCGGAGAAGGTGCTGGCGATGATGCGGGAGAAGACCCCTCTTGGTCGACTGGGGACCCCACGCGATATTGCAAACGCTTACCTGTTCCTTGCCTCGGATGAGTCAGACTACGTCCACGGCGCGGTCCTGAGCGTCGACGGAGGGCTGATCCCGTAAAGGAGGAGTGTACTAATTGCATGGAGCTTAGCGGGAAGGTCGGGATCGTCACCGGGGCGAGCGCAGGGATCGGCGCGGTGCTGGCACGCGCCTTATCCGAGCAGGGAGTGCGCGTGGCCCTTGCTGCCCGCCGGCGCGAAAAGCTGGAAGAGATCGCGAAGGAATGCCCGAATGAGACCCTCCCTGTCCGGTGCGATGTCACGCAGGACAAGGACAGAAAGACCCTGGTGGAGGAAACGCTCCGCCGGTGGGGGAGAATCGATATCCTGGTCAACAACGCCGGAATCGGGATGTACGGGCCGATCGAACATGCAAGCGAGGCCGATATCCGCCGTCTGTTCGAGGTCAACGTATTCGCTGTCTTCTTCCTCACTCAGCTCGTCATCCCGATCATGAAACGTCAAGGCTCTGGGATGATCCTCAATATTGGATCCATCGGCGGGGTCGTCGCTCACTCGGCGAACGTGACCCCATACGTCGCGGCGAAGCACGCGGTGGTCGGATTCACCCGCGGGCTGCGTCGAGATCTGGAAGGGACCGGGATCGCTGTCAAGGTTGTCTGTCCCCAGCTTGTGTACACCGACTTCTACCGGAAAAGCATCGGGGCAGAGAGGATGGCAGGGATGGTCGAGCGGCTAAAGGACCGGATGGATACTCCGGAAGAGGTAGTACAGGGGATATTTGCCCAGCTCTCTTCCGACGAGGTCGTGATCTTCCCCACGGGAAAGTCGAGGAAGGCGTACGAGCTGTTCCGTGATCTTTAGGGAGAAAGAAGGGGGGCGATGCATACAGAGGAATGTAGGACCGTCCTCATCATCGGCGGAGGCTCGGGGATGGGACGCGCCGCGGCCGTGGAGTTAGGACGACGTGGCCTCGATGTATTTATCGCCGATCTTGACCATGCGCAAGCGGAACGAGTCGCCGCCGAAATCTCCGCTGCTGGAGGTGCGGCAAGTGGATTTCAATTGGACGTCTCCCAGAGCCCCGCGGTGGAGAAGCTGTTTGCTCAACTACGCGAGTGCACCGACCGGTTAGACGTCGTGGTAAACGCAGCCGGGATCCTCGATCCGACGGTGTTTATCGAGGATATGACCGATGCACAGTGGAGGAGGATGATCGCGGTCAACCTGGACGGGACGTTCTACTCCTGCCGGGCGGCGGTGCGGTGGATGAAGGAGCACCGAACCGGCCGGATCATCAACTTCAGTTCGGTAGCCGGGCTCATTCCCACCCCGGGTGCACTCCACTACAGTGCAAGCAAGGGTGGGGTGATCCAGCTGACCAAGACGCTGGCGCGGGAGGTGGCACGCTACAACATTCGTGCGAACGTGATCGCGCCCGGATACGTGACCACGCCGATGCTCGCTAAGATCGACCCCGAGTTCAAGGAGCGCATCCTGCGGCAGACGCCGCTCAAGCGGTTCGGCACCCCGGAGGAAATCGCCGGTCTGGTCGCGTTCCTCGTGAGCCCGGCCGCTGATTTCTTCACCGGCCAGGTGTTCAGCCCCAACGGAGGATTGGTCATCTAAAGGAGGCACGATGCAAGATCGGTTTCCGCACCTGATCTCCCGCGAATCGGACGGGATATGCTGGACGCAGATCAACCGCACCGGGGACCGCAACTCCCTCGACTCCGAGCTTATCGATGAGGTGACGCGTCACCTGGAGCACCTGGAGAGCGGCACCACCCGCGCCGTAGTTTACACCGGTGCGGGAGACGAGTACTTCATCGGGGGGGCGGACGGAGTGGAGATGATGGAGCTCTCTCCTGCTGAGGCACGGGATTTCTCCAAACGGATCCAGGGGCTGTTCAACCGCATGCAGGCCAGCCCGTTGATCCTTGTCGCAGCGATTAACGGACTGTGCTTCGGCGGCGGGCTTGAGTTTGCGTTGGCATGCGATATCCGAATTGCAAGCGAGAACGCCCGCATCGGCCTCCCGGAGGTGAAGGTGGGGCTGATCCCCGGCGGGGGCGGGACGCAGCGCCTGCCCCGAGTGGTCGGAATGGGGAGGGCGATGGAGATGATCCTCACCGGCCACCTCTATACCGCGGAGGAAGCGCTCCAGATAGGGCTGATCCACCGCATCGCCCCGCACAATGCGCTGCTGAACCACTGCGAGGAGTTGCTCACCAAGATCCTCCATCATCCTCAGTACGCCCTATCGGCGGCAAAGCGTGCGGCCTACGCGGCGCAGCGGCTTCCGTTGGACCAAGGCCTTGACGTGGAGGCGGAGCAGTTTTCCACGTGCTTCTCCCACGATTATTTCCCGCGGTTGATGGAAGAGCAGCTGCGTGACGGGCGGTTGAAAACAACCCGGCGAAACAAAAACATCCAGGAGGGATGACGAGATGGCGTTTCTAGAGACAAAAGACAGAGCCAGGATCTACTACGAAGTCCACGGGGAAGGAGCCCCCATCCTCTTCTTGAACGGGATCATGATGAATACCATCAGCTGGGCCTATTTGGTGCCGGTGATATCGCAGCAATTCCAGCTGATACTGATGGACTTCCGCGACCAGGGGCGCTCCTCCCGCATGTCCGCGGAGTACTCCCTCGACATACACGTCGGTGATGTGTTGGCATTGCTGGATGAGCTGGGGCTTCCCAAGGTCCACCTCCTCGGGCTGTCGTACGGCGGGCAGGTGGCGCTGAAGTTCACCCTCGCCCATCAAGACCGGTTGCATACCCTCATCCTCCCCAACACGAACAACTACATCACCAACCACCTGAGCGAGATCGGCAAGGCGTGGGAGGTCGCGGCCGCGCTGAACGACGGGGAGAAGTTCTTCAAGCTCGCCATCCCGTTTATCTACTCCCGCTCCTTCTACGCCCGGGCGCTGGACCAGCTCCACGCCCGCCAGGAGATGTTCAAAGAGATGCTCACCAAGGAGTGGTTCGAGGCGTTCATCAGGCTATCGCACAGCACCAATAACTTCCGGGTGTCACCGGAGGAGTTGGAGAGAATCACCGTTCCGACTTTACTCATCGGCGCTGAGGACGACATCATCACGCCGGTGGAGCTGATGCGAGCGATGCACGAAAAGATCAAAGGATCCGAGTTTGTCGTGATCCCGGAAGCGGGGCACGGGGCGTTCCTGGAGAAGGCAGACGAGTTCCTGACGCTTATCCTGGGGTTTGTTACAAAACACTCGCAGTGCCGGGGCGAGCAGCCCGGCACGAAAACAGGAGGTGATGCAAGAAGTTAAGGACAGGCAGGGCAAAGAACGGACTCACAAATTCTCTAACGACAGGAGGTCAAGATGAGTAAAAAATGGCAAGTCTCGGGAAGGGTGTTGATTCCCCTCCTCACTATGGTGTTGGTCATCGGGGCGGTATTCCTCGCCGCGGCGGACGAGACCCCGATCAAGCTTGGAGCGGTCAATCCGCTGGGCGATATCACTGGTGCCCAGATGACGAAGGCGATGCAGTTGGCGGTCGACGAGATCAACGCCGCCGGTGGGGTCCTCGGTCGTCCACTCGAGCTGATCGTGATGGACAGCGAGTTCAATCCCGCCAAGGGAGCAGCGGCGATCGAGAAGTTGGTGACGGTGGATAAGGTCGATGTCCTCATCGGCGGGATGTCAAGCGGAGTTCACATGGGGGAGATCCCCATCCTTAAGAAATATCAGAAGGTCACGGTATGGGCCGGAGCTGCGTCCCATGTATGCGAGGATGCCCTAAAAGACTGCGATTGGTACTTCCATCTCCATCCCTGGGACTATCTCCAAGGAGAGAGCTACGTGAAAGGCTGGGCGGATATCGTGGATAAGTACCCTGATGTCAAGATCCACAAAGTGTTCGTCGCCTACGAGGACGGAGCGTTTGGAACCACTTCTTATCAAGGGACCGTAGCCGCGTTCAAGGATTGGGACGTCTCCGGTGAGTCGTTCAAGAGCGCCGCCCTGGGCGGGGGCGACTACACCGCAGTCCTCCAGCACGCCAAGGCCGCAAACCCGGATCTCTTCCTGTGGATCGGCTATGGAGCCGATGCACTCCCGATCATGGAGCAGGCGAAGGCGATCGGGTTTGAGCCTCCGATCTTCGTTGGCTCCCCTCCGGGGTGGCCGGTCGATTTCGGCAAGTCCCCGTTGGCCAACGACGTCGTCCTGTACGGGATGTGGGCTCCGTCAATGAAGAACGTCAACCCAGTGAGCAAGCACTTCTGGGATGCCTATATCGCAAAGTACAACGAGGAACCGGCCACCTACTTCTGCCCGCTCGGGTACACCAACGTTTACATCGTGGCGCAGGCGATCGAACGGGCCGGGTCCCTGGACAAGGAAGCCCTGATCAAGGCGCTGGAGGAGACGAAGTACGATTCCCCGCTCGGGGAGACCGTGACGTTCACCCCGTCCAACGCGATCAAGCATCAGGGGTTCCAGGGCCAGAAGATCCTGCAGTGGCAGAACGGTGAGCAGCAGGTGATCTGGCCGTTCGAGTACTCCACCGCTGATCTCGTGTACCCGTTCCATTTCGGCGGAGAGTAGATTTCTCTACCTCCATGGATGAAGCCACCCCGGGCCGGCAAAACCGGCCCGGGGTCAAAAGGCTGGGTCGAATATGGAATCTGCAACAAGATTTAAGTGGAAGTATGTTCTACTCCCGCTCCTCATCGTCGGAGTGGCTGTCGTTCTTGGGGTATGGAAGCCGTACGCGCTGATCCAGGGGCTGCAACGCGGGGGGCTGTACGCGCTGATCGCTCTTCCGATGGCCCTTATCCTCGGGATCGTTGGGATCATCAACCTTGCCCACGGCGAGTTCATGATGCTCGGCGCTTACTTCGCCTATTGGCTGAGCGTCCACACCGGGATCGATCCGCTCGTCGCGATGATCCCCGCGTTTCTGGCGTTCTTCATCATCGGCGCGCTTACCTACCTCGTGACGATAAAACCCGTGCTCAAGGCGCCGGAGCTGAACCAGCTCCTCCTGACGTTCGGGTTGGCCATGGTACTCACCGAGTTCGCTAATCTGATGTGGACGTCCCAGTCGAGGAAACTCCCGTTAAGATATGTCTATTCATCGGCGAGCATCGGGTCGCTCACGTTCGGGACGTTCGGGTTCACCTACCTCCTCGGGGCGGTCGTCGTTCTCATCGCCCTCCTTTGGTTCCTGCGCTACACCCGGACCGGACAGGCGGCGCTCGCCGTGGGACAGAATCCCCGCGGGGCGAAGCTGGTCGGGATCGATGTTAACCGTACCTATCTCTTGATCTTCAGCCTCTCCATCGCCATGGTCGCCGCCATCGGCGGGCTGTTCCTCACCGGGCACTCGATCTTCCCCGGGGTCGGAGCGCCATACACGATGAAGTCGTTCTGCCTGATCGCCATGGCCGGGGTGGGGAACCTGCCCGGAATCCTCTGGATGGGGCTGGGATTGGGAACCGCCGAGGCGTTCGTCTCTTCCTTTCAGGGCTACGGCGGCTGGTCGGACGTTGTCTTCTTCGCTCTCCTCATCGCCGTGATCATGGCCAAGTCGTACCGGAGGCACACCGCATGAAAAATTGGAGATACATCGTTTACGGGATCATCATTGCATTAGCCGTCTCGTTTCCGTTCTACACCGGCCTGTACCTGCGCCAGGTGGCGATAACGATCCTGATCTACATGGGACTCGCTTTGAGCTGGGACATGCTCCTGCGTTCGGGACAGCTGAGCTTCGGCACCGCCGGATTCTTCGGACTCGGCGCTTACACGGCTGTTCTCTTCCAGCTCGGAACCGGAGCCCATCCGATCATCGGAATAATCCTCGGCGGAGCGGTGGCGTTTATCGTAGCGCTGGGGCTGGGATTCGCCGTTCTGCGGCTGCGGGGAATGTACTTCGCCATCGTCACGCTGGCGCTGGCGAGCATATTCATGCTGATCGTGAAGAACATCCCCTCTCTCACCGGGGGGCCGGCCGGGAGGATGCTCCCCTCGGTCGTCTTCGGCGGCGACGCCAGCAAGATGTATTGGCTAGCCCTGGCCGTTGTACTGATCACCATCGCCGCATCCGAGGCCTTCCAGCGGACGCGGATCTACTTTGCCCTCACTTCCATCCGCGATAATGAGCTCGTTGCTAAATCGAGCGGCGTCGATGTATTCAGGTACCTGGTGTTCGCCTTTTCCGTCACCGCCGCCCTGCAGGGGATAATCGGCGGAACCTACGCGCAGATTTACGGGTTCGTCTCTCCCGAGGAGACGTTCAACGTCAACTTCCTCCTCCTCCCATTGGCGATGGCGCTGCTGGGCGGGATCTACAGCACAGCCGGGCCGATCGTCGGCGCGCTGGTCCTCGGGGCACTGGGAGAGTACCTAAAACTGCAGATTCCCTATGGGCATCGACTCGTCTACGGGGTGATCATCATCGTCGTCATGCTGTTCATGTCGCGCGGGATCGTGGGGACGATCCGGGCGCTCACCCGCCGCGGGCAGGATAGGAAGGCCGTCCCATGAGGAAAAGTGAGTATCGGATTTATGGTCGGAGGTCCAACCAATGCCCATTCTGAGAACTGATGCCCTGACCATCCGCTTCGGCGGGTTGGTCGCACTCGACGGAGTGGATCTGGAGCTTGGAAAAGATGAAATCCTGGGGATAATCGGCCCCAACGGAGCGGGGAAGAGCACCTTCATCAACGTCGTCTCCGGGGTGTATCCTCCATCGAGCGGGAGGGTGTTCTTCGACGGGAGGGATGTCACCTCACTCCCGGCACATGCCAGGTGCAGGCTGGGGATCGGGAGAACCTTCCAATTGATCCATCCGCTCACCGATCTGAACGCGCTTCAGAACATCATGGTCGCCGCTCTGTTCGGCCGCGGCATGAACCTGCGCGAGGCGCGCAAGGAGGCGATCGCGATCGCCGATTTTCTCGGCCTTCCCAACCCGGAGCGCGACGTATCGAGCCTCACCGCCCTGGAGATCAAAAAGATGGAGATCGCCCGCGCCCTGGCGTCCCGGCCCAAGGTGCTGTTCCTTGATGAAGTCATGGCCGGCCTCAACATCGACGAAACCGATGAGATCATCGATGCCGCCCGCGAGATCCGCGCGCGTGGAGTCGCGCTCTGTGTCGTCGAGCACGTGATGAGCGTCATCCGCAAGCTGACCGATCGGGTGGTCGTTCTGGACGGCGGGAAGGTGATCGCAGACGGCCCGTACGAACAGGTCTCCAGCAATGAACGGGTGATCAGCGCCTATCTCGGGGAGGAGGATTAGATGCTTCGGGTGGAGAAGATCAACAACTTCTACGGCAAACAACACGTGTTGTGGGATCTATCGCTTGAGGTCGGGGAGGAGTGCGTCGGGCTGTTCGGTCCCAACGGTGCGGGAAAGACCACGCTCGTAAACGCGATCCTGGGAGTCGCCCGACCAGCCAATGGGACGATCACCTTCCTGGGGAAGCCGATCCACCACCTACCCACGCACCGGATCGTCCGCAGTGGAATCGCCGTAGTCCCACAGGAGCGGGAGCTGTTTCCGTTCATGTCCGTACGAGGGAACCTGGAGGCGGGGGCAGCCTATGTCCCAAATGGCAGAGAACGAATGGAGGAACGGCTGCAGATGGTGTTTGAGATGTTCCCTGTCTTGCAGGCACGGGTGCGACAGCGCGCCGGCACGCTCAGTGGGGGGGAGCAGCGAATGCTGGCGATCGCCCGTGCTCTGATGGCCGACCCGAAGCTCATCATCCTCGACGAGCCGTCCCTGGGGCTGCAGCCGTCGCTGGTATCCGAGCTGTTCCGCAAGCTGCAGGAGATCAAGACGAAGGTGGCCGTCCTCGTCGCGGAACAGAACGTATACCAGGCACTGAAGGCGGTCGACCGTGGATACGTGATCGAGAACGGCCGGATCGTGTTGGAAGGGGATACCGAGGAGCTGTCGGGGAACGACCACATTCGGAAGTCCTACCTTGGCCTGTAACTAGAATCAGGGGGAAATATGAAAGCACTTCTGATCAGCGGAAGCCCGCGGGAGGAAAGCAATACCGAAGCGTACCTGCGCACAGCTCAGGAGACGCTCGCGGAAAACGGCGTGGAGACAGAGATTGTCACCCTCGTCGATAAGACGATAAACCCGTGCAAGGCGTGTTATATGTGCTGGCAGGCGAAGAGCTACGAATGCCAGCAGCATGGGGATGACTTTCATCCGCTGTTTGGGAAGATGGTAGCCGCCGATGCAATCATCGTCGGAACTCCGGTTCACTACAGTGCGGTCCATCCCTCGCTGTGGTCACTGCTCGTGCGGGCGAGCTTCCCCGGGATACGAGATCATCCGCACAGCGGGCCCCGCCTGTTCGACAGGAAGATCGGCGGTCCGATCACCGTAGCGCGGCGGGCGGGGCAGAACTTCGCGCTCGCGCAGCTTCTGCTCTGGTTCAACCTCAATAACTTCGTCATCCCCGGCTCGATGTACTGGAATGTAGGAGTGGCCCGCAGCATCGGCGACGCGGCCAAGGACGAGGAAGGGATGGACATCGTCAAGCAGTTTGCTGAAAACGTCGCCTGGCTGTTGGAGAAAACATGCGAGCAAAAAAGCAAGAAAGGAGATGAGTGAAATGGTGGAAAATCCGATCGCAAGCGTTTACCCCGGCTATGGTACGGTCTACAACATCGCGAACATCATCGCGAACAACGCGTCGCACTGCGGATTTCCCGATAAGACAGCCGTGATCGATACCGGCAAACAGGAGAACAAGAGGTTCTCCTACGCCGCGCTGAACGCCCGCGCCAATCGACTCGCCCATGCCCTCACCGGGGCCGGCGTAGAGAAAGGGGATCGGGTCTTTGTCCTCCTCCCCAACCGGGTGGAGACGATCGAGACGATCCTCGCCTGCTTCAAGATCGGGGCGATATACACCCCGGCGAACTTCCGGCTGGCGGCCGAGGAGCTGAAATTCCTCATCGGTGACACCACCCCGAAGATCCTGATCTACGACACCGAATACAGCGAGAAGGTGGCAGAGATCCTGAACCAGTACCCTGATCTAAGTGCAGTGGAACTCGGCGGCCCGACGATCGAAAAGGCTGTCGAATACCACGCGTTCACCGCCGATATGCCGGAGACGAACCCCGGGGTGGTGACCGCGCCGGACGACGTGTGTATGATCCTGTTCACCGCTGGGACCACCGGGATGCCGAAGGGGGTGAAGCTCACCCACAGAGGGACCTTCTTCGCCTCACTCTACAACGGCATCTCCGCTTCACTCACCCGGGACGACGTCTACTTCGGCACATCCCCGCTGTTCCACTCCGGTGGGATCACGGTCTTCCAGATGTACATGCTGATGATCGGGGGAACGATCGTGCTCGAACCCCGTTGGTCCCCGGAGGATGCGCTTGAGATCATCAAGGAGTTCGGGGTTACCTACCACTTCGGGATCGCCACGCAGCTCAAGATGCTGGTGCAGGTGGACGGCTGGGAGGATTACGTCGGCTCCCTCCGCGCGGTGAACGGAGGGGGAGAGCCGCAGCCGGAGGAGCTGAAGCGGGCGTTCATCGATCGCGGGATCGCCTACGTGAGCGGATACGGCCTGACTGAGACCGGAGCTACCGGACTCAACTGGCCGGCGCGTACCCCCGACGACCCGACCTTGACCAGGGGGAGCGAGTGCATGGGGAAGCCGCCCGGTTTTCTTGAGCTCAAGGTCGTGGACACGACCGGCGCGGAGCTCGGTCCAAACGAGGTCGGCGAGATCATCATCCGGCGTGAGCCAACCGGAGCAGCCGGATACTGGAACCGACCGGAGGACGAGGCGAAGAAATTCCGGGGGGATTGGATATTCACCGGCGACTTGGGAAAGAGGGACGAGGACGGGTACTTCTACGTCCTCGGCCGGGCGGACGATATGATCATCAGTGGGGGTGAGAACATCTACCCCGCCGAGATCGAGCGGGCGATCCTCACCCATCCCAAGGTGGCGAACGTCGTCGTCGTCCGGGGGAAGCATCCCAAGTGGGGGCAGACCCCTAAGGCGATCATCGTTCCCAAACCGGGTCAGACGCTGACCGAGGAAGAGATCATTGCGCACGTCGAGAAGCTGCTCGCTTCGTTCAAGAAGCCGCGCAAGATCGTGTTCGTCGACTCCCTCCCCAAGGCCGCGACCGGGAAGATCGACAAGCGCAAGATCAAGGAGATGTACGAGGAGAAATAGGCCCTATCCGGAGAGGAGGCGGAGGAACCACCCAATAGCAGGGAGGGA
>Ga0164318_10004289_pt1 | contig 13677 bp, 13 predicted proteins | sample GuaBasSedimGuay9_FD_113734 | JGI IMG/M metagenome (GOLD analysis project Ga0164318, IMG submission 113734) | Subseafloor sediment microbial communities from Guaymas Basin, Gulf of California, Mexico - Guay9, Core 4571-4, 0-3 cm | ecosystem: Environmental > Aquatic > Marine > Hydrothermal vents...
CACCCTCGAGCCCCAGGAGGACATAGATGAGTTCTCCGCAAGGACCGGAGTCCCCGTGGTCCGCATAGAGGAGCTGAGGAGGGAGGTGAGCCCTATAAACGATCTGAAGGCTTTGATCAAACTTAGGTCCCTCATAGCCGAGGAGAGGCCGCAGATAGTTCACACCCATTCCTCAAAGGCGGGACTTTTGGGCAGGACAGCGGCCAGGCTCGCTGGATGTCCGGTGGTGGTCCACTCCCCTCACGGGCACGTCTTCTACGGTTACTTCGGGAGGCTTCGGACCTGGGGCGTGGTCTTGGCCGAAAGGTTCGCCGCTCGTATGACCGACAGGATATTCACCCTGACCGAACTGGGGAAGAGGGACCACCTGAGGTTCGGCGTGGGGAGCCCGGATAAGTTCGTGGTGGTCCCCTGCGGCATAGACCTCTCAAAGTTCTCCTCGCCGAAGAGGACCCGCAGGGAGGTGAGGGAGGAGTTCGGCTTCTCCTGTGAGGTCGTCGTGGGTTGGGTCGGAAGGCTCGTGCCCATAAAGGGATGCGAGTATTTTCTACATGCCCTCGAGATCGTCCTGAGGGAAAGGTCGGACGTAAGGGGGCTTGTGGTGGGCGACGGACCTTTGAGGAAGAAGTTGGAGGAGCTTTCCGAAAGGCTCGGGGTCTCGGGGAAGGTGGTCTTCTCGGGAGCGAGGGAGGACATCCCGGAGGTGATGCACGCCCTCGACCTCCTGGTGCTTACGTCCCTGAACGAAGGGCTCGGGAGGGTGCTTTTGGAGGCCATGGCCTGCGGGGTGCCGGTCGTGGCGAGCCACGTCGGAGGAGTGCCGGAGATCGTGATCCACGGGGAGACGGGGCTCCTGGTCCCCCCAGCCGACCCCCGAAGGACCGCCGAGGCCATCTTGGAGGTCCTGAACGACCCCCATAAGGCCGAACTTTTCTCCCGGAAGGGCAGGGAGAGAGCCAAGCTTTTCGACGTAAGGACGATGGTAAAGAGGACTGAGGAAGTTTACCTGGAGCTGTTGGGCGAGGATGTTGCAAATTTTTAGGATTTTTACTATCTTTCCTAAAGAGATGTTTAATTTTGCCGATAGGTACAAGGGATGCGCACAGAGGACATCCTGTTGCGATATCTTTCGGGCACCGTCCCGAGGGGTGGGGTAGAACGCCTCCTGAAGGATGGAGTAGATTGGGAACATATCTCGGACAGGGCCGAGGAGCAGGGGGTGGCAGGGTTGCTTTGGAGGAACTTAAAGGTCCTGGGGTGCGAGGGCGTGCCCCCTCGGGCCATGAGGAGGCTTAAGACCTCATATTTGTGGAACGTAATGAATTACGAGCTATACTCCAGGGATCTCGGCCCGGTACTGAGGGACTTCTGGGAAGGGGATATCCCCTTCGTCCTTCTGAGGGGGCCAGTGCTCGTGAGGCTCGTATACGGCGACCCCGGCCTCAGGGGGTTCACGGACGTGGACATCTGGACGAGGGAAGGTGACCTGGGGAAGGCCCAGGACATCCTGAGGGAAAACGGATTTTCGCCCTTGGACGGACATCCACTGCTCTTCCACAGGGGGGGCGTCTGGGTGGACCTGCATTCCGACCTCGTTGGCACCGGGAGGGTGCGCTCCAGGGGTTTCGGGGTAAAGCTCGACCATGATGCCGTATGGAACGATGCCAGGCCTTTGATGATGGAGGGGTATGAGGTCCTGTCCCTATCGGCCGTGGACAGGTTGCTCTTCCTATGTCTTCATGCTTTCAAACATTCGTTCTGGAGGCTGATCTGGACGGTGGACATAGCCGAGACCGTAAGGAAACACAGGATAGACTGGGACGCCCTCATCCGGAGGGCCCGGGACTTCGGGCTCGAAAGGCCCGTATATTACGGGCTCCTTTGCGCTAAGGAACTTCTCGGCGCCCCCGTCCCCGAGGAGGCGCTCTTGCTCCTATCTGTCCGCAGGGGATACGTCGAAAGGAAGCTCTCCGACCTGGCCATTTCGGGCCTGGGCACGGACGGGCTGAGCGAGGCGCTATATCTGTTCTCGATCCCCAAGGTTTCGCAGAAGTTGAGGTTCCTGTGGGAAGTGGTGTTCTTAAGGCCAGAGGTAAGGCCACAGGTGGACCCTAAAGGAGGACCCCTGTTCTACCCCAGGAGACTTTTCAGGGCTGGAAAGCTTGCCCTTGAGATGGCCAGGAGGGCGACCTGAACCCCTAAAGGAGGTGTCAGGGATGACGGACAGGAGACAGTTCATAAAGGCCGGGCTCGTGCTCGGAGCTGGGATAGTGCTCCTTCGGGGAGCGCCCGTCCTGGGACGGATCGGGAAGGACGTCCCAAGGAGCTTGCTTGACAGCTTCCCCAGGAGGAGCCCTTACCTTACATCGAGGCCAGATGGAGATGGGCTTGTGCTCGTGCCCTCGGGTCATGAAGAACCGGCCTACAGGCTGAACAAGGTCGCAAGTGCCATATGGGAACTCTGCAATGGACGCCACAGCCCGAGACAGATAGCCAAGGTGCTCACGGGGAGGTTCGAGGTCTCGGAGGACGATTGCCTGAAGGACGTGCTCGATTTCCTCTCCCTCATGCACAGGGAAGGCCTCATAAGCGTATAGGGGGATGGCATGGCCAAGGAGAAATATGTAAAGCCCGTCGTCGAGACCTTGTTCGGCCCTCCGGCTTACGGCCAGGAGGTCGTGCCATGCAAGCCTACTCGGCCGTGCAGGCCGTGCGTGCCTCCTTGTGGTCCCACTCCGTGCAGGCCATGGCCATGTAAACCTCGGCCTTGCAGGCCCGGGCCCTGCAAGCCCGGACCTTGCGTCGTGCCTTGTCCGGTTGTACTTCCGGAACCGAAATGAAGCGGGTGCGCCTGAGGGAGGGATGTTACCTAGTCAAGGGAGCCAAGAACTTTGCCCTCTATGACCTAAAGAAAGGGAAGGTCTACCAGGTAGGGGGGAGGGCAGAGGAGGTCCTGAGGCTCGCCTCCGAAGGCTCGAGCGCCGAGGAGATAGCTTCCAAGCTCGGGCTTAGGGAGGGCTTCATGAGGGCCCTCTGCGAGGGCGGGCTTATAACCTTGTCTTCCGAGGGAAATTTCGAGCCGTTCCCCGTGCCCGAGGCCGGACAGGAGAACTTGGAGTTCATGTGGCTCGAGCTGACCTCCCGCTGCAACCTCAGGTGCGTCCACTGTTACGCAGGGGCAGGACCCGACGGCGCCGACGACCTTCCCACCGAATACTGGAAGGGGGCATTGAAGGAGGCCTTCTGCTTGGGGTGCAGGCAGGTGCAGTTCACCGGAGGGGAGGCGACCCTGAGGGACGACCTCGAAGACCTGGTCGGGTTCGCAAGGGATCTGGGCTACGAATTCGTGGAAATATTCACGAACGCCACCCTCCTGGACGAGGAGAAGGTGGAATGGATGGCGGGTTTCGGCGTGAACCTGGCAATTTCGCTCTATTCCTACAGGCCCGATGTGCACGATGGCATAACCGGGAGCAAGGGGAGCTTCCACAGGACCGTGGAGGGAATAAAGCTCGCCCTGAAGAAGGGCCTTCCTCTCAGGATGGCCATAATAGTGATGAAGTGGAACCAGGAGGACCTGGAAGGGACCTTGAAGTTCCTGGAGGAGCTGGGAGTTGACCCTCGAGGGATAGGGGTGGACGTGGTAAGGCCCACTGGGAGGGGTAGGGACTCCGAACTTGTCCCGGACGGGTACCCGAGGAGCACATGTCCCGACTTCCGGCTCGGGAAAGTAAGCCGGAACAGGTGCTGGCCTGGAAAGATAGCCATAACGGGCCAGGGGGATGTCGTCCCGTGCATATTCGCCAGGGACCTCGTGGTCGGTAGGTACGAGGGGGGGAACCTTGCCGAGATCGTGCACGGGGAGGAACTCGGGAGGCTCTGGGGCATCACCCTGGACCAGGTGGAGGTGTGCAGGGACTGCGAGTACCGTTATGCGTGTTGGGACTGCAGGGCCATAGCTTATACCACGACGGGGAACCTCTACGCCAAGGACCCTAGGTGCACGTACGACCCCTACAGCGGCAGATGGCCGGACGCAGAAGGGAGGGAGCAGATGGGAAGGATTCCGGAGAGCCCCCTGGGCCGGGACGACCTCATCTTCCGGGAGATAGATGGGGAGGCGGTGATATTCGACCCAGAGACCGGCTCCATGCACTCGCTCACCAGGACGGCGGCCCTCATATGGAAGCTTTGCGACGGGGAGCACCGCATAGACGACATCGTAGAGGAGATATTGAGGAGGTTCGAGGCCCGGCCCGAGGAGGTGAGGGAGGATGTGGAGGGGACGGTCAGGAAGTTCCAGGCGCTGGGCTTGCTCAAAGCGGAGCCTCGGGATGAAAGGTCCGGTTGAATACGAGAGGATCTACGGCGTGTCGAACTTCCGCTTAGCCGTAAGGTCCAATTCCCGGAGGTTCTCGGAGGATTTCGGAAGGGTGTTCGGCCACATGGAGGCCGAAGGGGACGTGCACGTGGTCTATTCCGTGGTGGTCGGGAGGGGGAGGCACGCGTTGTACGGTGGAGATGAGGTCCTGTACGAGACCGGGGAATACGGGGAACTGGTACCGGCCTTGGAGCGCCTGGTGGAGGGGGAGATGGTCGAGGCCCTCTGGGACCGCCTGGTCTTCCACGCAGGGGCGGTGGCCAAGGACGGGATCGCTGTCGTCCTCCCGGCGGAGTCCGGCGGGGGGAAGACGAGCTTGGTGGCGGCCCTTTTGGAGCAGGGGTTCGAGTACCTCTCGGACGAATTCGCCTTTATAGACCCCGAATCTCTAAGGGTGTTGCCCTTTCCCAAGGGTCTGTGTTTCAAGGAGGGAGGGATAGAGCTCTTCCCCCATCTGAAGCCCAAGGGCCTATATGTGGAGTGGGATATGGGAGGAGAAATGGGTCGCCTTTGGTATCTGGACCCGTCGGATCTGGGCTCCGGCGTCTCCGGGGAGGCTAAGAAGGTGAGGTACATAATCTTTCCGGAGCGGGAGGGGAAGGGGGAGATCGTCGGAATATCGAAGGCTAAGGCGGTCTTGAAGCTAGCCCGGAACCTTTTGAACTTCGACTTCTTAGGCCGGGACGCCTTGGATGCGATGGTGGAGCTGGTGCGAGGGACCGAATGTCTCTGCCTCCGCACCGGAAGGCCTCAGGAGGGTGCCAGCCTTATAGGTAGCCTGGTGGAAGGATGAACATCCTCGCCATAGGAGCCCATCCGGACGACATAGAGTACGGATGCGGTGGGACGCTCCTGAAGTGCAGCAGAAGGGGACACGACATCTACCTATACGTGGCCACCGCCGGCGACTTCGGGGGGGACCCGAGCGTGAGGATGAAGGAGCAGGAGGCATCCGCCAAGAAGATAGGAGCACGCCATATCTTCTGGGGAGGTTACAAGGACACCCAGATACCCATGAGCCAGGACCTCATAGCCAGCTTAGAGGAGGTGGTCCGACAGGTGGAACCCGACTTCATATTCGTGCACTACCCAGACGACACCCACCAGGACCACAGAACCCTTGCGCAGGCTACCATAACCGCCACCAGGTACACCAGAAACTTCCTGTTCTACGAGGGGCTCACGACCCAGAACTTCAACCCCTCCGTATATGTGGACATAGAGGAGACGTTGGAGGATAAGTTCGAGCTTCTGAGGCTCCACCGCTCCCAGGTTACGAAGACGAACATCGCAGATATGACGGTGCTGGAGCTCGCCAAGTCCACAGCTAACTTCAGGGGCATCCAGGGCAGGGTGAAGTACGCTGAGGCCTTCTGTCCTTCCAGGCTTTTCATCATCATATAGGTGCAGGAGAAAGCCTCATGCCCATCTCGGAACGGAGGACGACTTTGATTATCTCATCGGGCGTGGCCCTGGTCCTGCTCGCCCCCCCGATCAGAGGGGCCATGCTCGGATGGGGGATGAGGTGGCTCTACCTCCTCCTTTTAGGCTTCTCCCTGGCGTTCCTGGCCACTTCCTTAGCCAAGAAGGTCGCATGGAAGTTGGAGGCGCTGGACATCCCCGGCGGCAGGAAGGTCCACGAAAGCCCTACGCCACTTTTAGGAGGAGCGGCGATATATGCGGCGTTCGCCGCCGTCGTCCTTCTCAACTTTGAATTCTCGTGGGAGCTTAAGGGGGTTGCAATAGGTGCGACCCTGATATTGCTCTTGGGGCTCGTGGACGACCTTCGCCCCCTCCCCGCATGGTTGAAGCTTACTGTACAGCTCTGCGCTGTCGGCATACTCATAAGGTTCGGGGTGGTGTTGAGCTTCCTTCCTGAGGGACCCTTAGGGACATTGGGGGAGTGGGTCCTCACGGCGATATGGGTGTTGGGGATAACGAACGCCATGAACTTCTTGGACGGCTTGGACGGCTTGGCGGCGGGCCTGGCAGCGATAAACGCCCTCTTCTTTACGGTGATGGCCCAGCAGACCGGCCAGCAGTACATGGGCTTCCTGTCCGTGGCCCTCCTGGGAAGCTGTCTGGGGTTCCTGCCCCATAACTTCAGGCTTAAGAAACCGGCCTCGATATTCTTAGGGGATGCGGGGAGCACTTTCTTAGGGTTCACCCTGGCCGGGATAGCCGTTATGGGACAGTGGGCCGAGGAAAGGTTCGTAAACATAGCCATACCTGTGCTGATACTCGGGGTTCCGATATTCGATGTAACCTTCACCACCGTCGTACGGGTCGGGACAGGGCAGGTGAGGAGCTTCGGAGGATGGCTGAGCTACACGGGGAGGGACCATTTCCATCACAGGCTCTTGGACATAGGCCTCGGAAGGAACTGGGCGGTCCTTACGATATACGTGATATCGGTCTGGCTCGGGCTTTCCGCCCTCGTGCTCAAAGGGGCCACGGACACGGACGCCCTGCTGGTCCTCATCCAAGCAGGGATCATCTTTTTCCTCATAGGCTACTTTATGCTCTTCGTCGAAAAGCGGTTCGTCCGGACGGAGGGGACCTTCCTGCCGGATGAGCCAGGGGAGCGTAAAAGGTTGGAGGAAATCTGCGATGCGGCCCGGCGATGATCGATGTATCGTCCTTGAGCCAGGAGTTTCGATATCCAGGGAGGTCCGACATGTACCTGGAATATTGGGGTTTAAAGGAGAAGCCCTTCGAGAACACCCCCGACCCGAGGTTCCTGTACTACTCCCGGGAGCATAGGGAGGCTATGCTCACACTCCAGTACGCCGTCGTGGAGAACAAAGGTGCCGCCATGCTAACGGGGGACTACGGATGCGGGAAGACGCTGCTCGTGCGGGCCCTGATAGAAGGACTGGACCCTGAGAGGTTCGAGGTGGGGCTGGTCGTGAACCCTCCCTCGGGGGAGGAGCTTCTGGAGGAGGTACTCTACCAGTTGGGCTTCGAGGGGAGGCCGAGCAGTAGGATGGAGGTAATGCGCAACATGGAGGAGCTCCTGTACAGGAACTTACAGGATGACAAGATCACAACGGTATTTATAGACGAGGCACAGTTGATCACCGACGAGATGACCTTCGAAGACATCCGACTACTGCTGAACTACCAGTTGAACGACAGGTTCCTGCTTACCGTAGTCCTGGTGGGACAGCCGGAGCTTAGACCCATGGTACAGAGGATACCGCAGCTCGAGCAGAGGATCGGGTTGAGGAGCCACTTAGGCCCGCTCGGACCCGAGGACACCAAGGGGCTCATACTCCATAGGTTAGCTGTGGCAGGCTGCGACAGGGAGATATTTTCCGAGGAGGCCATAGCCCTGATCCACCAACACACCGGCGGGATACCGAGGAAGATAGTCAACATCTGCGACTTCGCCCTGCTGATGGGCTTCATACGAAAGGTGGAACAGGTAGGAGCGGACCTGATAGAGGAACTTATAGAGAGGGAGAAATGATGCGCTCGAGGAACCTACCAAGGCATCCGGACGAGGGAACGACCGAGTCCCGGGAAGGAAAGCCCCGGGAGCGACACATAACTGTGCACATAAGAATATCGGTGCCCCCGGAAGTGCCGTTCGAGGTCACATCTGAGCCCGAACCCGAGGAAAGGAGGGCGTGGAGGGGGATACGGGCGAAGGACCTGATCCGAGCTCGAGGCAAAACTCGGGTCCCTTCGGTCGAAGCCGAGGTCCCCGAGAGGCCCCCGGAGGTGCCTCGGGAGGAACCCGAAAAGGCGGGACCTCCTCCGGTTACGAAGAAGCTTCCGTCCATCACGGCCGGTCCCGACGAAGCTTCGGCCGAGCGGACCTTGAAGGAGGCCGTCGAGTACCTGAGGGACTTCCTCAGGAAGGCATCGAGCGGAAGGCTCCCCGACCCGAAGGTCCTGGTCCCCCTGGCCGAGAACTTGGTCCGGGCATCCCGCAACAGGAACCTTCTGCTTGCAAGCGTGACGCAGAAGTCAGAAGGGGACCCCTTGGAACGTCTGGCCGAGCACATGGTGGACGTGGCGGTCCTGGCGATCTCGACGTCTGTGGAACTGGACTACGACCAGGACTCCCTCCTTTCGCTCGCCTTAGCTGCCCTCCTGCACGATGTAGGTTGGATCAAGCTTCCCCTGGAACTTTTCATGAAGGAGGACCTTTCGAAGGAGGAGCTCGACACCGTCAGGAAACACCCCCTTTTGGGATACGAGCTTGTAGCTTCCTTCGAGGAGAGGTTCCCCCAGCTGGCGAAGGTCGTGCTGCAGGAGCACGAGAGGGACGACGGGAGCGGATATCCTCACGGCCTAAAGGGAAGGGACATCCACGACTTCGCCAAGCTCGTCGGAATTTGCGATACATACGATACCCTGATCCACGTAGATGGCCTCCATCCGTACAGGGCCCTTCAACGGCTGCTTTCCGTGCGGGACAAGCAGTTTCCTTCTAAGCTCATAAAAGCTCTGCTTCAGGTGCTCTCGGTCTTCCCCTTAGGAAGCTTGGTCCGTTTGAACACCGGCGAGGTGGCCAGGGTGGTGGACGTGAGCAGGACGCATCCCACAAGACCCGTGGTGGAGATATTGTTCGACCAGCAGGGGGAAAGGGTGAGCCAGAGGAGGGTCGACCTGGCGGAGGAGCCCGTAGTTTACATAGCCGACCCGGCCTTCGAACCCCCTTGACAAGACGAGGGAAGTGTAGTATATTTAGTAAAAGAGCGGGAGTAGCTCAGTCGGTAGAGCATCAGCTTCCCAAGCTGGGGGTCGCGGGTTCGATTCCCGTCTCCCGCTCCACAGGTGCGGGCTGGCTCGCACCTTATAATTTATCGAGGAGGGGATGAGGTGTACGCCGTAGTGAGGATAGGAGGCATGCAGTACAGGGTGGCCCCGCAGGAAAGGTTAAAGGTCCCAAGGCTGCGGGCCGAGGAGGGCCAGACCTTGGAGTTCAAGGATGTCCTCCTGGTGGAGGCGGACGGGGAAGTCCTCGTGGGGACGCCCACGGTGCGCTCGGCCTCGGTGAGGGCGAAGGTGTTGGGGCACGGGAAGGGCGAGAAGGTTATAGTCTTCAAGATGAAACGAAGGAAGAAGTACCGCAGGAAGCGGGGACATCGTCAACCGTATACCGAGGTCCTCGTCGAGGATATAAAGCTCGAGGAGGTGGAGGGAGATGGCACATAAGAAGGGGGTAGGAAGCTCGAGGAACGGAAGGGACAGCCGTAGCAAGAGGTTGGGGGTAAAACGCTCGGACGGCCAGTGGGTCAGGGCTGGGCACATAATAGTCCGCCAGAGGGGGACGCACTTCCACCCAGGAAGGAACGTCGGAAGGGGTGGGGACGATACCCTGTTCGCCCTCGTGGACGGGAGGGTGGCGTTCGAGAGGGTGGGGAAGAGGAAGTACGTGAGCGTCTATGCGGATTAAGAGGGCTTCTCCTATCTTAGGTATTCCCTCACCTTTCCGAGGACTATCTTAGGGATGTCCTCCTGCCTCTCCACGGGGTAGATGCTTATGTGCCCGCTCTCCTCGGTCCTCTCCTTGAACTCCTGCACGTGCCTGTTCTCCCCTATGTGGACCACCGTGACCCGGCTGCGCACGCCCTTGAGGTAGTCCACCACCTTCCTGAGGTTCGTTATCTGCATATCCGTTATCAGGAATATGTCCGGGTCGTCCGTCCTCAAAGATTCCAATGCCCTAAGATCCAATGCCGTGCCGCCGCCGAAGTACCTGCATATGGTCCTGTATATTGCTCCCCTTTCGGAGCTGAAGGGCAGGACCTCCATACCTCCCCTCAGAGCGTCGCTGAAGTTGTAGACCGCAACTTGGGCGCCGTTCCTGAGGTACGCATCCGCCGCGCAGGCAGCTCCCAAGACCGCATAGGAAAGCCTCTTCCTGGGGTCGGTCATGCTCCCCGAGGAATCTATGACCACTATGCAGTCCGGCGTCCCCTCCGAGCTCCCGAAGACCTCCCCCTCCCTCCTCTCCCATATCTGGGACACCCCCGGGAGAAGCTTGCCGAAGCTTGTCCATATGTCCAAATCTTTTATAGGCTTCCCCACCTCCCACGGGGAGTGGGAGTAGGGGTAGAGCGAACCGCTCTTCTCCATGGGGACCTTCTGTACGGGGAGGGCGTAGCCTTCTGCAAGCTTCATGTAGAACAGGACATCCACATCCACAGGATTCCCCCTTCCCCTCCCCATCCCTCCGGCTGCCAGGAGTTCCTCGCCGAGGTCCTGTACTATCTCCCTGAAGGAGTCCAGACCTTGCGATGCGAGCATCCTGAGGCCCTGGCCTATCTCCTCGGAAGAGAAATCGGATGGGCCGTGCTCCCCCATGGGATTTTCCTCGTCCTCGGCCTCCTCGAGGAGGGGTTTTATGGCCCTTGCGAAGCGCCTTACGTTCTCCTCCCACTTCTTCCTGTCCAGGTAAGGGATCCTCGAAAGCCTCCTTACCACATCCCCATGTCCGGAAGCTCCGAGGTCCATCCCCCATATCTCCTGATAAAGCGACACCAAGGTCTCCTCCACCTCCCCCCTCTCCATGTGGCGGTAGAGCTGGGGGAGCTTCGTGTCCCCCCTCCGGACACAATATGTATCGGCCACCACATCGGTGAAGTACCCCACAGCCCTGCGGGCCATCTTAGGGTCCCTGAGGACCTTCTTGGCCTGAGCGTAGAGCTTGAGGTAGGTGGAAAAGTCCCAAGGGCAGCAGGTGTGGTGGGCGACGCCGTGGTCCATCAGGGCCTCCACCACCTCCTCCTCCGGAAGCCTACCGGCCATCCTCTCGCAGAACGATATGTCCATCCGCATCCTCTTGCTCTTTATCTCCATAGCCACCTTCCCAGCTCCCTCCACCAGCTCCGGAAGGGGAAGTTCAGGGAAGAGGTGCTTCCTCCTCACGGACGACCATATCCTGAGGAAGCTCTCCTGGGAAAGCATCATATCCTCCGAGGCCTCGTTATAGGGGGGTAGACCTGGCGGCCCCTCTCGAATATCCTGCCGAACCCGACCTGTCCTATGCTCGCTATCGTCCCCTCGACCCTTATCTCCCCCCCCATCATCCACTCCCCCGTCCTGTGGCCGGCGTCCCCTTCCACGAGTATCCTGCCCGCCTTCATGCCCGCACCTGTGGCGTTCCCCACCTTCCCCCGAACTATGAGCTCCCCGCCCTCCAAGCCTATCCCTGCGAAGTCCCCGAGGTCCCCCTCAACTATGAGCCTCTTGCCTTTGGGGAGCCTGTAACCTAAAAGATGTATCCTCCCCTCCATGTCCCCTATCCTGAGCACGACCTCTTCGTCCTTCACGTTGTTGCAGAGGGCGGAGAGGTAGAGACCTCCGGGACCAGCTATCCTATAAGGGGCCTTGCGAATACGGTCAAGTTCGAAGCAGAACTCCTCTATGTCCTCAACGTCGTAATCTATCCCCCTGGTCCACTCCTCGGCCAGGGCGTAAGCCCTCATTATGGTGTTCTCCCTCGCGAGCCATACCAGCTCCTTAACCTCCTCGTCCAAGAGGTGTTGATACCCCTCCATGAGCTTGTTCACGACCATGGCCTTTGAGGCCACTATGTCGTCCAACGGGAGCGCCCTCTTCCTGTACTTGTACTCCTTGAACGCCTCAAAGGGGTTAATCACGGAGCCTCCTTCCGAGGTCCCTCCTGATCTCCAGATAGATGGGATGGTCTCCCAAGGCCGGTTCCAACTCCTCACCCTCCATTATCCTAAACGCTAAGGCTAAGGCGTTCTTTATCTCCTCCTTCTGCTCGCTGTACCTCCTGAAGACCTCCGCCACGGCCTTCTTGGCCAGGTATATGGGTAGTGGGTCCTCACGGAGTTCTTTCTCCCTCTTGGAGGAATACGACTCCTTCCACCTCACCCTGTGGGCCATGGCGTAGGGGAAAACGGTGCGCACATGTTCCAGATCCACCCTCTCGTCCCCCAAGAACCAAGCCAGGGCCTTGGAGTACCTCTGAAGGGAGGCGGGAAGCCTGTTGGAGGCACAGTTCTGGATGTTGTGGCAGAGGTATCCAGTATAGTGGCAGCCCTCGTCACACCTTTCGTCCGACCTCTTCTGGCCGTACTGGTAACAGAAGGAGAGTTCCGCAAGCATCGTCCTCGAGAAGGCCTCAGCGTCCATGTCGAAGGGAATCCCCGCCACCTGGGAACGCATCTCCTCCCTCTCCCTCCTGTCCGGAGTCTCGACCCCCAGTTCCTCCTTCAGGTATTCACCGTACCTATCGCAGAGGGACTCTATCTCTGGAAGCTTCTCAGGGTAAGGTCTCTTGTCCGCCAGGACCTTCTGAAGCTCCCTCTCGCATTCGGGGTTCCTTAGGACCCTGTCCTTGTCCTCCCGATAGCCTATAAAAAAGGAAAGGTTCGGCCCGGGATGCTTGGATTCTACCATGACGTCGAAGCGGTCCAGAAGCGGCGCCACTATGGTGTTCGTGCCTCGGTCCTGGTAGTTGGCGGTGGCGAAGAGGCAGAACTCCTCGTTTATGAGTATCTCGTTGAGGTACTCCCAGTTCCCCCTGTCAACACCGTCCAATATCATGCTCTGTTTGGTCTCGGGAAGCCTGTTTATCTCGTCGACTATCTTCACGGGGAGCTGGACGAAGTTGGACCAGACCACGGATTCTATCCCTTGGTTGAGCTTGCCCAGATCGGGCCTGCCTACTATCTTCTCCTCGGTCTGCTCGGGATGCCCTGCGACCTCGCTCCCCCATATGAGCCCCAAGGGGATACGGTAGAAGAGGGAGGAGACGTACTCTGCGGAGGTGGTCTTGCCGAGGCCCGGCTCACCGACTATCAGCTCCTTTCCCTGGACCAGGCAGGTCAGAAGGCCGAAGAGGAGGGCGGAGTTGTACCTCTCACCCTTGACCTCTACATCCGGCCGGTTGAAGTAGAGGTGGTTTCCTATGAAGTTATATATTTCCTTGAACTTCCTTCTTCCGTCCTCGGCCGACATACCTTCCTCCTAGAGGCTCCTCCAAGATAACATGAGGGCGACCGAAAGTCAAGTGTATAATAAATCTAATATTTTAGGAAGGTTCTGCTGAACTTGATTTCGCTTCGGGAGGAGGTTAACTTTGAGGTTGCCGGACAAGGAGGTCGTATGGAAGCCTTGGAAGCCATACTCACAAGGAGGTCCTGCAGGAGCTTTACGGGGGAGCCCTTAAGGGAGGAGGACGTAAGGAAGCTCCTGGAAGCTATGAGGTGGGCGCCCTCGGCTGGCAACTGCCAGCCTTGGAAGTTCTACGTGGTGAGGGACCCAGAGGTCAAGAAGGGGCTCGCAAGGGCCGCCTTAGGCCAGGG
>Ga0164318_10004290_pt1 | contig 13676 bp, 9 predicted proteins | sample GuaBasSedimGuay9_FD_113734 | JGI IMG/M metagenome (GOLD analysis project Ga0164318, IMG submission 113734) | Subseafloor sediment microbial communities from Guaymas Basin, Gulf of California, Mexico - Guay9, Core 4571-4, 0-3 cm | ecosystem: Environmental > Aquatic > Marine > Hydrothermal vents >...
ATTATTTCAGTTACGACACCAGCTCCGACTGTACGTCCGCCTTCGCGTATCGCAAACCGTAATTCCTTCTCCATTGCTATCGGTGTTATCAACTCTATCTTCAATTCTACGTCATCACCTGGCATTACCATCTCTACTCCTTCTGGTAACGTTGCTACTCCTGTCACATCTGTCGTCCTAAAATAAAACTGCGGCCTATATCCTTTAAAAAATGGCGTGTGGCGGCCTCCTTCTTCTTTCGTCAATATGTAAACCTTACCCTTAAACTTTGTATGCGGTGTCACTGTGCCAGGCTTTGCTATCACCATTCCTCGCTCTAACGCCTTCTTCTCTACTCCTCTAAGCAACAATCCCACATTATCTCCGGCTTGGCCTTCATCTAATATCTTGCGGAACATCTCTACTCCTGTAACCACTGACTTCATAGACTGCTCTTTTAATCCCACTATCTCTACTTCTTCCCCAGTCTTGATTATCCCTCTTTCTATTCTTCCAGTACCTACTGTCCCTCGTCCAGATATACTAAATACGTCTTCTACAGGCATTAAAAACGGTTTGTCTACTTCTCGCTTAGGCTCCGGTATATTTGCATCAAGTGCTTCCATTAAATCTAATATACACTTTGCATCTTCATGGTCAGGACTAGGTGCCTGCAATGCCTTGGTCGCACTTCCCTTTATCACTGGGATTGTATCACCGGGAAATTCATACTTGCTTAAAAGTTCCCTTACTTCAAGTTCTACTAACTCTAGAAGTTCAGGATCATCTACTACATCTATCTTATTTAAAAATACTACGATGGAAGGTACTGCTACTTGGCGGGCTAGGAGAATATGTTCTCTGGTCTGTGGCATGGGGCCGTCTGCTGCACTTACTACTAATATCGCCCCGTCCATCTGTGCTGCCCCGGTTATCATATTCTTAATATAATCTGCATGGCCAGGACAATCAACGTGCGCATAATGACGGTTCGCCGTTGAATATTCAACGTGTGAGACTGCTATCGTTAATATCTTTGTTGCATCACGTCGACCCTGTGACTCAGATGCTTTGGCAACCTGGTCATAACTTATGTATGTTGCCAAGCCTTTTGATTCTAACACTTTTGTTATTGCTGCTGTTAATGTGGTCTTCCCGTGGTCAACGTGTCCGATTGTCCCTACGTTTACATGTGGCTTTGTCCTTTCAAATTTTTCCTTAGCCATAACGTCTCTTCCTCCTCTTTTTTTGTAAATGTATACACACAGACTTAAGAAATATTTTTATTCGCATCAATATTTATTTCTTAACTCTGTGTGTATCTGTATATTATTTTAGATTATTTTTTTCTTCATCAGCTGCTGACGGGAATTGAACCCGTGAACCTCATCCTTACCAAGGATGCGCTCTACCTACTGAGCTACAGCAGCATAAATATACACACTCAGATTACACGTATATTTAAAAAATTATAAAAAAATATATGTAGAGACAGTCCACTCCTAATTAAAATGAAGGTGGAATTATATCATAGCTTTTATAAATGTCAAGTATATTTTAAGATATAATATTTTATGTAACTATTTTATTTAACAACTCCTTATGAGATTATAAAAAGTAAAAAATATATAATCTTAACATTAAAAAAATTTTACAAAGCCCTTTATGAAGGTACTGTTACCTAATAACCTAATTTAACCCAATTAAAAAACCGACTTGCCCTTACTATCTACTGCAACTATTACGGGAAAATCTTTTACGGTGAGTTTATAAATAGCTTCTGGACCAAATGTTCGGAATGCAATAGGCTTTTGTGCTAAAACTTTTTTGTTTAAATAAGCACCACACCCGCCATAGGTAACAAAATATATTCCTTTATGTCTTCTAATACTGCTTATTACTTTATCACTCCTATCACCTTTTCCTATCATGCAACGCAACCCATGTGACATTAAAAAAGGAGTAAAGGAATCCATTCTTGAGGCAGTTGTCGGTCCGCATGAGCCAATAATTTTACCCTTAGGGGTAGGCGTAGTACCGCAATAATAAATAACCGCCTGTCTAAGATCGATAGGAACTTTTTTACCTTCCTTTAAAAGTGATACTAACTTTTTATGTGCTTGATCTCGGGCAGTAAGAATATCTCCTGATAGAAGGACATGATCCCCTGCCCTTAATGAAAGAAGAAAATCTTTTTTTACTGGTATCTGCATTCTTTTCATAAAATAACCGTTCTGGATCTTAAAGCATGACAATTTATATTCACAGCAAGGGGGAGTCCAGCAATATGCGTAGGAAAAGTATCTACAGTAACATCAAGAACTGTCGTCCTACCGCCAAGCCCTAAGGGACCTATATTAAGAAAATTTGCAGCTTTTATAACATTTTGTTCTAATTGCGCACACCACTTTATCCGTGACCTCCTGCCAATAGGTTTGAGTAAAGCCTTCTTGGCAATCTCTGCTGCTTTATCCAAAGTGCCCCCTATACCGACACCAACAATATACGGCGGACAAGCATTAGGCCCTGCTTCTTTAATAATTCTTACAATCTCTTGCTGAATATCCGAAAGTGATGCTGTGGGATTCATCATTACGGTTTGCCCTTTATTCTCACAACCAAAACCTTTAATTAAAACAGAAATCTTACATTTTTCACCCTCTGCCCATGAATAATGTATTATGCACGGAGTATTTGTATTCGTATTATTCCTTTCAATAGGATCCATCACAACAGAACGTCTGAGATTTCCCTCTCTTGTGCCCAATAATACACCCTGATTAATTGCTTTATCAATATTACCCTTAAAACGGACATTGCGTCCTATCCGGCAATAAACAATAGTCATTCCCGTGTCCTGGCAAATCGGAATGCGCTTTCTCTCAGCAATAGAAGCATTTTCTACTAAAACGCTTAAAACATCTTTTGCATATTTTTTATTTTCAGATTTTATTGCACATCTAAGAGCCCTCTTAACGTCAGGACGCAATACGAGGGCCGAGTCTTTTAAAAGACGACTTACCGCATTTGTAATTTTTTCTACATTAATAATTCTCATTTTTACAATACCTAGTAAGAAATTTTTAAATTACACGAGAGCTTAACTTATTAATATTCTCTTTGATTATCTGGCTAGATTTTTGAAGAGATGCAATTTCTTTTTTATTTAATTTTAAATCAACAATTTCACTAACTCCGGATTTTCCAAGACGCACAGGAACCCCACAATAATTATCCCGTATTTCATACTCCCCTTGTAAATACACACTACAGCAAAAAAGTTCTTTCTTGTTATGCAAAATACTTCTTACCATAGAAAAAACTGCGGCAGAAGGTGCATAAAAAGCACTTCCTGTTTGCAGCAAACTCACGATTTGCGCCCCTCCTTTTTTCGTCTTGTCGATAATAGATTTAAGTATACGGGAAGAGATGAGTTTATCAACGCTCCTACTTCCGACTTTTGACAGCCTTGCCAGAGGTACCATTGCATCACCGTGCGTACCTAAGACAAGTGCTTTCATAGTGCCTACTTTATTATTTATCCTCTCACGTATAAAATGATTAAAACGCGCACCATCTAATTCACCAGCCATGCCTATCACCCTTTTATGAGGAAAGCCCGAATACTTCTGGGCTACATAACACATTACATCAAGAGGATTTGTAACAATAAGAAGTATTGCATGCGGTGAAAGAGGAGCAACCTCCTGAACAACTTCCTTTATTATAGAAGCATTTTTAATAAGTAAATCATCACGACTCATACCAGGCTTACGAACAAGGCCGGCTGTAATTATAATAACATCACTTCCCCTAGAACGTTGAAAATTAGTTGTTCCTTCAATAGTGGCATCAAATCCTAAAATAGGAGCAGACTGCATTACATCAAGTGCTTTTCCTTGTGCAAGGCCGTAAACAATATCTATTAATACCACATCTGCAAGATTATGCTCAACGATTCGTTGTGCGCATGTAGTCCCGACATTACCGGCACCTATAACAGTTACTTTCTTCCTTTTCATTGTTGTCCCCTTTGTAGTTAATACACTAATTACCACGAATAGTAACACTAATATCCACGAATGATTCGCGGTCTTTCGTGTTTATATTAGTGGTCATCCGTGTAATGCCATTTTTTTTATAATGGCATTCGCCATCTCACGTGTACCAACAGCAGTAGGATCATTCCGGTCTTCTTTCATATCATATGTAACATTTTTACCTTCTTTGATAACAGAAGCAACGGCGTTCTCCAGTCTATCTGCTGCATCGTATTCGCCGATATGCCGGAGTAACATTACACCCGAGAAAATCAAGGCGCAAGGATTAACTTTATTTAATCCTTTATATTTTGGAGCAGAACCATGAGTAGCTTCAAACACTGCAGCATCCCCTCCTATATTACCTCCAGGCGCAACACCAAGTCCGCCGACTAAACCGGCACAAAGGTCGGATATAATATCACCGTAAAGATTAGGCAGTACAAGAATATCATAAAGCTCAGGTTTTTGAATAAGCTGCATACACATGTTATCAACTATTCTGTCTTCAAATTCAATATCAGTATTACTTCGAGAAACCTCGCGCGCAACATCCAGGAAAAGTCCGTCAGAAAATTTCATAATATTTGCTTTATGAACAGCCGTAACTTTCTTCCTTTTATTTTTTCTGGCATAATCAAAAGCAAACTGAACAATTCTTTTTGTCCCTTCAACAGAAATAGGCTTTATACTAATTCCGGAATCCTCCGGGATTTTCGTCCCTTCAAGCTTTTCAATTTTTTTAATAAGCTCGTGAGTCTTTGCCTCCCCTTTTTTAAATTCAATCCCTGCATATAAATCTTCTGTATTTTCACGAACCACAACGAGGTCGATATTTTCATACTTCGAACGAACGCCATGATAAGATTTACAAGGCCTCAAGCATGCATATAAATCAAGCTCTTTACGAAGAGCAACATTAACAGAACGAAACCCCTTGCCCACAGGAGTGGTAATAGGAGCTTTGATTGCAACTTTATTCTTTTTAATCGAATCAAGTACTCTCTTGGGAAGAGGTGTCCCTTCCTTATCAAGAACATCAAGTCCGGCTGTCTGAATGTCCCAGTTAAACTTTATTCCTGTGGCTTCCAAACATGCTTTTGTGGCCTCAGCTAATTCCGGACCAACCCCATCCCCAGTTATTAATGTAACAGCGTACTTACCCATCTTGTTATTACTCCTTAAGTTTAATTGAATATTGCGTTATTGAATATTGTATATTGGATACCAAAATTTAAATTGAATACTGCATTATTGAATATTGTATATTGAATAATTAGGAATATATGACCCCAACGATCTTTCAATCTTCAATTTTTTAATCTTCAATCTTTCAATCTACAATATACAATCTTCAATTTCTTAACTGCCTTTTCACATAATTCAACCTTCCGCCTGCTAAAATAATGCCGGCTTCCCGGCTGCTAAGTTCCAGTTGAACTTTAATATCCTTCTTTTGCGTTATATTATTAATCTTAATGCCCACTGAACGGCCCTTATTAATAATAGTAAGCAGTATCTTTTTTATATTCTGAATCTTTAAAGTGTCCCCTTCATATATATATGTATAATCCTTCTCATCAACAAACGTTAAGGGAATAATACCAAAATTAATAAGATTAGCACGATGAATCCTCTCTATTGATAGGGCAAGTATTGCCTTAATGCCTAAATAAGCAGGACACAGGGCAGCATGTTCTCGGGAAGAACCCTGCCCGTAACTTTTCCCCGCCACAATTATACCGGCCTTTTCTTCTCTTGCACGCTTTGAGAATGTATTATCTACATTTTCAAAAACAAAATCTGCATACTTATGTATATTAGACCTATATAGTAAACGTTTTCCTGCAGGCATAATATGGTCGGTTGTAATCTTATCTTTAACTTTTATCAATACTTTTGCCTCAATAATATCATTAGGTGCTTCAATTACAGGCGGCATTTTAATATTATTACCCCGAAAAATCTTTAGCCTTGAATAAGACTTTTTAGGAGACAAAATCATATTATCATTGATATAAAATTTCTTTGGTACAGCAATCTTCGGATATGAAATCCCAAGTTTTCTGGGATCAGTAACTTTACCCGTGACCGCACACGCAACAGCAACCTCAGGACTTGCAAGATACACCCCTGCACTCTTGGTACCACAGCGTCCTAAGAAGTTTCTATTATTAGTACGAATACTTACCCCCTTATCGCGCGGTGCTTGTCCTAAACCTATACAAAATCCACAACTTGATTCCAATATCCTGGCTCCTGATGCAATAATTGTATTAAGAGAACCGTTTCGCGAAATCATTTCAAATACCTGCTTCGAACCGGGAGCAACAACGAAACTAACATCAGGATGTACCCGCTTTTTCTTCAACATATGAGCAACAATCATTAAATCCTGATATGATGAATTAGTGCATGAGCCGACACACACCTGGTCAACAGTAAGATTCTTTACTCCTTTCACCTTTTTAACATTATCAGGACTGTGCGGGCATGAAATAAGAGGCTCCAAAGTTGAAAGATCAATAGTTAACGTTTCTTCATACTTTGCATCAGTATCAGCCTTTATAGGTACCCATTGACTGGCTCTCCCCTGGGAAACTAAAAATTCCTTAGTCCTCTCATCACTCGGGAATACACTGGTTGTGACACCTAATTCCGCACCCATATTAGTAATGGTTGCCCTTTGTGTAAGAGAAAGTCCATTAATGCCAGGCCCTCCGTATTCAATAACCGTATTCACATTTCCTTTAGTGGTCTTGCGTCTCAAGACCTCAAGAATAATATCCTTTGCAGAAACCCAAGGCCTTAGTTTGCCAACAAGATTAACCTTTATGACATTGGGAAAGGTCATAAAAAACGGCTCACCGGCAAGTCCTAGTGCAACATCTAATCCTCCTGCACCAATAGCAACCATTCCCATAGCACCGGCAGTACATGTATGGCTGTCAGAACCAAGCAATGTTTTACCCGGCCGGGCAAACCTTTCAAGATGCACTTGATGACAAATTCCATTTCCGGCTTTTGAATAATAAATACCGTATTTTTGCGCAACAGTCTGCAAATACTTATGGTCATCAGCATTTTCAAAACTCTGCTGCATTGTATTATGGTCAACATAACTGGCAGAGATCTCAGTCTTTATCTTAGGAATATTCAAAGATTCAAACGCAAGATAAGCCATTGTTCCAGTGGCATCCTGGGTCAATGTCTGGTCGATTCTCACGCCTATTTCTTCACCGACACAAGGAGTGCCAGAGAGGATATGTTTCGTTATGATTTTCTCGAATACATTTTTTGCCATCTTATTGACTCCTCTTAAAAGTAGGGGCGGGCTCTCTGCCCGCCCGCTCAATCAATTCTTTTTATAACTCTATTCTTAACTATTCACTCAATCCGCTTACCTTATCACGATAAGATTCTAAAACCGATACTTTCTGCAACTCTTTCTTGGCCAGGTCAATCAGCTCTTCTTTTGAATATTGCTGATAAAGCATTAGATGTTTATAAATCATTCTCTCGAGAATCTCCATACTTGAGGTACCACTCATCTTGAGATTATTTTCAAACTTTGCTAGTTCAATCGTACCTAAAAGCTCGCGTGCACCTTCATGAGTGGCATCAACACTCACCGCCTTGTTAGCAATACGCAAAGCCTCGTCATAGTTATTTTGCTCAAGAAAACTCTTTGCCTCCTGCAAATACTGTGAAATTTTCTCATGCTTCCGCACTCTCTCGCGCATCTCGGTCTCATGTTCGATTTTTGATTTCTCACGCGCCTGTATTATTTTCTCAAACAAAACCCGTCCACGCCGGCTGCTTGAATCTAAATCCATAACCTTATCAACTATTTCTAATGCTTCACTATACTTCTCCTCGGCATAATATTTTTCTGCCCTGTCAAGGTCATCTTCTAAATCTTTCTGAAAGTCAAGATACTGTTTAGCTAAAAGTGATGACTCGACTTCAGAGATTGTGGTCATTTCACTTGTGCCGCCCCTCTGTAATTCCTCTCTGAAAATAAACGGCGAACGATAAGCTTTAGAGTAACGCTCGCCCCTCATATATAATGGCTGTGTAATATCCTTTTTGGCTGATGCTAAAACATCTTTTTTATATTCATCCCTGTAATACGGTTCAGCCCTATCATAAGGATTTTTATGAGAAACACCTCTAAAACTATCCACGAAACGATTCCAAAAGCGTACTGGTGTATGGGCTGTGTGTCCTGCAACGTTAGCAGTCCTATCAACATTGGCATCAGTTCTCTCCTGAATTACTTCAATATTTTCATCAAGAAATGGTGCCTGTGGTGCCACTACTTTGGGGGGAATATCTTTATTTGCTGAATTTGTTGATTGACAACCGACCAAAAATAAAGTACATAATATACAAATAGATAGAGAGATTATATGAGTTTTCATATTTTCCAAACCTTAATTTGACTTATACTAACAGAAAATATTGCCTTTTGCAATATATAAATGAAAGCACATTTTAGTGAACGGTAGTGAAACTAAAATGTATGCTTGAATTTACCCCTGCATCTTTGCTTCGTCCCTAGAAATCGCGAAGCGATTTCAGCCCCGAGAAATTCGCAGAATTTCCGGGATATTGTCCTTGGAATTTCTACGAAATTCCTAAGGAGGATTTAATCCCGGTAATGCGTTGCATTCCACGGGACCCTGCGAAGCAGCAGGGGTAAGTTCATGGCTCCCGCCAAAAAGCCCTTCGACTACGCTCAGGGTAGTGAGCGAAGTCGAACTACGTGGCGAGCAGGGCATCGCTCATGGGAAGAGCAAGTATCTGCCCAATGTTAAGTGTAAAATATTATGGAATATTCGGTATAAGCATATGAAAGAAATAACTAACCTATTAATAGAAGCCCTGCACAAAAGCGGTAATATAATCAAACAAGGCATTAACAAACAAAAAAAACTTTCCTACAAAGGGGAAATTGACCTCCTCACCGTCACTGATAAACTTGTTGAGAAAACTATTACTAAGCTTATAAAGAAAAAATTTCCGGGGCATTTTATTCTTGCTGAAGAATCGGGACACAAAGACGCGCCGTGGCGCGTCTCTACGCATAAAGATGAATATAAATGGATTATTGACCCTCTTGACGGAACCACTAATTTCTTTCATTCATTTCCCCATGTCTGTACCTCTATTGCTGTAGAAAAAAACGGCATGATTATCATGGGTGGGGTATATGACCCTATACGAGACGAACTTTTTTTCGCAGAGCGCAATAAAGGGGCTTTTCTTAATAAAAAACGAATCAACGTATCACGTACCCGCCGCTTAAGCCAATCCCTTCTCATTACAGGTTTCCCCTATGACAGACGCAGATATGCTGAGTATTATCTTAGCTTCTTTAGAGCATTTATGATGAAATGCCATGGCATCCGCCGTGCAGGGTCGGCTGCACTAGACTTTTGTTATGTTGCATGCGGACGCATAGACGGATTCTGGGAATTTAAACTTCATCCGTGGGACGTTGCAGCAGGATCATTAATTGTTGAAGAAGCCGGAGGGCGCGTAACAGACTTTGCAGGGAAAAAATATACTATTTATGGAACTGAAACACTTGCAAGCAACGGGTTTATTCATAATGAAATGAGACGAGTGATAAAGAATATCTTAAAATAAACTGCATTTAAATATTAAAACGAAGCAGCAATAAAATCGGTTATTTTATCTTCCATCGAAGATCTTTTACAGTACCAGGCGAACCAGAAGTTATTCGTGTTGTTCCATTCATTAACCATATATATACCATACCCGTTTTACCATGGTGCCACAATATATCCTTTTGCCCATCATTATTAAAATCTGCCACACCTTTGACGTTCCAATTAAGATCCTTAAGAGTTGCAGGTGAACCAGAAGTTATTCGTGCTGTTCCATTCATTAACCATATATATACCATTCCTGTTTTACTATGACACCACAAAATATCATCTTGATTATCATTATCAAAATCTGCCACACCTTTAATACACCAATTAAGATCACTAACCGTAGCTGGAGAACCACTGCTGACAAGCGTTGTACCATTTATAAGCCATACAAGTACTTCACCAGTTTGTCTATGCTGGAATAAAATATCCGCTCTTCCATCATTATTGAAATCACCTGTATTAATAAAACGTATATTAGAATTACCAAGAGTACCAGGACTTCCAGAACTTTCTACACTCGAACCATTCATAAGCCATATTTCAACTTCTCGAGTGTTACTATTGTACCATAAAATATCGGCTTTGCTGTCGGCATTGAAATCGGCAACTGATTGAATGCGCCAGTTTAAATCTGCTTTGGTTCCAGATGATGCACTGCTAACCATAGTAGTACTATTCATAAGCCATATTAAAACTTCACCTGTCTGATTATGCTTCCATAGTATATCAGCTTTATTGTCACCGTCAAAATCCTGAATGCCTTTAATGCGCCAATTAAGATCACTAACCGTAGATGGCGAACCAGAAATTTTTCTAGTCGTACCATTCATTAGCCATATATATACCATGCCTGTTTTACTATGACGCCACAAGATATCCTCTTGATTATCATTATCAAAATCTGCCACACCTTTTATGCGCCAATTAAGATCACTAACCGTAGACGGAGAGCCTGAAATTGTTCTAGCTGTGCCATTCATCAGCCATATGTATATCATACCTGTATTACTATGGCGCCATAAGATATCTTCTCCGTTTATGTTATCAAAATTTCCTAACATACAACCGTCCGAAGGATATAAATAAGTTATGCCATTAACATCGTCTTTATGTAAAAATTTTTGACTGCCTAGCAAAGAATTCATTACAGCTTGCGAATAAGTTGAATGATTTAGACCTAATGCATGTCCCGCTTCATGAGCCGCAACAAGTTTTAAAAAATCAAATGTCCAAGACCAATTGCTTCTTAATCTTATATCAGTCTCTAATATATAATGAGAGGAGTCATACCACCAATAACAGGTTCCTACCGTACTGCCACCTATCGAAGTAAAAATTATGTTATTTATACCGTCATATGAAGGCACATTACTATTTGAAGTGGGTCCAATATAATCAAATTTAAAAGATGAGGTATTGACATCCTGCCATATATCCATGGCCGCAAGAATTGCACCTAAAGCAAAAGCAGGACCGCCTGAGGTATTAACATGAAAATAATTTTTACCATTTCTCCATTTGCATCCTGTAAGGCTATACGCAAATACATAAGAACAAATGGAAAGCAACAAGATGCCAAACAAAATTATAAAAACAAAAAAAAATATTTTTTTCTTCATATCATTCTTCTTCTGTAAAAAACCATATATTTAAAATACTCAAAACTTATAATAAGTTATTTTATTTTCCATCCTAAATCTTTTACAGTTGCAGGTGAACCAGAAGTTATTCGTGTCGTTCCATTCATTAACCATATATATACCATTCCACTTTTACTATTGCACCACAAGATATCTTTATTACCATCATTATTAAAATCTGCAGTCCCTTTAATATGCCAATTGCTACTACTGACCGTTGCGGGAGAACCAGAATTTTTTCTCGCTGTGCCATTCATCAGCCATATATATACCATACCTGTCTCACTATGACGCCATAAGATATCTACTTGGCTATCATTATCAAAATCTACCACACCTTTAATATACCAATTACTATCACTAACAGTAGCCGGTGAAGCAGATGAATCTAAGCTGGTACCATCCATTAACCATATTTCTACTTCACCCGTATCACCATTCTGCCATAGAATATCTAATCTTTCATTATTATCAAATTGTGCAATGCCTTTAATACACCAATCAAGTGTCTTTGTACCGGGACTACCAGACGATTCAACGCTTAAACCGTCAGAGCCAATTTGCCATACTTTGACTTCCCCGGTATTCATATTTCGCCATAAAATATCTTCCCGTTCATAATTGTATTCCCCAAAATCCCAACTAGCCACGATACCAGCACCTCGATTATGATTTCCAGATAGCGTAGCTACATACGTCTTATTTGTCTGGGCAGTTGTTTCAATATCACTGGCACTAAAAAGGTCAGCCGAAGCAGGATCAGGCCCGTCCTGACGCTCTGTGAGGGGGGACGTCCAATTATTTACAGTTAAACCGCCTGTACCTTCTCCGGCACCCATTACCACTATCCCGCCTGCAGGCACGTCAATGCCTGTTACCGTTATTGTACTGATACCAACAGAAGTGTCGTCTATACCGGAATCAGTAAATCCGTCTTGAGCAATCCCCGTGTAGAGATGTGCATGAACCCCCCAGCCCGCATCTCCTCCCTGTATGGCAATAGTAACTACACCACTAGACACACCAAGGTCATCCTCATCTGCATACCACATCTCCTGGTGATTACCAGCACCACTAGTATTAATTGCAGTAGCAACGAGGTGACAAGCCTTACCGTCTACTGTTACGCCAGTAAGAGCAGCTCCTTTACTTTCATCATCAGCAAAAACAACAACTAATCTATTTGTACCAGGCGTACCAATATCGAGTGTTGTTGAAGTTCCTGTCGAGCCATTCGAGCGTACAAAAGCAGCCTCAGTACTGTTAAGGGGCCCAATGCCTTTGATTTGCCAATCAGTTGTCTCTGTGCCAACAGTACCAGAATCCTCTAGAGCCGTACCATTCATTAGCCAGGCAGACACCGTGCCGGTGCTCACATTGCGCCATATAATGTCATCATCACCGTCACCATCTAAATCACCTATTCCCTGAATGCGTACTTCAAGGTCACTTTCTGTGCCTGGGGAACCAGAAGTTGTTCTAGCTTTGCCATTCATCAGCCATATATACACCATTCCTGTTGTACTATGGCGCCACAAAATATCTGCATCACCATCTCCATCAAAATCACCTAAAAAGCTCTCATCAGAAGGATATAAATAAGAAATACCGTCAATATCGTCTGAACGTAATATTTGGTTAGAATCAGAAATCTCAGACCACATAATTGCCTCAGAATCAGCAGAATGATTAAGCCCTAATACATGTCCCAATTCATGTGCAGTAACTGCTTTAAGCCTATCAAATGTCCAAGGATATCCGGGAAAAGGATCTGAATCTAGAACAATGTCAGCTTCGAGCGTATAATATGTTCCTGATTCCTGTGTATACCACCAGTGTGTTTGTCCTAGCTGACTTTCTAAATCCTCAAAAGTAAGAGTGTTTTCTCCATCAAAACCCCATGGTGAGTATGAAGGCGTACCAGCATAATCAAACTCAAAAGATGATGTATTAACTTCATTCCACATATCCATTGCAATTCTAATAGCCCCTAACGTATAAGCAGGACCGTCGGTCGTATCAACTTTAAAATTTGCCTCAGATGTTTTCCATGTCGTTCCCGAACATATATAAGAATACACTTGTGTACTCCACAAAGTGAAGATAACTATAACAATCCCAGCCAAGCTTATAAAAATTTTTTCCTTTTTAATTTTGAATCCTTTCATTTCTACCTCCTTATTAAATAAAAAAACCCTAAAGCAATAAAAGGTAATTATTTAGCCGATTGAGCAGGAGTTAGAATAATACTGTTTTTTGAGGTATTTTCCGGTGAGCAAGATAAGCGAATCTAAATGACTCAAATAGATTTCGATCTTGAAGCTTGAGAG
>Ga0164318_10004292_pt1 | contig 13675 bp, 7 predicted proteins | sample GuaBasSedimGuay9_FD_113734 | JGI IMG/M metagenome (GOLD analysis project Ga0164318, IMG submission 113734) | Subseafloor sediment microbial communities from Guaymas Basin, Gulf of California, Mexico - Guay9, Core 4571-4, 0-3 cm | ecosystem: Environmental > Aquatic > Marine > Hydrothermal vents >...
AGAATCTCTATTTGTTTTAGAGCTTCATCTTTGGCTCCCTCTCCAATGGATAGCATAGCCACTACTGCTCCTACGCCAAAAATCACTCCCAACATAGTCAAAAGTGTTCGCAGCCTGTGCGTAGTCAAGGAGTCAAACGAGATCTGAAGAATACGTTCGTAGTGCATAAGAGAATCTACCTACCGCGTTTACGGCCACCGGGTCGCTTCGGAGGAGGTTGGGTCTGCCCCTTGTTGAGTTCCGGCTCAGTGGCTTTGTCACCGGGCAAGCCCTGCTCTTCAAGAGTGGGATCAATCAGACATATTTCCTCATTTCCATCCAATCCATCGACCACTTCAATACGTACATCGTTGCGACGTCCGACTGTTACATCTCTACTCTTGTTGTTTTTAAGGTAGACGACAGTCTGCCCTTCATTCTCAAAAACAGCCTCCAATGGCACCGAAACAACATCCTGAAGTCTCTCAACAATAATTCTGTTTGAGGCTGACATCCCTGGTTTAAGACGTTCATCATGTTTGAGGATTGTGACCTCGACATCAAAAACGTTGATCTTGGAGCCGGATTCCTTACGACGCGCCAGTGTGCTAATAGTAGATACACGGCCCTGAAACTCAACATCCGGATAAGCATCCAACGCCACAATTACTTCCTGACCAGTCTCAACTTTATTGGCATCCACTTCCGATACAGTGGTCTTGACCATCATCTCACTCAGATTAGGAATTTTAATCAACCCCATCCCCGGCCAGGGCGAGTCTCCTTCCTGTACTTTATCCATACTGCCCCCTTTCCAGATTTCCAAGTAAACCACAAGACCAGGGATTGTGGCGTTAATGGTCATCTGTGAAAGCTCGCGCTGAGCCAAATCAACCTTGCTCTGGGCTCGTGCAACTTCCACCTCAGCCTTATCCACATCGGCGGTGAGTTGTTCAAGTTTGGCTTCAAAGTTTAACTCGGCCAGTTCCAACTCCATGCGTGATTCCTCGGCAACCCGGGGGGCCTCATGTTTTTGCTCATCATAGTTGCGACGAGCCTTTTCCAAGTTGAGCTGAAGTTGTTTTTTCTGGATTGTGTACTCTTTCCTGGCCCGCTCGAGAGCGGAGCTATAGATCTTGAGGGTCGACTCGTAATCCGCCAGATCCGCAACCTGCTTGGTGGCGTCGAACTTGATCACGGGATCGCCTTTCTTCACTATCGAACCCTCTGGAGCCAACCAGGTAATCTGCAAACCGCGAATTCGAGGCGCCGAGAGCGTCACCGCTTGCGTGGCATCGATAGTACCGTTCTCATTAAGAGCGATAACAAATTCGCCCCGGCTGGCGAAGGTCATCGGGATGTCATAGGATTTGGTAAAGATGGCATCGACCCCCATGTAACCAACAATGATAATAACCAGAATAGATACTATGTAGATGATTTTCTTCACAGCTTTTCCCTTATCTAAGGATCATCATGAGATTACCTCAGCTTAATGACCTTTTTTCAGCATGAATGGATTAATCCAAAATGTTCAATTACATATAAATATTTTACTGACAGATCACTGTAAAGTTGCAAACCTCTTCACAGTTTCCAGCGACGGTGGGTCCACATCCACTGTTCCGGATATTTTCGTATTCCTTTTTCAAAGAATCTGTTACACTCGATAGTGATGCGTTCGATTTCCTGTTCGGGGTCGCATCCGGTTCGAGGATAGAGAGGTTCACCGGCTATCACTACGTGACGGTCATATTGTTCGCGTCGCATAAGAAATGGCAGCACCGGACTTCCGATTTTGACGGCGAACGTAGCCGGTCCCTTCGCTGCGGCTGCTTTCCGCCCGAAAAAGTCGATAGGCAAACCGTTGCCGGTGTGCTGATCAGCCACCAATCCTACCAGGTGATTAGCTCGAAGAGCTTTGTATGTACCGCGAATGCTGGTTTTTAAGGGGATTATCCCCACTCCCATAGCGCGCCGAAACCCATTGAACAGATCATCAACCTTAGCGTTATGCTGAGTACCGACCAGGAAATCCATAGGATAACCCAAACATCCAAACCAAGCCCCCAGCATCTCCCAACACCCGAAATGTGCTGTCGTAATGATTCCGCCACGCCCTTTTTCAAGGGCTTCGCGGATGTGATCCTCACCATCACCGACGATAATATCCAGCACACCCCGCCGCCCGGTCTTTCGGAAGCGAGAGAATTCAATCAGTGCACGGCCGATGTTTCTGAAGACATCTTTGACGATCGCATTGATCTGGTCCGAACTGAGTGTGTCGCCCATTGCTTGCTGTAAATTGTCGAGCGCTATCCGGCGACGAGAGCCTGCTACTATATGAACGAAAGAACCCAAACCAGCTCCGAATGCGTCTGCAGCGCGGGGCGACATCGTCTGAGCCAGTCGCACCCCAATCAAGGTGGCAGCATATTCCAGATTATGGCTCAATGACGCCATGGTTCGTCGTCGTCAAGCTGCTCTGGATTATCAGGATCACCATAATCGAAATCAGTGGAGTGCAGTTTTTCTTCTTCTTCCCATTGCCTATAGTAATGGCGACGCTTACGGTACTTAAGAAAAACCCCTACTATCACAACAATGGCTAAAACTAACCACAAATACATAGTGTCAACATATAGTGTTACAATGTTATAGTGTTTGCTCAAATATATTTCAACTTCGTCTTCGAATTCGCTGTAGTTCGATCCAGTGGCAGCTACCAAGGCTTTATCAATCGACTTACCAGCAGTTATCTGATCAAGGAAACGGTTAACAGCATTGATACCATACTCGTCAAAGAAATAACGGACTGTCAGATATGATTGAGAGTAAGCTACATGTGCTCTGTCTTCGTTGAAGCGGTTGACTTTTTCAATCTCCGCCAGAGGCAGGAACTCGCCAAATACTGCTGTCTTGCTCATCGTCAGGTTGTCTGACCAGCTCCACTCGGTCGAAGTCATCATAGCCATCCCCTCGTCAAACCAACGGGGGGGACGATAGAAACCGCAACGGCTGGCAATGACTAGGTGGGTGTACTCGTGGGCAAGTAGCTCCGCCAAGGATTTTCCAGGGTTGAATTTATCGGGTGACTTAATCGCAATCAGATGACGTGGGGGATAGGCAGCCGCTGCTCCCCAGTCGGGGAAACTTCCCCTGATAATGGTCTTGAAGTAACCTACATCGTCTACAATATAAACTTTGGCTTTGTAGTCCAACGTGTCGTGCAGCAACCTTCCCAATTTCAGACGGGTTTGGTTTAAAATGCTGTCGGCTTGTTCTACATAGACAGGGTTGTCCAGAAAAAAGATAAAATGTGATCTCTCGATTGGTTCGGGGGGCTGGTATCTTTCGGCTTGTGCTGTCGCACACAGAACTACAACAAACAGCACAGATGTTAGAACTTCTTTCATATTCATCAGCGTGTAAGGTACGGTGTTCGGGAGATGACTGCAAGAAAACTATTGACACCTCTTTCGACCCATTGCAACTTAATATACGCATTTCAGGTCCACGCAGAGTCTGTAACAATAGGAACCTGTGCCGGTTTGGGAGAAAAGTTTTATATTCAAGACAGCATTCGCGTGGGATCAATAGAGGAAGCTCTATTGGTTGAGAATACTATCAGGAAAGTTTGGGAAAATCACTCCAATTACTATTTCATTGAGGCAGAAATGGATATTGAAGAAAAAAATTGAAAAGTTCACCAAACTGGTGACGAATCTGACTGTGGAAAAATAAGTAAGAGAGAGTAATAATTGACAATTGGCAAACAAACCCGTCATATATTCCGTATAAGGAAGATTAACATCAAGAATTCGAGGAACCAATGAACCGAAAACTAATACCCTACCTGACAGCGTTCGTAGTTTTTTTGATCGCAGCAACATGCGTGGCGACAGATTTCTTTGAGGAATTCGAAGCCAACTACAAGGTTCTAGATCAAGACCTGTTAAACAACATGGGTGAAGTAGCTGCTGTCAGCAACTTCGTTTATCAAAAAGATGTCTCCACTTTCACACTAAAAGAAGGAACTATTCATCTCCTGCGTTACGTTCATGGTCGTCCTACAACTGCCATCTTCATTGGTCAAGGGCACGCCTCGATAACGATTCCTTCTCACACCGAAAGACAGGGATTGCTTAAAGTTGCAGGGGACAGTACCGTAGATGAAGACTTCGAGATTTTATTTGTTCGTATGGCTGATGATTTTGATTTGAAACTGAAAGAGCAGTTTACTTTTGAACAGCAGCAACTTGACTGGAAGATGTTTCAGCCGGCCAAGCAAGCTCAGGGAGAGTTGTTTTTCAAGTCCAATATCCACCATCCTCGAGACAATTACTTCCAATTGCTGCGTTCACTTTACAAACGGGCGCAGGACGGTTACTTCTGGGCTGATTTCAACCGCTGGGTATTCTCATATGATCCCAATCGTCCTGAGTGTATAGAAGTCGCTTATGAATACCAGGGGGGAGATATTCTCGCTACGGTCGGAGCCAAATTCCAGCAGCAGGAGAATAAAGTCTATGACGATTTGGCTATGTCAAATATTCCTTATGCTACGACTATTGTATCAAAAACTGGGGATCTTTATCTTAGCGGAACTGATGGTCGCCGGATTGATATGGCTTCAACGACGGTAAAGATGGCTATCAATGCTGACAGCCTGCGATTTTTGTCAATGTATTTACAGTTTAATTTGAATCTTGATTCTGTTTTATACAAGGAGAAACGGCTCAATTTCATCCGCAGAAAAACGTTTGAGTTTTTCGGCCTTATTCTTCCAGAGTATGTCTATCAAGGAGATACTATAGAGTTAAATTGTTTTTATCATGGAACTAACTTCGATCATTTTATGCCCTATGTCGATAATCCTGCTCCATGTCTACACAATCTTACATTCACAGTACCAAAAGGATATAACTACTACATGCCAGGGATGAGTAAGTCGGAGAAAATTAACGGAAAGCAGATTCGATTTACATCCTCATCACCCGCTCTTTATAGCAAGTTCTTCTTCCACGCCTACGCTGGGGGAATCGAGGATACAATACCAGTTGTCTCAGATATTGGGATGACACTCAATTTCTTATCGGCAAAGCATATAAAGAAAAGGCAGCAATGCTATATAACCCACGAGAAATACCGTCAGTCTATCACAGACGCCTTCAATTATTTTTCTGCAACTTTTGGCCCACCTCCCAATACATTTGTTGAATATATTATTCCCGAGGGCTTCCAAAGTATGCCTGGAATGATTAAATCCCCTCAATTGGCTTGTGTAACTGAAGGTGGTTGGGCAGCTCTTGGTGGTTATGATTTTATTTCAGGTAATGCTGTTGCCCGACAATGGTTCGGCTCGACAATGCGACCAGCTACCAACCGTGAAAAATGGACAACTGAAGCGCTGCCGGAGTATATGTGCCTGATGTTTCTCCAATCTCATATAAAAGGCGGAACATACTACACAAATATATACGCTCGCCGTGATTCGCTATACACTGCACAAGGACTGGGTCGTGACCTGCCACTGGTGATTGGAGATCGGGTTAATACTTTTACCGATGAAGACAGTCAGGATGATTATCTCGAAACAATCCGTGCCAACAAGGGTATTTGGATGTTGCACATGTTGCGGTTCCTCATGTATGATCTTGAAACCGGTTCAGAAGTTCCTTTCATTAAGTTTCTGCAGAGGCTTTTTCTGTTGGTTAACAATAAAACCTATACAAATGCAGACATAGTAGCTCTGGCCGAGAAATACTATGGTGAGAAACTGGATTGGCTCTTTGATCACTGGCTTTATGGGGTCGATTTTCCCACTTTCAAAGTGACATATTCTATCGAGCAACGCGACGGAAAATTTTATATGCCGATTGATGTAACCACTGAAAACGTGGAGGTAAATTATTCCCAGCCGGTTATCTTGCGTGTTAAACATGGTGACGGCAGCTCCACTTTCAAGCGTGAAACTATCTCCGGCACTGGTACACATCTGGAATTAGGACCGTATGATATAAAACCGGAGAAGCTGGTATTCAATGAATTCTTCTCAGTACTATCACGGGATGATGTGACAAGGAAATAGCATTATTCAACTATCTTTTTTTAGAAACCGGGGTTAGCGCCCCGGTCTTTTTTTATCAACAGAGGCACAAAAAAGCCGCCCCCGCATAAGCAGGAGCGGCCGTTTAGGCTCATGAGTTTTCTGTCTTAGTTGGTTACCACGGGCATGGAGCAGGTACCGGACCACCGCTAAACAGGTAGGCCACAAGGTAAACTAAATCAGCGACATCAATAAAAGCAGTCCCGTCGATATCGCCTTCTTCATAACATGGTGGCTCGGGTCCGAAAAGGAATAAGTAATCAACCAGGTAGGTGAGGTCATCAACAAGGATTTTCTCTTGAGGGTCGCCATTGACGTTACCGCGCATATCAACACAGCAACCGTCGCAAGCGTCACCAATGCCATCCTCATCAGTGTCTGTCTGATCGGGATTATACACGGTAGGACAGTTGTCACAAACAGTACCAACACCGTCGGCATCTTGATCAGCCTGGTCGGAATTGGCGTCATCCGGACAATTATCACAGACATCACCTACGGTGTCACTATCTACGTCGGATTGATCTGAATTATCATCGTTGGGACAGTTATCGCAAGCGTCACCGTATTCATCACCATCCGAGTTCGTCTGGTTCGGGTTATTAGTGTCAACGCAGTTGTCACAAACGTCACCGACATTATCACCATCACCATCCAATTGATCCGGGTTATAGACAGTCGGACAGTTATCAACATCGCCACAGACACCGTCGCCATCTTCGTCATTGTTGGGATCGTTAGGGCAAGCATCGCAGACATCCCCGATACCGTCGCTGTCGGCATCTGCCTGATCAGAATTGAAATCATTCGGGCAATTATCACAAAGATCACCAACGCCGTCGTTATCGACATCCGCTTGATCGGAATTCCAAATTTCGGGACAGTTGTCACAGACATCGCCTACCGTATCGTAGTCGCCGTCCGCTTGGTCAGTGTTTGCGTTTTCGGGGCAATTGTCACAAACGTCACCGACAGTATCAAAGTCTCCATCCAACTGGTCGGTATTGGCGTCTTCGGGGCAGTTATCGCAAACATCGCCAATTTCATCCGTGTCGACATCAGACTGGTCAGAATTGGGATCAACCGGACAGTTGTCGCAAACATCACCGTATGTGTCGGAATCAACATCCGTCTGATACTGATTGGCATCTTCGGGACAGTTGTCGCAAACATCACCAACCGTATCACCATCACCATCTGCTTGATCAGTGTTAGCGTCGGTTGGACAATTATCACAGACATCACCCACTGTGTCGGAATCAGCATCAGCTTGATCAGTGTTGGGATCAGTTGGACAGTTATCGCAAACGTCACCCACCGTATCACCATCACCATCTAATTGATCCGGGTTGTAGACGGTCGGGCAGTTATCAACATCGCCGCAGACACCATCGCCGTCCTCGTCATTGTTGGGATCGTTGGGGCAAGCATCGCAGACATCACCGACACCATCGCTGTCGGCATCAGCCTGATCAGCATTTGGATCATTCGGGCAGTTGTCGCAGACATCACCAACTGTATCGCTGTCAGTGTCTGTTTGGTCAACATTAGCAACTTCAGGACAGTTGTCGCATACATCGCCAACTGTATCTAAATCACCATCAGCTTGATCGGTGTTCGGAGTAGCTGGACAATTGTCACAAACATCACCGACTGTATCACTATCGCCATCTGTCTGGTCAGTATTCGGATCAGCAGGGCAATTGTCGCAAACATCACCTACGGTGTCCTCATCACCATCAGCTTGGTCAGTATTGGCTTCAGTCGGACAGTTGTCGCAGATGTCACCTACGGTATCGTTATCACCATCAGCCTGATCGGTGTTCGGGGCAGTGGGACAATTGTCACAAGCATCACCTACTGTGTCACCATCGCTATCTGTTTGGTCGACATTAGCAACGGTTGGACAGTTATCACAGACATCACCCACTGTGTCGGAATCAGCATCAGCTTGATCGGTGTTTGGGGTAGCAGGGCAATTGTCACAAACATCACCTACATCATCACCATCACTATCTAATTGATCCGGGTTGTAGACGGTCGGGCAGTTATCAACATCGCCACATACACCGTCACCGTCCTCGTCATTGTTGGGATCGTTAGGGCAAGCATCACAGACATCCCCGATACCATCGCTGTCGGCATCAGCCTGATCAGCATTTGGATCATTCGGACAGTTATCGCAGACATCACCATAGGTGTCCCCATCTGTGTCAACCTGGTCAGGGTTGGCATCATTCGGACAGTTGTCACAGATATCTCCAACGTTGTCGCTGTCGGCATCAGCCTGATCGGTATTAGGATCATCCGGACAGTTGTCACAAGCATTCCCTACGTTATCCCCATCGGTATCTGTTTGGAACTGATTGGGAACATCAGGGCAATTGTCGCAAACATCGCCTACAGTGTCACCATCTCCATCGGCTTGGTCTGTGTTGGGATCATCCGGACAATTATCACAGACGTCGCCTACATTGTCTCCATCGCTGTCGTATTGTGTTGGATTGTAGTTATCCGGACAGTTATCACAGACATCACCAACACTGTCACCATCGCTGTCTGACTGACTGGGGTTGGCATCATTCGGGCAGTTATCGCAGATATCACCAAAATCATCAGTGTCAGAATTGGCTTGGTCGGTGTTGGGATCATCGGGACAGTTGTCACAGACATCGCCAACATCATCGCTGTCGCCATCCTCCTGATTTGGATTGCTGTCGTCCGGACAGTTGTCACAAGCATCACCTATTTCATCGTAGTCAGAATCCACTTGTGATGGATTGTAGTCCTCCGGGCAATTATCAGGCGGGCAACTCTGCCCGTTGATCTCAGGATCACCATATCCGTCCTCATCAGGATCAATACAAAATTCACATTGATCACCTATGTAGAGAATTCCCCCCCATACTGGCTTGAATATGACGGAAGCTCCCTCAGCATCATAACCGTTGAATTGATAGACCGTGCCACAACTATATGAAAGACTATCGATAATAATCAGATCAATTTCAGTCCAGCTTGATACCGTGAAATAGTATCTAGCCCAAAGTCGACGTCCGCCAGTATCACCGAGAATCCCTGAACTCGTCATCGCTTGTGCTCCGAACAGAAATCGCTGGTTGGCATTGGTTACATTAATGTCACCATTCTCATAGTAAAATGGACCAATACCGAAACCATCTTCTACAAGAGGTTCTCCAACTGCGCTGTCCATCAGAAGATTTGGGTTGTCCCATATTAATCCGACAGTTACCGCCGATAATGTGTAATCGTTGAAAGCATAGAGATCAACTTGAACATTCATTAACCCAGAACCAGCATCAGGGCACACTGCCGCAACTATCGCAATCGTATCCGGAATTCCGGGATCATTTGGGTCCTGCGCTACCACCGATGATGCAGTAGCAACAAACAGGAGCAAGGTGAGCAACACCAGTTTGTGCTTCATGTGAACTACCTCCTTGAGAAATTAGTGAGGATTCCCGGGAAAGGGAATCTGTTTAATTGTCTATATTTAAACAGCAAGGCTGATATAATCGGATTAGAAAAGAGAAGTTTAACTCTAAGATATATTCCAACCATTCCTCAATAACATTCTTACTCACGGATCAGGTATAATCCGTATGATATTGTGTCAGCCTTGATGTGATTAAAAAAATGAAACATTCCTCTTATGCAATTATAACTTAAGTTACATTTGCCCGAGAGTCAAGCTAAATAGTCTTTTAAATGGCGGTTTCTTCCCTACTAAAGATACATAAAGGGTTGCTATTCAATGGTAAACTGTCGATATAGAAAAAGTATAGTAATGGTCATGGGGGGGGCGAATTGCGACCTGGTAAATCTGCAGGATTGGAGTTTTTTCTAAAAGTACGCAGTTTTACAAATGTCCCATGTTTCCATATTGGATTACAGATAGGGACGATAAAGTAGTTCAAATTGGATAATCTGAAAGGTAGATATATGTCTGAATCGGTCGAATCCCGTATGGAATTGCAAAAGGAACTGAAAGCTCTTCGCTCGCGAATCTCTGAACTCGAGGGAGAGGTCAAAACCAATCAGATAAACAGGGACGAACCTAAGAGATCGTTAGAAATGCTCGAATCGCTCTTAGATGCCATTCCAGATGTTATTGGACTTCAGGGCAGACACCACGAAATTATACGGTACAATTCTGCTGGCTATAAGTTCCTCAACATGACTGAGGAAGATGTACAGGGGAAGAAATGCTATGAATTGATTGGTAGGGATAAAGCCTGCGAGATTTGTGCAACCAGAGAGGTTTACAAAACAAAGAAACCTGCTCAAGTTGAGAGATATGAAGAGGAAATGGGGGTATGGCTTGACGTGAGGGCATACCCTGTTTTTGATAAGCAGGGAGAGATTGTCAATGTAATAGAACATCTTCGAGATATCACAGAAAGAAAGAAGGCTGAGAAGGAATTGCGGAAGAGCGAGGAGAACTTCCGGAGTTTGTTCGAAACAATAAATGATTTCTTATTTATCCTCGATGAAAAAGGCTGTATCCAGCATATCAATCCTGTTGTAGAAAAACGTCTGGGGTATTCCGCTGAGGAGCTTATCGGTAAGAGCGTTCTTGAAGTACATCCACCGGAACGGCACACCGAAGCAATGGGGATTATTGCAGATATGCTGGAAGGGAAACGAGATGTTTGTCCAATTCCGTTGCTCACCAAAGAAGGGAAGCAGATCCCTGTAGAAACCAGAGCAACGAAAGGTTTCTGGAATGGACAGCCCGCCCTCTTTGGAATTTCCACCGATATTACCGAACGTAAGCAAGCTGAGAAGTTGATTCTCGCTCAACATGAGTTGGCTCGGAAATTAGGCAGTACGATTGGGTTGGATAATACGCTTCGCGTATGCCTGGAAGCAGCTATAGATAACTCGGGAATGGATTGCGGAGGGATATATCTGGTTGACGATAGCTCTAGAGAATTGAGACTTGTATCCTCCCAGGGTCTGTCACCGGAATTTGTTGAAGCATCATCGATCTATGAGTCCGATTCTCCAAGTACTAAACTGATAATGGCGGGCGAACCGGTTTATGTCGATTATGAGAAATTGAGCGTTTCCCCGGATGAAGTAAAGAAACGCGAGGGTTTGTGTGCAATAGCTATTGTCCCGATACGCTATAAAAATCAGGTGATTGCCTGTACGAACATAGCCTCCCATTCACTCAACGAGGTTTCTGCCATTTCACGCAAGATGCTGGAAACAATTGCCGCCCAGATTGGTTCTCATGTTGCCCGTGCGAAAGCTGAGGATATATTAAAAGAATCTGAAGAAAAATACAGGGTCTTATTTGAAGGTTCCCCTCAGGGGATTCTTATTGCTGACTTAGAAACCAGGAGTTTCAAATACGCAAACCCGACAATATGTACGATGTTGGGTTATTCTCGGGAAGAATTAGAAACAATGAGTGTTGCTGATATACATCCGAAAGAGGCTCTGGGGCACGTAATCTCTGAATTCGAGGCTCAGGCGCGGGGAGAGAAAATTCTAGCGCTAGAGATTCCATGTATGCGTAAAGACGGAACTGTTTTTCTTGCAGACATCAGCACTAATTCTGTGTTAATTGGTGGGATAGAATACAATGTTGGTTTTATTTCCGATATCACGGAGAGAATACAGACCGAAAAAGCACTGAAGGAGAGCGAAGAGAAACTCCGAGTTATTATCGAGACAGCTCAGGATTCCATTTTCATGAAAGACCTAAACCGGCGGTATGTGAGTGTTAATCCGGCGATGGAAGCGCTCTTTGGTTTGCCTATAAAAGATATTCTCGGCAAGACCGATGACGAATTCTTCGATCAGGAAGCTTCCATCCATATCAAGGAAGTTGATTCTCGAGTTTTGAGTGGTGAAATTGTCGAGGAAGAACACACAAAGCTCGTTAAGGGTCAACAATTCACTTTTCACGTTGTTAAGGTTCCTATCCGGAACGCTGGGGGAGAAATCACAGGGCTTTGTGGTGTTGCTCGTGATATCACTGAAATAAAGCGTTTGCAGGAGCTGGAGTCACGCGCCCAGCGGTTGGAAACTGCTGGGCGGATAGCCGGTCAGGTGGCTCACGACTTCAACAACTTACTGGCTCCGCTAATGGCTTATCCCGAGTTCATCAGGGAAGGACTCCCAGAGGATCACCCAGTACAGACTTATGTTAACCAGATTGAAAGAGCAGCTTCACAAATTGCCGACATCAACCAGCAGTTGCTGACTTTAGGCAGACGAGGTCACTACAACCAGGAACCACTGGACCTCAACGAAACAGTCAATCAGATTCTGCAGCAGATAGAAGCGATACCAGCTACTCTTGTGTGTGAGTTGGAATTGTCTGAGGACCTAATGAAGATCATGGGGGGAAGCGCCCAGATTGGTCGAGTGTTGCTGAACCTGATCACCAACGCCCGTGATGCCATGCAGGATATCGGACAAATAACTATCAGAACTGAGAATTACTACATAGACCAGGCATACGGTCGCTATGCCCGTGTTCCGCGAGGGGAATATGCCAAGCTCACTATCACTGATACTGGCTCTGGTATTTCTCCGGAAATCCTTGAAAAGATATTCGATCCCTTTATGACTACCAAGACAACCGACAAGAAGCGCGGTTCTGGATTGGGGTTAAGCGTAGTTGATGCTGTTGTAAAGGATCACGATGGTTACATTGATGTCGAAAGCGTTGTAGGGCAAGGGACTTCCTTCTACCTATATTTCCCGGTAGCAAGACAAGCAGAAACAGTAGCGCCAAAAGAAAATATCTCCGGCGGTTCTGAAACTTTGCTGGTCGTTGATGATGATGTTGTCCAACGCGATGTGGCTATACAATTATTGACTAAACTTGGATATCAAGCTGAAGCAGTAGAGAGCGGGGAGAAAGCAATTGAGTTTTTGAAAGACAAATCGAGAGACCTTCTAATTCTGGATATGGTAATGCCGCCAGGGATAGATGGCACAGAGACTTATCAACGTGCCCTGGAGATCAACCCTGACCAGAGGGCTTTAATAGTATCAGGCTTTGCCGAATCCGAACGTGTCGATAAGGCACTTTGCCTGGGAGTGGGGGCATTCATTAAAAAGCCACTTACCCAGAGAACAATTGCTGCCGCAGTCAGGCGTGAGTTGGATAGGGTTGAATCTGCGGTTGGCTTAGAGTAGTAAACTGAGTGCGCTGTCTCAATTCCTTCCGAATCTCTGAGAGCAAACGACGATTAGCCCTGACACGCTCGCTTTTCTGACGATTCAACCACAAATAGTAGCCACTGCGAAAAACCTCTAAAACTTCGCACATCTTACGTATACGAAACAACTTGCAATGATTCCAGATGAACCGACATCTTACCGCTGACAGCGCGAGAAGATGCCCATCGCTTTTTTTAAGATGTCTCGCTCCTCGGTTACATCAGCCAGTTCACGACGCAGCCGACGAAGTTCCTCCTGCTCCAGCGTTAAGTGACTTTTACCCGGAAAAGATGACTGACCTTCCTCGAACAACTTACGCTTCCAGCGATGAAGCTGATTCATATTGATCCCCAACTCACAGGCAACCTCAGTTACTTTCCG
>Ga0164318_10004293_pt1 | contig 13675 bp, 11 predicted proteins | sample GuaBasSedimGuay9_FD_113734 | JGI IMG/M metagenome (GOLD analysis project Ga0164318, IMG submission 113734) | Subseafloor sediment microbial communities from Guaymas Basin, Gulf of California, Mexico - Guay9, Core 4571-4, 0-3 cm | ecosystem: Environmental > Aquatic > Marine > Hydrothermal vents...
CACCTGACACCTGAAACCTGATTGCAAGGCTTTCGCTCAAAAAATGAATAAGTTAATGGGTGAAAACCATTTTAACAAATCGGTAATGCTCCCATTTAAAGGAGGGAATAATGTCATCTCAACCTATTGAGATTAAAGGAAGCAAAAAAAGTATTTTTCTGGATAAGGTAAAAGAGCTTCTTCCGGAAGGAGGAAATCTCAATCTTTGCCTGACCTGTGGCGCCTGTTCTTCAGGGTGCCCTGCCACGGGACTGGAAGATATGGATCCCAGGAAGTTTTTGCGTATGGCCGCCCTGGGCATGGACGAAGAAGTTATGAGTACGCCTTGGGTATGGATGTGCACCATGTGCACCCGTTGCGTTTATGTCTGTCCCATGAAAATCGACATCCCGCAACTGGTCTTTAACGCCCGGAATAGCTGGCCCAGAGAAGAACGTCCCAAAGGGATTATGGGGTCTTGTGATATGGCATTGAGAAACGACAGCTGCAGCGCTATGGGTACGTCTGAAGAAGATTTCAAATTCGTTGTAGAAGACGTGCTTGAAGAATACCAGGAAGCGCAGCCTGAATTCAAAGACATGCAGGCGCCCATCAACAAGGAGGGGGCTGAGTTCTTATTGAACCAGAATTCCAGAGAACCGGTGACCGAACCGGACGAGATGGTTCCTCTCTGGAAAATTCTACACCTGGTGGGAGCCGACTGGACCTACGGCGCCAAGGGATGGGCAGCGGAAAACTACTGCATGTTTCTGGCGGATAACGAGAGTTGGGAGCATATTATAAAGGTCAAGGCCAAAGCAGTGGATGATCTCAAGTGCAAGGTCTGGCTCAACACGGAATGAGGGCACGAATTTTTTGCAGTCCGGGTGGGACTGAATAAATTCAACATTGAGCACAATTTTGAGTGCAAGAGCATTATCCAGTATTATGCCCAGTGGATCAGGGAAGGAAAACTGAAAGTTAATTCCGACTGGAACAAAGATCTAAAAGTAAAATTTACTGTACAGGACCCATGCCAGCTGGTTCGAAAGAGTTTGGGCGACCCGGTGGCAGACGAACTTCGCTATGTTGTTAAAGCAGTTGTGGGCGAGGAAAATTTTGTAGAAATGGCTCCCAACAAGTCTAACAACTACTGCTGTGGCGGAGGAGGAGGGTTCCTTCAGTCTGGATTTACCGAAGCCAGACGCGAATACGGCAAACGCAAATATGAGCAGATAATGGCTACAGAAGCGGATTACTGTATTACGCCCTGCCATAACTGCCACGCACAGATTCACGATTTGCATGAACATTATGGCGGGAAATACCAGACGACTCATTTATGGACCTTAATCTGTCTTTCTTTGGGGATTCTCGGACCCAATGAACGGGAGTACCTTGGAGATGATCTCAAGGAAGTTTTGATTTTTCATCCAGAAACCGAGATGTAGAAGGCGCATTTTGCAGCTAACGAGTTTAAATCATACAATTGGAAAATCAATTTTCACATGCAGGTTTATTGCGTATTCGGTGATGAACGGGTTATGCGTTCAAAATATCCCACAATATTTTCGGCCGTACTTGAGCGGCTCGGGATAAAAGGGAAATATGTGCCGTTTAAAATTGCTCCCGGCCAGATCGGTCAGGCAGTAAAAAGCATTAAGGTTATGAACATTTCCGGCGCGAATGTTACGATTCCTTATAAAGAAGAAGTCATATCCCATTTGGATGTTTTCTCAGAAGGCGCAAATATTATCGGTTCGGTGAACACAATTGTATGCAATGGAGATATTCTCAAAGGTTACAACACTATCGCCATTGGTTTTATGGACGCTTTAAATGATGCAGGGTATGATTTGGAGGGCAAGTCGGCCCTTGTTTTGGGTACGGGCGGAGCAGCCAGGGCAATTGTATTTATTTTAAACTGGCTGCGAACAAGCTTTGTTTTCGTTGCCGGCCGTAACCCGGAAAAAACCGGAAACATTGTAGATTGTTTTGGCGGGAAAGCCATATCGCTGTATGATCTTGAGAACAACCCGTTGGCCGTGAACATCGTGGTGAATGCCACCTCTGTTTCAAGTCCTGATGAGTCGCCGGACATGGCTTCATTGCTTGAAAAATTCAAGGTAAAAGGTTGCGAATTGGTGCTTGATCTTAACTATGGCCGAAGTGAAAATTTTTGGCGGGATTTGGCCCGTCGCAACAGGGCACAGTTTATGGATGGTCTATCCACCCTTGCATACCAGTCCAGACGCACACTGGCCCTTTGGACGGGTATTCAGGCGCCCCCGGAGGAATTTCTGAAAGCCATTGATAGAAATTTATAAATAGAGATCTCTTCAAATCCTGAAACAGACCTGCTTTTTTAATGGGGATGCTTGGCACCGGCTTATCCTGGGGGTGCATTACCAATTTGTTAATTGTTATCCAAGACTTTTTGGTTTCAGGTGTCAGGTTTCAGGTATCAGCAAATTCGTTTCTTACTCCTGACACCTGAAACCTGATTGCAAGGCTTTCGCTCAAAAAATGAATAAGTTAATGTGTAATAACCATTTTAACAAATCGGTAATGCTCCCTATCCTGTAGGCTTGGCTTTAATCGGAAGAAGAACCGTAAATTCTGTTCCTTTTCCCGGAGCGCTCTCCACATTAATTAAGGCGCCCATTGAATCTATAAGTCCCTTTACTATGGGAAGCCCAAGGCCGGTTCCTGTGATGTATCTGGTCTTTTCGTTTTTGACCCGGTAAAATCTTTCAAAAATCTTATCCAGATATTTATCTGATATACCAAACCCATTATCTTTAATTTTTACACATACGTTGATTCCGGCCATATCAACTTCCACTTGAATTTTTCCGCCGTCCGGAGTGTAATTAATGGCATTGGTGATAAGATTCCCAAAGATGCTTTCCAGAGCAATGGGATCGGCAGAGATCTCGGGAAGCGGTTCTTTTGGGAGTCCAAGCGAAATAGACTGGCTCTTTTTTCTTGCCCCGATATTTAAAAAATCTACTATGTTTGCAAGGAGATCTTCGATCCGGACCGGTTGGGGCTCATGGCAGATAATCCCTTCCTCTATACGGGAAAGATCCAGAAGATCTCCAATCAACGCAATCAATCCTTTTGTTTTTTCTTTGGCACGGGAGAGTATATGCTGGTCTTGTGCAATGTTTTCGCCGACCATATCCCTGATTACCAGCGCGAGCTGCTCGTGGATGGTTGAAAGCGGTGATCGCAGTTCATGGGAAACCTTTGCCACAAATTCCGATTTAAGTTGATCCAAAAGCTTCAGGGCGGTGATGTCAACAACATTTAGAACGGCTCCAAGGCATTCCTTCCTCTCACCTAAAACTGGCTGCCCGGTTGCCATGAGATATTTTTCATCTGAAAGAGAAAACTCGTAATCCGGAATATCATCGAAGTCTATATGCTTCCCCTGAGAGATTTCCGTTACAAGATTACACAGTTTTTTATCCGGAACATAGTCTTCTATGGGGTTGCCGGTTTGCAGGCCGGGGTCAAGATCGAGAAGTTGTCTGAAGGCCGGATTCATCAAGACCACCTGGCTCCTGGAATTTGTCACAACCACACCGCTGGGAAAAGATTCTAAAATAGTATGTATGCGGCTTTTTTCTGTATCCAGATCAGACAGCGTCCGTCTTCTTTCCTCCTCCAACTTTTCAGCCTCCCGCCTGAGGCTGATCTTTTCCCAGGCGCGATTCACCACAATACGTAACTGATCCGGTTCAAAGGGTTTGGAAATAAAATCGTAAGCGCCTTGCTTCATGGCTTCAATGGCGGTTTCCACCGTGGCGTATCCGGTGATCACAATGACCTGAATTTTTTCGTCCATCACACGAATGTGTTTGAGAACCTCCAGTCCGTCCATGCCCGGCATCTTCAAATCTAAAAGCACAATGGAGGCTTTCTTTTTCTCCAGTAAAGCCAGCCCCTCATCCCCTCGAGATGCCTTCAGAACCTGAAAACCGATTCGGGTAAGAATTCGTTCAGATGCATCCCGGATATCCGTTTCATCATCCACAACCAATATTGTGGCGTCAGGTGTTATCTCCACTATCTTCTCCTTGATTGTTCTTGTTTGCAACGGGAAGTTCAATAAAAAATGTCGCTCCTTGTCCCGGCTTGCTTTTTGCCGTGATATTGCCGCCGTGATTTTTCACGATACTGTAAGCCAGACTGAGACCCAGACCGGTTCCTTTTCCCTCTTCCTTGGTGGTGAAGAATTGCTCAAAAATTTGGGGAAGAATCTCTTCGGGTATTCCCACACCGGTATCGGATATCTCGATGCAAATTCTGTCTGTATCCGGCAAAAGACTGCTTTTTACCGTGAGTTTTCCTTTTCCTTCCATGGCCTGGGCGGCATTGAGAATGATGTTCATAAATAAGTGGTTCAATTGCTGAATATCAGCTTGTACCGGGGGAAGAAATGTGTTCAGATCTTTTACGATATCTATATTCTGGAACAGGGCCTGGTTTTCGAGTAAAAACAGGGCGCGGGAAACAGCCTCGTTCAAGTCATGGGGTCGCATTAAATGGCGGGTCTGTCGTGTGAACTCCAAGAGTTCCTTCACCGTATCACGGCATCTTTGGGCGTCCTTCAGAATGCGGTCTAAGTCTTGTTTGGCCCCTTCTTCCAAGTCATGTTCTTCCTGGATGAGCTTGGCAAACAGCGTAATTCCCCCCAAGGGATTGTTTAATTGGTGAGCGACTCCTGCGGCCAGTTTTCCCAAAGAAGACATCTTTTCCGCCTGCAGGAGCTGAAGCTGGGTTTTTTCCAACTCATTTTTCATTCGAAGTTGTTCACGAAGATCGTGAAAAAAACCGATGGTTGCCACTTCACGGCCCTTTTCATAAATTATGGATGCATTGAGCTTGATGGGGATGGTTTTACCGCTTTTGGTTATAATATCCGTCTGATATAATTTGAGTTTTCCCTTTCCGCCGTATTCCTCGCTTCTAAGGTTTCGCATAACCTCAAACGCTTGGTTTCCGGGGTAAATATTACGAACATTTAGAGTATCGAGGGCTTCATTTTCAGTGTATCCGAAGACCTTACTGGCCGGATCATTGAAAATAAGAATCTTGCCTTTTTTATCCGCGGCTATAACACAGTCCACGGAGCTGAAAATAAGATTCCTCAAAAAGGCATTGGAGCGGTTCAACTTCTCTTCAAGTCCTCCTCTTGTGGGGAGATCAAAATCCATGCTTACAAAGGCTTCAATGTTATCTCCTGAAAAAATTGGATACGCAAAATAACACGGCATTTCATCCAAATCTAAAGAGTTTCCATGCTTGGGCGTTAAAGCGGGCCTTCTCTTCTTTTTAGCCTCTTTTATCGAACAATTATTACAAGGTAAAGAACGGCCGTATAATACTTTATAGCAGTGTTGCCCGATAATTTCAGAGTCGATTATCCCATTAAGCCTTGAGCTTGACGCCAGGATTTTGTATTCTGGCGAAATCACCATGAACCTTCTGTTGAAAGCGCCAATGCCCTTGAGCAAATAATCTTTCTCTATATTTTTGTCCATATCACACTCCATATCGGAACATTTAAAACCTGAATTTTACACGAGTCGGAGGCTTTCATATGCAAGGCATTTAAGGGTGAAGTCATAGAGTACTATTACGAACCCTTAATAACGCAGCAGATGGAAGCCTCCGGCTCGCCCTTCGGGTGAAAATTAATGAATAAAAAAAGACCATCATCCGACCTGCCCGCTCGTGCCTCGCAGTGGCAGGCGGGTTTAACATTTGGATAAAAACTATGATGATGTGATTTTGTCTAAACCCGCTCCAATTAAGCCGTTTAAAAAATCTCATTAATTTTCATGCAATATTCAGGTAAAAATTCCATGGGCTTGTGCCGAACTCCTTAATAATCAATCACACCCCCCATCGGAAGTCAACCGAGTATTCACATTTTTACCACGTCAAAAAGTGATCTTTTCGGATAGTTATGAGAAGGTTAAAAATTTTGTCAGAGTTACTTGCTACGGATTTTAGGCAAAAGATAAACAGAATTCGCAACATTCTATAACGTTAAAATAATGGGAAACTTGATTTTGCCTTGACCGGATAGACATTGAGGGGTATATATTTAGTGGAATTAGATTATGAAAACAAAAATTAAAGAAAGAAAATATCGTTCGGGAAAATTACCTTTTTTGACCAATGTCATTGCCCATACCGTTAATCTGGCGATCGTGGGCGGAGGCAGAGCCTGTAAATACTTCATAGAACTTCTCTATGATGAACGATTTCCTTTTCTGGACATTAACATCGTGGGTGTCTGCGACATCAGCCCGGAGGCAGAAGGATTTGTTCTGGCCAAAAAGCTGGGAATATATACTACCAATAACTTTGAGGAGCTTTTTAAGATCAAACATCTGGACAGCATCCTTGAGCTGACAGGCAGTCAAGAGGTCCTGCTGGAGATCATAAGACTCAGACCCAAAGGTGTCGGAGTTCTGGAACACAACATCGGAAGGTTGTTAAGAAATTTTTTCAAGATTGACCAGCGACTGCAAGTAACAGAGCATCAATTGATCGTTGAAAAAATGTTTTCAGACTTTCTTATCCAGCAGAGCACGGCTGCAATAATGATTTTAAATACAGATTTTACAATTGCTGAAACAAATGAAGCTTATTTAAAGATGGTCAACAAGTCCAAAGAAGAGGTTGTTGGAGCTTATTGTTATAAAATTTCTTATGGATTTAGTGCTCCCTGTTCGAGCTGCAGACCCGAGATGAAATGCCCCATGGTGGAAACTTTAAGAACAGGCATATCTTCTTACGTGCTGCACGAGTATCCCGGTTCTGGAGATCGACCCTCCTTCTACAATATCGTCACTTATCCTTTAAGAAACGAAAGTGGTGAAATCTTTAAGATTATCGAAATATTCAGGGATATTACAAAGGAATTCTCACATCGATGGGATAAGCGGGTCAAGGAATTAAAGTCTGATCTTCAAAAACTGATTCAGGAAGATCGAATGATCTCTCTGGGAAAACTGGCGGCCAGTTGCGCCCACGAAATTAATAATCCTATTCAGGGATTATTAACGTTCAGCCATTTAATGCAGGAAATCCTTGCTGAAGGCGATCCCAGTTCTAACGACCTGGAACAGTTCAAAAAACATCTTGCTTTCATGTCCAAAGAATTGGAACGATGTGGCGAAATCGTTTCCGGCCTTCTCTCGTTTTCCCACGAATATAGCCTGGAATATAAGAACCTGGAATATAAGGATATAAATTTTAACGAAATTATTGAGGCGGTTTTAACATTAACGCAACATAAAATGAAACTACAAAATATTCAACTGATACCCAATCTATCTCCAAAACCTTTGCGGGCAAAAGGAGATGCCAACCAATTGCAGCAATGCTTTCTGAACCTGATTTTCAACGCCATCTCGGCCATGCCAGAGGGGGGGGAACTACATGTGCTTTCCAAACTTGACAGTGACAAAAAAAATGCTTGTATAGAAATCCGCGACACCGGATACGGAATCCCTGAGGAAACACTTGATCACATTTATGATCCATTTTTCACAACAAAGGAAACAGGAGAAGCCACCGGCCTTGGATTGTCTATTGTCTATGGTGTCACAAAAAATCATGGAGGTAACATTAAAGTAAAAACCAAGGTAGGAGAGGGAACCTCATTTATTTTAAATTTTCCCACCCATTAACCTCTTGAATCATATGATGGAAGAAACCTATGGATGAAAAGATGAGCATCATGGTTGTGGATGATGAAGAAATCGTCCGGGAATCCCTTTTCCATTGGTTTAAAAAATATGGCCATGCGGTGGAAACTGCGTCATCGGGCTTCGAGGCGTTGGATAAATTGGAAAAGCGCCCTTTTCAGCTCTTGTTTGTGGATATAAAGATGCCCGGAATGGATGGCATAGAACTGCTGGAAAAGGTAAAAACAGAATATCCTGATTCCATGGTTGTCATTATCACAGCATATGGATCCATTGAATCGGCGGTAAAAGCCATGCGAATCGGGGCCAGCGACTACCTGCTTAAACCCTTCAAGCCGGATCAACTTTCCCTTGTCATGGAGAGGATATCCCATCAAAAGAGACTTTTATTCGAACACGACTATCTGAAAGGACGTTTGGAGAAAATTACCCGGTTTGATAACATTATCGGACAGTCTCCTGCCATGGAGCATATTTTCACCCTGATTCCGGAGGTTGCTCAGAGCGACTCTTCTATATTGTTGCTCGGGGAAACCGGTACCGGCAAGGAGTTGGTTGCAAAAGCCATACATGCAAAAAGCCGTCGAGCTCATCTTCCCTTTATTGCGATCAACTGTGGTGCGCTATCGGATACCCTGCTGGAAAGTGAGCTTTTTGGACATCAGAAAGGGGTGTTCACCGGAGCAACCCATGCCCGTAAGGGGTTTCTGGAAGTGGTTTCAGGGGGGACCCTGTTCCTTGACGAAATTGGAGAAATCAGCCCCAAAATGCAGATCGATCTGCTGCGCGTTCTGGAAGAAAAGAAGATAACCAGTATCGGGAGCAGGAAGCCGGTTGATGTAGATTTTCGACTCATTTCGGCCACCAGCCAAGATTTGGGGAAAGGAATTACCGACGGCTCTTTCAGAGAGGATTTTTTTTACCGCATTAATGTCATCATGATTGACATTCCCCCGCTAAAGAAAAGAAAAGAGGACATTCCTTTATTAATTCACCATTTTCTTAAAAAGTACGGCCATGAAACCACAAAACAGGTCGATCGCGTCACCCGTGATGCAATGGAACTGTTAAAACGCTACAACTGGCCGGGAAATGTCAGGGAACTGGAGAATGCCGTTGAAAGAGCTGTGGTACTTTCTCAATCCCGGACACTTGGGATTAAGGATTTTGCTTTCCTTCGGTCTTCTCCCGCACCCCTATCGAGGCCCCTGTCCCTGCAAGAAGTTGAAAAGCAGCATATTCAACAGATCCTTGAAGAATACAACTGGAATGTCACTCAGGCATCCAAAGCCCTGGAAATCAACCGGGTGACCCTGCATAAAAAGATTAAACGGTTTAATTTGGAAAGGAGGGTTTAACCCAATTTTTCATGAGTTCACAAAAAAAACCGGTCGGCGTGGTTCCTCTTGGGGACGTTTCCGAAATTGCCTCAAAGGTTATCGCGGCACATATTTCCGGCTATTTTAATCTTTCCGTACAGATCCTGCCACCGCTGGAACATCCTGAATATGCTTTTGATGAAAGACGGTTTCAGTACAATGCGGGCATTATTCTCAAAGCATTTGAGTCCATGAGGTTTAAAGACTATGAGAAGGTCATCGGTGTTCTTAATATGGATCTCTTTGTTCCCATTTTTACTCACGTTTTCGGCGAAGCAAAACAGGGAGGGAAATTCGCACTGGTTTCGCTGTTCAGAATGGGCAAAAATCCGGATGGCTCTCCCTCCCCATCGTCACTGATTTTTGAAAGGTCGGCGAAAGTTGCGCTTCATGAATTAGGCCATCTTTTCAATCTTCTACATTGCCGGGAAAAAAAGTGCCTCATGCATTTCTCAGGAGGTATCCAAGATTTGGATGAGACTCCCACGTATCTTTGCAGGTACTGTTCAACTTTTCTTAAAGATCATCTTCTTGGCCAGTCCGAATAATGCATAAAAAATTGCTGAATAAATATGATAAATTTTCTTTAAATCTTCTCAGTTCTCAGAAACGTTTTCGTCAGTACCTCCCATCCGAGTTCGGGAAAATTACCGAACACATCGCCAATGGGCTGACCACCGGTGGCTGCCAGTTGTTCATATTCCGGTCCCATGAGATTCAACAGTTTCTGGCTCTCTTGTTCCATCCACTGAATACCCTCATTGCCGTAATATAATCCCTTTAAATTTTTTTTCGGCATATCAGGTTCCAATATGTATAGCCACCCTTCATGGTAAGGATCCTCATGGGTGATTTCGGGATGTTCCCGAACCTTGTGGTTCACCGCCAGAACCGTACCCGTTACCGGGGACAGGGCTGCAGCTTTATGATTGTCTCGACCGAAGGTCAATCCCACCTGATCTTTTGTCAAAGTAGTTCCCAGAGGCGGAAGGGCGAGAAATTGTAAACCACCGAATAACTTCACCAAAAAATCATCAAATCCCACCCTGAGTCGTCCCCCATGATCGAAACGAGCCCAATTGTGGCCCATATGATAATAATAGCCGTCAGCCATTCGATACCCTGACGCTAAATTATAGCTGGGGGGATTGTGGAGTTGCTCAAAATCGAGTTCATCCAGTATCTGGTCAAACGTACAGTGAAAACATTCGTAGTTCATGGGGCAGATCTTCGGGGCATCGATACGTCCGGTTAAGTAATGCCGGCAGGGTCGCTCCGATCCCTGATACCGTGTTTTTAGATGCTCAACCCATGCAGGTTCTTTCCGTTCCGTGTCGGTCTGACGCCCGGATTCCATTGTACGCCGCATTCCCCTGTCAAAGGGACAATGATAACAATCATAGGCATTGTCACATAATCGGAAATTGACAATTCCGGCCTTCATCCAAATACATTCATCTTCAACCACCTGGAATCCCATCACCCGCTTCTTTTTCCCTTTTTGATGTTTGGCTCCTATTGTTTTCATTTTAGCGCCTCCTCTCACGTTAATTCATGATCCATGCTGAATTTGGATTTTATATCTGCAATAAAAATGCCACATATGATCAGACAGATTTCTTTGATCTTTTCCTGTTGAAATCATTATATTTTTGTTAATACTTATTGGAGCAATTAAAAAAAGAGGGATTACAGGAAGAAACGGATGTGATTAATTCGGCTACACATTGAGGCGGTAAAATGAGAATGGGTGTATATTAATATTTAATTACAATATGTTATATGACTGTAGCTTTTTATATAACAAGTGTAGCGATTGTTTACACAAAATCAAAAATTATTTATCAGGTTTCTATGCAACATCTCAATCAATTATGGAGCTATCGGTGATAAAATGTCAAAGATAAGATTTTTACTGATGAACTTGACCAGACCCAAATTATTTTCATTGATACTGCACCGATTATTTATCATTGATCCGGAAGGTATCGTCCAAGGGTACGAAGTGCTTACTCCTCCGGTGGGAAGAAATGTCAGTGAAGCCTTAAGACAAATCCAGGCCTTCCAGCTTGTACGGGACAGCAAGGGCACGGAAGCAACCCTATCCGGATGGCAGCCTGGAAAACCCACTCTCAAGCCAGGGCCCGATCTGGTAGGTAACGTCTGGGAAGTATGGGAAACGGATATGGCTTTTTAATTTCCCTGTTTTATTTTTACACTCGGGAATGCCTTAAGATTAGTATGCGGCAAAAAAAGCGCCGATGTAAATTCATCCATAAACCGGCTGTTACTGCTAAAATCTATATAAGTCATATTATTTGAGACCTCCCTGGCTTCATTTCTGTAGTCATCTGAAAGCAGGGCCATATAAGCGCCGGCAATTGAGCTGTTACCCAGGTATTTGAATTTATTGCGGTCTATGTCCGGAAGCAGGCCCATGGTGATCGCTTTTTCAACATTAAGATACTGGCCGAATCCGCCGGTGATTAGAACCCGGTCTATCATAGAAAAATCGAGCCCTGCCTGCTCCAAAAGAACCATAAATCCGGCATATACAGATCCTTTGCTCAAAGTTAAACTGTGAATATCAATTTCAGTAAAGACAATATCCTCTTCCATAGGCGTTTCATCCGCAAATGCTACGATATAGGCCAGATCTTCACCATCCTTTTTCATTCTATAATGATGTTGGTCGATTTTGTACTTTCCGTCTTGGCCGATAATACCCGTGAGCAGCATTTCGGATATTAAATCGATCATGCCGGAGCCGCAAATGCCGCGGGGTGAAACATTGCCAACTGTGGAAAAAGTCGGTTCGAGGGTTTCCGGGTCTATGGATACTTTTTCAATGGCTCCTTCTTCTGCACGCATGCCCCAGCGGACCCCCCCGCCTTCAAATGCCGGACCGGCAGAACAAGAGGCCGTCATCAGCCAGTCCTGGTTGCCCAGAACGATTTCCCCATTGGTCCCCACATCAATAAAAAGGGTTAAGGCTTCCTTACGATGAACCCCTGAGTAAAGCATGCCCGATACGATATCCCCCCCCACATAGCTGGCCGGACCGGGTATGATAAATACCGCTGCAATGGGATTGGCTTTTATGCCAATTTCACCGGCCTTTAAAATCGGAAATTCTGAAACCGAAGGAATATAAGGCTCTCGCCGAATATACCTTGGTTCGATTTTCAAAAGCAGGTGTGTCATGGTAGTATTACCGGCAATCACCACATTTTTAATATCTTTAAAATTTCCGTTTACACTGGCAAGAGCTTCGTTTATTAAATTGTTAATGGTAGATAGGGCCATGCGGCTCAATTTGGCGACTCCGTCTTTTTCAGCGCAAACAATCCGATTAATCACATCATCTCCACAGGCAGACTGCCTGTTGTGGCCGGAGGTGGCAGCAATGATGGAACCATCGGTCATATCAACAAGGTAAACCACGATAGAGGTTGTGCCAACATCGATGGCAAGTCCCAATGATTTTTCTTGGCCGTTTCCAGGTCTGACATTCAAGATCTCATTTGCACATTTTTTCCGAATAACAGATGCAGTGACGTTCCAGTTCTCCTCCCGCATGGCGGTTGCTAATTCTCGCATGACTTTAATTCCCACATTAAATTTTTCAACATCACAACAACCGGTTTTTTTCAATCCACGGTTGAGCCGGTCCAGATCGCTGGCCGAATCGTCCAAAGTAGGCGGCTCAAGCTCAAGGGGAATCTCTATAAGCATGGGCCGAATATCTTTCACTAATCCTTTAAACCGATCTGTAGCTTGCTGGCCCATACCGGCAACTTTAAGTTTACGCTCTATGGTTTCTTCCGGAATTTTAACGGTAACATCACCAAGCACTTTTGTCTGGCAGGCCAGAATATAGCTTTTTTCTTTTTCCTGATCGCTTAGCAGGGACGTGGGTTCGCTTTTAATATTACCGGATTCTAAGATCAATTTGCATTTGCCGCAGGATCCTTTGCCGTTGCAGGAGGCATTTATATGTATATCTGCAGCAACGGCTGCATCCAGCAGCGTGCTTCCTTCAGACACTGAAATCTCTCTATCTTCAGGTTTGAAGATAACCTTAAAGGTTTTAACCTCTTCTTGGGCTCTGGCTTCCCGATCCCAGTCCTTTTGTCTTTTATCCATAAACCAGATCGGGCATGATAAGCGAAATTTACAGAACATTTCCGGCTCACGGCATTTTATACATTCCTCACACATATAGATATTATGCTTTAAACATAAAAAACTGGTCTCCCTGTCCGGATGATTTGAACATTTGCCCATTTTGTTTTTCTCCTATATTTGTTTGAACAAAGATACTCTCGCAAATGCGAATGTCAATATAACCCCTTTAAAAAATAGCAAATCGACCTCAAGCGCCTATCCCTTAAGTGCCGATTTGCCAATTAAAAAGGGGAAAAATATGAAAAAGGAGGTTGCCAAGTCAACCCCTGATTCTTAATCAGCAAATAATATGCCACAAATCAGGTTTAATGGATTTTTTTAAAATTAATGCTGAATCGCTTTATCTGGCTCCAGAACCTCGTCCTTAATATGGTTGAAATTTACGCCGCTTCGGAC
>Ga0164318_10004294_pt1 | contig 13675 bp, 13 predicted proteins | sample GuaBasSedimGuay9_FD_113734 | JGI IMG/M metagenome (GOLD analysis project Ga0164318, IMG submission 113734) | Subseafloor sediment microbial communities from Guaymas Basin, Gulf of California, Mexico - Guay9, Core 4571-4, 0-3 cm | ecosystem: Environmental > Aquatic > Marine > Hydrothermal vents...
GCTATGAAAAAGCAGCTAAAATTGCGAAAAAGGCACATGCCGAAGGAACAACTTTACGTGAAGCAACACTTGCTTTAGAATATCTTACTGATGAAAAATTCACAGAGTTAGTTGATCCTTCTAAAATGATTTAGGAGTTGTAAGTAAATAAGTAAGTTAGCATATAAAATAACAAGCCTAAATGATTTAATTATTTATTTTGTGGGCGGTTTAACAGGCTATCCGCTTATAGTTGTTTCATCCCGATTGTGTTTTTGTAAGTAATACGTTGGCTCCCTTCGTCCGCCAACGTTTATTAACAAAATCATCATCGGGATATCAACAATCTACCGCTTCTATACTTACCTATGTATTTAATATTAAATCTAATAATTCAGTAATATAAATAGTAATACCAACTAAACATTAAAATGCGCTGTTATATTTTCACCTTTTTAATTTAACCTTCTTTGAAAAATATTTCCATATCTATGGATAGGCAAATATTTTTCAAAATCGCTAAAACAAAAAATCTATTGATTTAAAAAGCACATTCTAAAATTTAATTGGTATAAGAGTTTATTTTTAGTTTAATTTTGACCCCAAAAACAAGATAATGTTAATTATAGGAATAACAGGAGGAAGTGGATCCGGAAAAACAACTGTAGTAAATAAAATAATACAATCATTGCCAAAGAACTCCGTGGCACTTATCCCACAAGATGCTTATTATTTTGATAATGGTCATTTAAGTTCTGAAGAAAAACTTAAAATTAATTTTGATCATCCAAATTCAATTGAGTTTGATTTACTAATTAACGACTTGAAAAAGTTAAAGTTGGGCGAAACCATAAATCAACCAATATATTCTTATGTTACCTGTGCTAGAGCAAAAGAATCTATCCCAATTGAACCTAAAAGAGTGGTTATTGTTGAAGGAATATTAATTTTAACCAATAAAAAATTACGTGATTTACTAGATATTAAACTTTTTGTTGCCACAGATAGTGATGATAGATTAATGAGAATAATTCGGCGTGATGTACAAGAAAGAGGACGAAACTATAACGACGCGTTAATTCATTATGAAAAATTTGTAAAGCCAATGCACCAGCAATTTATTGAGCCTACAAAGTTATTTGCTGATGTAATAATACCTCAGGGAGGTGAAAATAAAGTTGCAATTGATATGGTATCTTCCCGAATCAAGATGAATTTGGATGATTCCAACTTACCTGTTGTAACATAAACATAAAGGTATTTAATGGTGATGTTTCTACACGAATACCCTTTTTCCTTTTGACTCTGGATATAAATCGTATTTATCCAAATTCGTAATTGTATCTTATTTTTATATCCAATTTCGGTTAATATGTTTTATGGTAATTCCATTAGACTAACTTACTTGTTAGTTATAAGCTTATTATAAAAAACGGTATATTAATTGTTATGTCTACTTTACTCGAAACAATATAGTTATGACACTAATGATTATAGCGGTTTATTTAGGCCTAACATTTTTATTAACAGTAATGGGAATCGAAAGGCAGATGGCAGGCTTGCAGGTTTTTATTATTAGTATTTTTCTTACACCAATTGTAGGTATTTTTTATATATACAGTAAAAAAAATAAGACATCTAAAATAAATTATTATCACTGTAGTGAGTGTAATTACATATACCCTGTTAAGATGAGCGATTGCCCTATTTGTATGGAAAAGGGTGTTAAAGTTAAGCTTAAAAGATATGAAAGTCCATTTAAAGTGGCCAATGTTGTTGGTGTTCTTCATGTAGCCTGATAATTTTTTTCTCTCATCTATCCTTAACCCTTATTCAGTAAACTTTTTTAATTAATACAAACTTTTTTTATTATATTTGGTGAATAATTAATAAAATCATAGTTTTGATTGTACATTATTTTAATTTGTTCAAAAATATTAAGAAAAGAGATTCTTTTGAGCTTCCCGCTTTTATGCTATAACCCTATTAATTTTAATAGCAACTTTAGTATTTCAACTAGCCTGATTTAATCGGGAATACACTTTAGGAAAAATTTAGATAAATAAATCGCTAATATATTTTAAGCGTATTCAGAGATTTCCCTGAAGTTAATAACTAATCTTATTTCAAACAATAAAAATACTAATACAATGAAATTACCTTTTGCTGAATCATATAGAATAAAAATGGTGGAACCACTACGCCGAAGCACTCGTGACGAACGTCAGGATTGGATAAAATATGCCAATTACAACTTGTTTAATCTTAGAAGTGGGCAAGTGTTTATTGATTTACTAACTGATTCGGGCACTGGCGCTATGAGTGATAGCCAGTGGTCTGAAATGATGCTTGGTGATGAAAGTTACGCCGGATCCACTTCATATTATAAACTTAAACATTCAATTAAAGACATAACGGGTTTTGATTATTTCTTACCCACACACCAAGGTAGAGCTGCCGAAAATGTGTTGTTTTCAACATTAGTGAAGGAAGGCGATGTTGTACCTGGTAATTCACATTTTGATACCACAAAGGCACATATCGAATACCGGAAAGCTCATGCTATTGATTGTACAATTGATGAAGCATTTGATACTACCCTTGATTACCCTTTCAAAGGTGATATTAATCTTGATAAACTTGAAGATGTTCTAAGTAGTAACCCTAAAGATAAAATCCCTTTAATAGTTGTAACAGTTACATGTAATTCATCTGGAGGTCAGCCTGTTTCCATGAAAAACATGAGGGATGTATCGGTATTGGCTGAAAAATATGGTATTCCTGTTTATTTTGACTCAGCTAGGTTTGCCGAAAATGCCTATTTTATCAAAGTAAGAGAAGATGGATACTCTGATGTAAATATTCGAGACATTGTTAAAGAAATGTTTTCTTATGCAGATGGAATGACAATGAGTAGTAAAAAGGACGCCATTGTTAATATGGGAGGTTTTATTGGCTTTAAACATAAGGATGTTTATGATAAGGCTAGTGTTTTTAATATTCTATTTGAAGGATTTATTACATATGGTGGAATGTCTGGAAGAGATATGAATGCTCTTGCTCAGGGTCTTTATGATGGAACAGAATTTGAATATTTGGAAACTCGTATAAAACAAGTTGCCTTTTTGGGTAGTTTGTTAAAAGAAGCTGGTGTACCTATCCAATATCCTTTTGGTGGTCATGCAATTTTTGTTGATGCAAAACGATTTTTGCCTAATATTCCTAAGGAAGAATTTATTGCACAAACGCTTGCCGTTGAATTATATATAGAAGCAGGTGTGCGTGGCGTAGAGATTGGAAGCATTATGGCTGATAGGGATCCTGAGACCGGATTAAACAGGTATCCTGACCTTGAATTGATGCGTCTGGCAATCCCGCGACGTACATATACTAACGATCATATGAGATATGTTGCAGCAGCCTTAATTAATGTTTACGAAAGAAGGGGCAAAATAACAAAAGGGCTTCGTATTATTAAAGAAGCTCCCATTTTGAGGCATTTCACAGTAGAGCTTGAAAAAATATAATATTCCAATAGTGCTAATAATGATTCCAAATTATTCTTATGTATAATTTGGAATCATGTTTAAGAAATTTTTAGCCAGTTTTTAATCATATCTAAACCATATTCAGTCATTATCGACTCAGGATGAAACTGGAAACCAACTAAATTGTAATTAACATGCTTTATAGCCATGTTTAATTTGTTCTCGTCTCTGAGTATTACTTCAATTTCATCAGGTAGAGTTGTGTCATCAATAATCCATGAGTGATAGTGTCCTATATCGAAAGATGATGGTATTCCTTTAAAAATTTCATGATTATTAATTACAAATGCTTTATTCTTAATACCATGCATTGATTCTTTCATGGGAATTAGTTTGCCACCAAAAAGTTCGGCAATTGCTTCATGACCCAAACATATTCCAAGTGTAGGTTTGTTTTTGTAAAACTTCTTTAAAAACCACATTAGCTGATTAGCTTCGTTGGCAATACCAGGTCCTGGTGATATAATTATTCTATCAAAATCATTAGCATTAACTCTGTCAAGTTGGTCATTCTTTACAATGCTGTATTCTGTAATACAGGCTTTTTCAATGAGCTGTACAAGATTATATGTGAAAGAATCGTAATTATCTATGATAAGTAGTTTCAATACTTTTTTGTGGCAAAAGTAGTAAAATCAATATTGCATTAAAAACCCAAATAAACTTTATTCAGATTCAGTTTTTTGTATCTTAGCAAAGTATTTAATAACCCCAAATTAAAAAGCTATGAGATTAACAATTATTTCTTTATTTGTTTTACTTTTTACTGCCACTTTATCAGCTCAACAATTTTCTACTTTGATTGATTCTGAAAATATTGCATGGTTGCGTGATTATACTATTACTACAGTTGATGGGGGGGAGTTTAAAGCTAAGAAACTCTCGTCATATTCTGAAGCAATGGGTCGTCTTAAAGCATTTTCGTTTAAAACTGAAGATGGTGTTAAACATAAATTTAAAGCAGACGAAGTGAAAACGGTCATTGCAAAACTAACCAAGGTGGCAAAAGCAGCAACAATTACCGACAATGCATCTAAAAGTATTCAAAGTGCTGTAACAACTGATTACCCTGGAATTATTGCTGAAAATTTAGTTCGGTACAATGCTGTTGTATACAATAAGAAAAAGGGGAAAATGGCTTTACTTCAGCTGGTAAATTATGGTTTTGATCAAAAACTAAAGGTTTATCCAGATCCTAATTCCGAATCAGGGATTACTTCAGTTAATGGAGTTGCTGTAACCGGAGGTATTATAAAAGCATTTTATGTTGTTAAAGGAGATGAATCGTTTTTTGTTAATAAAAAGAGCTACAAAAAATTATATAATACCCTGTATGATAATTGCGAAGAGATGAAAGTTGATCCAAAAACAATATCAATCAATAATCTTTGTGATGATATACTAAAGTATAATCAGTTTTGTAAATAGAGTTTGTCTATAAAGTCCGACATCTGCGTTGTTGCTCAAAATCCAAATCCTCAAAATACACTAGTATTCAGCGGTTTGTATTTATCTCACGGATTGAATTCAAACTTCCTAGTTCAAGCTCTCCTCTCGACTTTATGGACAGGTACTAATTAGTGATTCTATGATAACCGATGAATCTTCTTCTTTTCAATTGAAAAGAATTAGTTTTCTTTATTCTCAGTTAGAGAAGTAACATGATTAGCATAATAATCTACCAAATTAGAGTTCAATACTTCAAAACTCAATTTGTCTTCAGAAAATTTAATGATATCTCTTGTTATCATTAAATCTAGTCTATCGTCAACACAAAAACCGTCGGTTTCAATAACTTTAATATTATTTTTGTTACCAATGATGGCTTTTTTGGTTACTTCTACTAATTGTTTAAGGTCTTCAACTTTTACATGTTTATTATACTTGTTTAAAAATTGAATTGAACTGTGTAGTATGTGCTCTTTATATATTGGCATCATACCAATCACCCTTGATCTAATTTCATTAACAATACCAATTGCGTAACTGTCATTTTCATCAGGATCATTATCTGTAACAAACTGATTATAACTTACAGGCTCTCCAATTCCTAAATAAACCCCTCTTATATCTTTGGATGAATGAGTCTTTTTCAAATTTAAAAATCTGCTAAGTAAATCCGTATCTTCTGCTTTTGAATTGGCATCGGCTGTCATTACTTTTTCATCGGGGTTTTCTGACCAATTAATTGCAATTGGCACAAAAGTAATATCTTCTAGTTCACATTCAGGATTATTTTTCAATTCTCTGTACACACTCTCAATTGTTCCAATAATTCCTCTTCTAAACAAACCAATTTTTCCATCTCTTGGGCGTGTACCTTCTTGAAAAGACATAAACTGCTCGCCAGCCATAAAACTAGCACCTAGATATGAAGATAGTAGTCGGTAATAGTGCTCATCATCAGAGTATTTATCTCTTCTGATTTTAAATGCCCCATAACTTTTAAGTACAAAATTTGAAACTTTATTTTTGAAAAGATTTTCGCCGGCCGCAATAATTGGAATGGGCAGTTTTTCTCCTGCAAGTGTATATCCTATCACAAACTCATCGAGATGAGATTTATGGTTGGGCATGTAAACAACAATATTTTTTTTAAGATTTAACTTTGATAAATCAAATTGTGAATCTAAAACCATTCTTTTAGTTGTTGGCAGAATAAGAGGTTTGAGAATTTTTGTGAGACCAATAATTCGCTTCTTCTTATTTGAGGCGATATCTTTAATTTCTCTTTTTATCGTTTTTACCTGACTTTTAGAAAGATTCTGGAATGTTTTGGAAAATTGATCCGTATTGTAGAGTTCTACAGCCTTGTTTAGAATATTTTTCGAGCTATTTTTTACTTTAGACATTAATTGTTTTTTGCTATCTTTTTACCTGTAAACTACCAAACATAAAAAAAGGGTGCAAACTATTTATTTGCAACCCTTTATGTTGGTTATTGTGGACCCACCAGGACTTGAACCTGGGACAACCTGATTATGAGTCAGGGACTCTAACCAACTGAGCTATAGGTCCCGCTTTTTCAAGCTATTCCAAAAATGAATCGTAATTCAAATTCGGGCTGCAAAAGTAAAAAAAATATTTAGTAAACAATCTTTTTCTGTAAATAATTAATAAGATACGATTGAATATATGATTTTGTTTAGTGTTAAACTTTAACAATAATTCCTGTTTCCAATAATATGGCAAATAATTGCGAACGCATACGATACATAACACTAGGGAATTTTTCCTTTAGAATCTCAGTATTAGTGTTAAACACAGAAAGAGATTTTAAAGTGCGAAATGTAGTTTTTATATCATCAAACAACATTTCCTCTGCTTTTCCTTTGCTTCTTTCTCTACCAATATATCTAATTGTTGCCGACCCAACATATTTAATATCATATGTTTTTTCAATGCCAATGCCATTAAAACTATCTAATTCTTTAAGATTATTAACAATAGCCTCCGCAATACTATCGTCAGATTTGGTAATATACTTCGGATTAAATGTGTAGTTGCTCATGATATATTTAGTTATGGCTATGAGTTGTCAAAAATATATAAAAAAGAAATTAGAATAACATATAATTCTTTAAAAACCTAAACTAATCAGTTTTCAACTAATAAGTATCCACTTTTATACAAGAAAAGGTTTTGTCATGACATATGTTTATCATTTAAGTACATCTCTTGAAATAACTATTTTTTGAATCTCTGATGTGCCTTCATAAATTTGCGTAAGTTTTGCTTCGCGCATTAGGCGTTCAACATGGTACTCCTTAACATAACCGTATCCTCCATGTATTTGAACAGCCTCAGTAGTTACTTCCATTGCTATATCAGCAGCATATTGTTTAGCCATTGCACTGGCAACAGTAATTGGTTTGTGATTATCTTTAAGCCAAGCTGCTTTTAAACATAAATTACGAGCATTTTCAATTTTTACTGCCATGTCAGATAGTTTAAATGCTACTGACTGATGATTTGCAATTTCGGTTCCAAATGCTTTACGTTCTTTGGAATATGCAACTGCTCTATCCATTGCTCCACTTGCAATGCCCAAGGCCTGTGATGCTATACCAATTCGTCCGGCTTCAAGAACCATCATTGCAAACTTAAATCCAAAACCATCATCACCAATACGGTTTTCTTTGGGTATTTTAACATCAGTAAACATTACCGAATGAGTATCAGAACTACGCATGCCCATTTTGTCTTCATGTGGTCCTAATGATATTCCAGGTGTGTCTTTCTCAATGATAAATGCATTAATTCCCCTATGTTTTTTTTCAGTATCAGTTTGTGCCATAACAATATATGTGGAAGCTGAATTAGCATTGGAAATCCAGTTTTTTGTCCCATTTACCAAATAATAATCACCTTTGTCTTCGGCTGTTGTATGTTGGCGTGTGGCATCGGACCCTGCTTCGGGTTCTGACAATAGGAATGCACCAATTATTTCACCACTGGCTAAAGGTGTAAGATATTTACGTTTTTGCTCTTTATTTCCAAACTTGTTTAATCCAAAGCAAACCAGCGAATTATTAATCGACATTATTACACTTACTGATGCATCTACCTTTGATATTTCTTCCATAGCTAACACATATGCAACGGTATCCATACCACTACCACCGTATTCAGGGTCAACCATCATGCCCATAAAGCCAAGTTCAGCTAAATTTTTAATGTGCTTTTCAGGAAAAATTGCTTTTTCATCTCTTTCAAGTACATCTTGTATTAGCTCACGTTGTGCATAATCACGAGCTGCCTGTTGTATCATTATTTGTTCTTCGGTAAATTCAAAATTCATGTTGCTTTTTTTAATTTAGTTAAACTGCTACAAATTTAGTAAAGTTATTTCAAGAAATGATTCTAAATTAGGAGCTACTGAAAATCTTAATTCAATTAACACACTATTTGTGTAATTTATTCATTTTAGAAGCTGCAATTGTGGCTGCGTTAAATTCTGAAATAAGATCGTTTATAATCTGTTCTGAAGATTTTGACTCATTAATCATTGCTGCAACCTGACCAACTTCTAATTCGCCATCAATAATGTCACCTTCAAACATGCCAAGTTTTGCTCTTCCTTTCCCAAGAATACTAGAAAGCTCTTCGTTACTTTCTCCATTCATATCAGCTTTATTGATTTTATTAAAAAATTCATTACGTAATAATCGTACCGGAATTAATCTTTTCAAGGTCAAATGTGTACTCCCGTCATCTGCATTTATAATTGCATTTTTGAAGTTAATGTGTGCAGATGATTCTGTTGCATTTGCAAATAAACTTCCAATTTGGACACCTTGAGCCCCCAAAACCATAGTGGCTAACATTGCATTTCCTGAGCCAATACCTCCGGCAGCAATAATCGGGATATTAATAATTTGGCTTAGCATTGGAATAAGTATTAAGGTAGTAGTTTCTTCAAATCCATTATGCCCACCAGCTTCAAAACCTTCGGCAACAATTGCATCAACACCGGCTGACTGAGCTTTGAGTGCAAACTTTTTATTTGCAACAACATGTACTACAGTAATCCCTTTATCCTTTAACTGAGATGTGTATTTTGCTGGATTTCCAGCTGATGTAAAAACAATTTTTACTCCTTCTTCTATAATAATGTCAATTAACTCATCTGTTTGAGGATAAAGCAAAGGAACGTTCACACCAAATGGTTTTTTTGTCGCAAGCATACATTTTTTTATATGCTGCCTAAGTACATCAGGATACATGCTGCCAGCACCTATGAGTCCTAAACCACCAGCATTGCTTACTGCAGATGCAAGTTTCCATCCACTACACCAAATCATTCCTCCCTGAACTATTGGGTATTTAATACCAAACAGTTTTGTTATTTGATTCATTACTTATTTTTTTAATTTGCTATAAAAATTATGCAATTGAATCATTAATGTTTCCTGCCATTACATTAACTAAATTCTCAAGAGGTCGTTTGGCAATCATTGCCATCATTGGGTTTATATTTGCATCAACCTCAACAATAGCTACTGTATTACTGCCTTGGTCTGATAGTTTTATGTTAAGTCCGAAACTGAATGGAACTTTACCAACAGGAACAAGTTTTATGGATGTATGTGGTGTTTTTTCAGCAAAGGTTAGTTTAATACTTGCCATACCTTTTATTGTAAATGAACACCAATCTTTTTCTGATTCCCAGTTTATTATCTGATCGGGCATTAGGTTTTTGAAATTATTAAAATCACTTAAAAAATTGTAAACATTTACAATATCTTTGTTTATTGTGGCTGGTTTTCCTTCTATTATCATTGTGGTTTTTTTATTAATTTATTTAATCTTGATTGTCATTGCTCCATTGTTTTGGATTTTTGCTCCATTTCAATAACGATTTCTCTTCTTTAGAAGTAACATAATTATCAGAAACAGCTTTGCCAATCATAGTGTTGTAGTCAGATAAAGAAATTAACTTGCAGTCTTTATCAGAAAAGTTTTGTTCGGCAATATCAAGTCCATAGGTAAATATCGCTACCATTCCTGCAACAATTGCACCAGAGTTCCTTATGGCATCCACAGCGTTTAAGCTACTTTTTCCTGTTGAAATTAAATCTTCAATTACCACAACTACTTTTCCTTTATCGAGTCTTCCTTCAATTTTGTTTGTCATGCCATGTGCTTTCGCAGATGATCTGATGTAAACAAAAGGTAATCCAAGTTCGTCGGCAACTAAGGCTCCCTGAGGTATTCCTGCTGTGGCAACTCCTGCAATTACGTCAACATTACTAAAATTATCTTTAATGGCATTTGCAAGTTGCTTTTTAATGAACAACCTTTTTTTTGGATAGGAGAGGGCAATACGATTATCACAATAAATTGGTGATTTTAAGCCCGAAGCCCAAGTAAATGGATTTGTACTATTCAGTTTTATGGCTTGTATTTCAAGTAAATACGAAGCAATGGTTTCTGCAACTTCTTTTTTATAGTTCATATTGCAAACCTACAAACTTTTTCTAAAGATAGAAATAAAGTAAGTTAATTATTATCTAATTCTCTTAATTTCAATAGTTTGGTAAATTTTTGTTTCTAGCAAAGAAGCTAAGGCTCAAAGTGCTTACTACCAGTATTTTAAAGTAGTATGTGTTTTTCTGTTAGTGAAACAAACTTATGTACTTCCAATGTATAGTGGTTTATTAATCTATCAAAGTAAGTTTTATTGTTTCAGTTTTTAATCCTACAGTAAGTTTACAGAAATATATACCTCTAGTTAGGTGGCTTGCGTCAAATACTATATTGTGCATGCCGGCTTCTTGTATTTCGCTGGTTATTGTGTTTATAGCATTACCAAGTATATTATAAAGAGTAATATTTACCTTTTCTTTACCATAAAGCTCATACCTGAGTGTGGTTTTGCTATTAACCGGATTTGGGTAATTTATAAAAGAGAAAAGCTCTTCTGCCTTTTCATCAATGCTAACAAACCACGGAACAATATATCCATAGTAAACATCTTGTTCGCCATTTATTGTATTTGCCCATGCAAGATGTGCACCATCATTATGTGAAATCATATGAAAATAATCGCCCATTTTGCTCTGGTCTGGCCATCCTACATGTGGGTTAAATGATTCAGATAATCTTTCATTTTCTGACCAATTAACCCCTTCGTCAATTGAGTAGGAATAATATAATTCAGACATATATGGACTTGAAGCTGGAGCATTTCGAGTATCAAGCCATACAGCATCTATTCGCCCATTTGGTGCTGTTGACATTGTTCCAAACCATTGGTAATTACTTGTTGATAAATCAGTATTGATTCTTATTGGGTCATCCCAAGTTGTCCCACCATCAACACTTCGGGCAAACATAACATCACCAGGGTCATTGTTGCTTTCGCGATTTACAGAAGCAAGAACATAAACATTTCCTCTCCCTTCACCATCCGAAATATCAACATCAACATATGATTGCCCCAATAATCCTGCAGGATTAATTGGCTCCCATCCTGATAAACTCCCATCCATATCAACATAACTTTGCGATTCCCATGTTAATTCTAATTCCGGATCTTGTGCTGTTATTGATTTGTTTACTATTAATCCCGAACCACTTGAAGCACCAACAGTATATAGTTCTCCATCAGGGCCAACTGTTAACGTTCCCCATACAGGATTTCCAGGTATACTTTCGCAATCATTATAGTTGTCTCCTCCATCGGTTGATCTTGTGTACGAACCAGGATAACATGATGAATAGCTAACATTCCAAAAAGCATATATATTTCCATCACCAATCCCGTTACTGCGGTCTATTCGCATCCATTGTTTGTCGCCACCATAGGCATAGGTGCCATCATCCCATTCTGCTCCGCCATCTTCACTTTTATATACATCACACCAGTAATCATTACCTTCAGCGGTAAGGCTATTGTAATAAAAGTTTCCTTCATTATCAAAATCAAGAACGGGGTCAGATCGGAAAATGCCTGCATTAATTGGTTCAGGAAATGTCCAAGTTTGCCCTGCATCAGTTGAGTAACCATAGCCTGCCTGTCTGAAGTTACTGGCAACATTGTCAAATTGCCTCCATCCAATAACAATTCTGTCAGGATTTGTTGGATCAACGGCGATTGAAGGTTCATTTGCCGCGTCACCTATTATATTGTCGCCATTAGCATCCACATTTACTTGAGCTGTAAAAAAAATACTGCTTCTATACCTGTATGCTGGAGATGTTTTCTTGTCTTTGTCCAACATGGGAAGGTATTCATCATCAGGAGTTTCATTGTGCATGTACCTATTATTTGCATTTTTATTTTGAGCTGTTGACGAATTTGAATTTAACATTAGTACTGTAACGAATGCTAAAAATAAGAAGCCTGTTGAAAATGATTTGAATTGAGCAGAATTATACATCTTGGTTGGTTTTGATATATTTAAGATTGTTGTGATATTTATTACAAAGTAACGCAAAAAAACATCATAATTATTCTATAAATGAAATTTAGACCGCTTCTAAGAATTAGTATATTTGATTTTTTATTATTATTCATCATATTATGCCAAAAATTTATTTTAACGGATTAGCTATTCAGTTTATTGATAATATCGAAAATATACCAGAAAATGTCATGAGAATTGCTGTTGCTAATATTTCGGATATAAGAAAAACAGTTGAAAAGTTGCACAATGACGGGTTTGATTGTGATATTTGTTTGTATGGATATAATCCAAATGATATGTATGCCAATTTTCTACATATGTACAAATATATTGAAGCAGCAGGTGGTGTGGTTAAGAATGAAAAGGACGTGTATTTATTAATAAAGCGGTTTGGAATTTGGGATTTACCCAAAGGCAAAGTTGAAAATGGTGAAGAAACATTGGAAGCGGCCATCCGGGAAGTTTGTGAGGAAACAGGATTGGTAAATGTTGCAATTATTAACAATCTTCCTAATACATATCATATCTATTATCAAAACAGGCGATGGTTTTTAAAGAAAACGTATTGGTATTTTATGGAAACAAAAGATGATATTTCTTTAGTTCCACAAGTAAAGGAGGCAATAACTGAAGCTGTTTGGATGAAAAGGTCTGATGCATATACCGCATTGTCTAATTCTTACAAATCACTTTTTGATGCGCTAGGATATTTGTTTGAATAAGGACTATTTACCAATAACTGCCCACGCTGGCATAACATCAGGAACAATATCAAACACCCACGAACCCCAGTAATAAGTTACTAACGTTATTACGATTACACCTATTAAATTTAGTACAATTCCGGTTCGAGCCATTTCCATAACTGTTATTTTATTAGACCCGAAAACTATTGCATTTGGTGGCGTTGCCACAGGAAGCATAAATGCCATTGAAGCACTAATGGTTGCTGGCAACATTAATAAAAGTGGATTTATTCCTGTACTAATTGATAAACCTGCCAATACTGGTAATAACATCTCGGTGGTTGCTGTATTTGATGTAAGCTCGGTTAAAAAGGTCATTGTAAGTGATATAATGGCAATTATTATAATTGGATGTAAATTACCAATATCACTTAGTTGTTCGCCAACCCAAATTGACAGACCTGATTCTTTAAACGCACTTGCCAATGCAAAACCTCCACCAAAAAGAAGAACTATATTCCATGGTATTTTGGATGCCGTTGCCCAATCC
>Ga0164318_10004295_pt1 | contig 13674 bp, 8 predicted proteins | sample GuaBasSedimGuay9_FD_113734 | JGI IMG/M metagenome (GOLD analysis project Ga0164318, IMG submission 113734) | Subseafloor sediment microbial communities from Guaymas Basin, Gulf of California, Mexico - Guay9, Core 4571-4, 0-3 cm | ecosystem: Environmental > Aquatic > Marine > Hydrothermal vents >...
CATTACCCTTCAAAATTTATCGGAAAAAATTTAGCAGCATTATCGAGTAATGTCAAGCCGGTCGGAAGGATATTGGAGTATTGTCTTTTTATCCTTATACCATTAATTTATCTAACAAATTGTGAAGGAAGCAAAACAATGGAATTAACCGACGATGCACGCAGCTTATTAATCATTCAGGACTATTCGAAAAAACCGGCTATTGAGGGAGTTCAGATTATCACTTTAAAAAGATTTAACGATGAGGGAGGTTCTTTGACGGAACTGGTTCGTCTGACAGATGGAAAACCGGACGCATTGCCCTCCTTTTCCGTTGCGCAGATAAATTACAGCGAGCTGGAAGCCGGAGCGATAAAAGCCTTTCATATTCATGAAAAACAGACCGATGTCTGGTACGTTCCTCCGAAAGACAAAATCCTTCTGGTCCTAGTTGACCAGCGCGAAAATTCCTCAACTACGGACGTTGTCATGAAACTGATTCTCGGTGATTGCAAGTCCCAACTTATTGTGATTCCCCCGGGCGTCGCCCATGGTTGTAAAAATGTGTCTAACGGTTTAGCCCGGATCATATATTTTGTTGACCGGAAATTTTCAGCCGATCCGGAAACGAGTGATGAAAAACGCCTGCCGTGGGATTTTTCAGGAAGGGAAATTTGGGAAACCCCGAAAGAATAATAAATAATTAATTAATTGTTATCAAGCCCGTATTTCTTAAGCTTATTGTAAAAATTTCTCCGTTCGACTCCAAAAATATCGGCGGCTTTTGACTTGTTATTGTCGGCCAGTTCCAGGGCTTTTACTATATACTGACGTTCAATTTCATCGAATAATCTGTTCATATTGTCCCGCAGGGGGATTCCATTCTGATAGGTTATTGACAGTTTATTATCATTTCCATGTCCCGATTCCGATAGACCGTGGAAGATAATATTATCGGTTTTGATCCGGCCCTTTGCCATCAGAACAGCCGTACTGACGACATGCTGCAGCTCACGAACATTTCCCGGCCAGGTATGGGATTTGAGTTTGTCGATAACGCTATCGCTTAATTCGGTTGAAATCTGTTTGTTCAGATTCGAGTTGCATTGCAGAATGAATCGCCTTGTCAGGTGGACAATATCCTCTTCTCTCTCTGCCAGAGGCGGGAGAAATATAGTAAATTCGGCAATGCGGTAGAAAAGGTCGCGACGGAATTTGCCTTTCTTAACCAATTGTTCGAGGTTCTCAAGAGTGGCGACAATCAGTCTGAAATCGACATCATATTCCTTGTTTGATCCGATCGGTGATATTTTTTTCTCTTCCACAGCCCGCAGGAATTTTACCTGCTGCTCCAGAGGAATATTGCCGATTTCGTCCAGAACAAGCGTACCATTGTGAGCGGCTCTGAATTTTCCTTCTTTGGTATCATAAGCGTTGGTGAATGATCCTTTGACATGTCCGAAGAGTTCGCTCTCAATAAGCGTTCCCGAGATTGTCCCGCAATCGACATTAACAAAGGGGCCCTCTTTTCGAAGGCTCTGCTGGTGAATATAACGGGCCAGCAGATTTTTCCCGCTTCCCGTCGGTCCTTCAATCAAAATGGAGTAATCTGTTTCGGCAACTTTTCGGGCGTTTGCCAATACCCGGTTGATATTTTTACCGGGCCCAAAATCTTCCGGACTAACCTCTGATGACGGCACTCTCGTTTTTAATTCCTTCAGCTCAACCTGAATACGTAACTTCTCAAAACCGTTTTTAACACTTAATAACAGTTTTTCATTATTAAAGGGTTTGTCAAAAAAATCAAAAGCGCCTTTTTTTATCGCGTCAACTGCCAGCGGAATATCTCCGAAAGCCGTGATAATAATTACCAATAGTCCGTTTTGAATCTGATCTTCGATTTTTTCCAGAACTTCCCAGCCATTCATTTTCGGTAAATTCATATCCAGGATCATTCCATCCGGATTTTCCCGATTAAGAACATTCAGAGCCATTTCACCGTCAGAGGCCGGAAAAGTCCGATAACCGTTTTCCTCAAGTAATTCGCGAATGTTTTCACGATGATCAATGTTGTCGTCGACTACCAGTACAGAATAAGACATTAAATTTCCTTCTTTTTTATTTCCTCAAATGAAACGGTAAACCTTGTTCCTTTGTTAACTTCAGATTTCACATTAATTGTGGCATGATGGGCGTCAATAATATCTTTTACGATGGACATCCCCAGTCCGAAACCGGTTGATTTTGAAGTGAAAAAGGGTGTAAATAACTTCTTGATTGTTTCCTGAGACATTCCGCAGCCCGTATCGGAGATGTCAATATTTATCCGGTTTTCAGAGCGGTAAAGATGAATGCTTAAAATGCCTTTATCGGTCATGGCATCAATGGCGTTATTGATGAGGTTCATCAGTGTCTGCTCAAGTCTGAATTTATCACCATGAATTGTTCCGTTATTGATATCTTTCTTAACAATTAACTTGATATTCGGCAGTGTTGCTAATCGGCTTTCGGTTGCAGTCAGGACTGCATCAATCAGGTCATTTATCGGAAAGTTGGCAAAATTCATTGCAGGTTTATGGGTAAAAGTATACAGTTCGCGAATAACCTGATTGCAGGTATTAACGCTTTTATTGATAACGTTCATGTGCCTTTGAATTTTCGGATTTCCACGGTAGTCTTTTGATGAAGCTACCAACTGAGCAGAACTGCTGATGCTGGCGAGCGGATTTTTGATCTCATGAGCGATTTTAAGCGTTAGTTGCTTAATGCTCTCACGTTTCATGCGCTCGGCTTCCTGAAGTTCGGCCTGAGCCTTTCTTAATTCCGTTGAATCACGGCCGATGCCATGAATCCCAACGATTTTTCCGTCTTCTTTGATCGCCCGAATTTTAGTCCATAGTATGCGAGTTCCCCTTTCTTTTGTTTGAAAATTCAGTTCGCGTTCGCAGAAACCTTTTTGCTGAAACGTTTTAAAGAATCGAATGGCGCGGAAGCGATGTTCGGGTGAAATAAAATCCAGCAGATTTTTGCCGATTATTTCATTGCGGGAATACCCGAGCAAGCTTGCCAGATAGTGATTGGCAGCCTGAATGTTACCTTCCGGATCGGATATCCAGATGACATCATAGGCGTTTTCGAAAAGGTCGCGGTATTCTTCTTCGCTTTTCCGCAACTCTTTCTCGACTTTCCGGCGGAAACGAATCTCATCCACCAACTTTTTATTGGACTTGTGCAGTTCGTTTGTTCGTTCTTTGACCTGAATTTCCAGCAGATTTTTTTGCCTTTGAAGGTTTTTTTCGCGTACCCAGAAGATCAGGCCGATCACACCTGCCATGAATAGAAAGAGTGATATCCGAAACCACCAGGTTTGCCAGAAGGGCGGAGTAATAATAATATTGATGGATAATGGTTTTGTCCAGATTCCGTAAGCGCTGCAGGCTTTGACCAGCATCGTATAATTGCCAGGTGGAATATTGAAATATTCCCGTGTATTATTCGAACCCGTGTACTGCCAGTCTTTCTCGAATCCCTGTAGCCAATATGCGAATTTGTTCCGATCAACAAAACCGGTATTGGTAAACATGAATTCGAAAGAAAAGATATAATCCTTGAAACTTAATTTGATTTCTTCTACTTCATATAATGGCTTGTCAAAATGAACAGGTTCATTGAATATATTAAAACCGGAAAGATATACTTTGTGGTTGCTTTCCTGATTAAGAAAATCAGGTCGTATCTGTGTAAAGCCATTTGGTCCTGCAAAGTACAATGTTCCATCTCTGCATGTGTAACCGGTTGTTCTATATTTTGTATATCTGGTTTTTGATATTTTCGAAGATATAAACTTGCCGTTTTTGTCATGAACCGGATTCTTTCTGGTATTAAATCCATCATTTTTTTTATGAACATGAAAGTGGAAATTATCCTTTTGATTAAAATAAGTAAATGTTGAGGTCTCAGAATTGAAAAGCATAACACCGTTTGGGCAACATAACCAGAGATTCGAGAGACTGTCTTCAATAAATTTATCGACACCCGCCGAGATCATTCCTCTTTGATTTGAGAAATTTATAAATTCGCCTGTGGTACTGTCGAAAGAAAAAATTCCGCTTGTATGTGAAGAGACCCATATTTGTTTTTTTGAATCACAATGAATATCGTTAATTACTATCGGGGATGAAGTCGTTCTCTTAATTAAATATTGTTTGATGAATTTTCGTTTGTCGGGATCAAATAAAAATATTCCGGCTGTCGCAGTGCCAACCCATAAAATATCCTCACCGTCTTTTTCCAGGCATGTCGGTTTTGCTCTCTGCTGAATGGATTTTTCCGGGATAATATAGGATAGCGAGTCGGTTGAATATTTTTCCGTAAAAACCTGTCGTGAGGTATTAAACTTATAAATTCCGTTATTTGTCGATACCCATAGGATTGAATCGGAATACGCACAAAGAGAAGAGATATAGTTTTTATTTTTTGTTTGAGTAAAATAGTGGCTATGTACCGAATCCGGCTCGGGAAAATACTGTTCGAAAAGATTATGAGGAATATCATACCGGATGAGGCCGGCAGGGGAACCCAGCCAGAGATTATCCTTCTTATCACAAATCATTGCTGTAATATCGTTACAGGGAAGTGTATTAAGTTTTCCCTTTTCATGCTTGACGAAGGAAAATGTATTGTAAATCGGATCGAAAAATAACAATCCGTTTTGATCAATCGAAAAAACCATTGTGCCGTTGGATAACTCGGTGATGTTAGTCAAATACTCATTTCTACAGGAGTCCGCCGGATTAATGATCGTTTCATAATTAGTGACTTTAAACGGTGGTATGACACTTCGAAATATTCCCTTACCGGCGCGCGAGACCCAGACAATTCCGGATTTGTCCACAAAAATTGTTTCAAAGGGATCCGGTTTCAATCCTTGAAACAAATCCGTATCGATGCAGGAAGAGGAGAATCGCTTCGATTTGCGGTTAAAAAAGAGAACTCCGGCGCTATTCGATGCAATCCAGATATTCTTGTTGTTGTCAAAACACATTGAATTAATCCGGGAAGTTTCCAGCTTGCTATCCGGCCTTTTTTTATTGCTCCAATCGTATTGCCGAAACTTCCCGTTCTCAAAGTGATTTAATTTACATTCGGTTGATCCAAAGAACAGATTGTTGCCATCAATCAGCAGACCTCGAACGTATAACTTGAGATTGTCAGAGGGAAAAAGAATCTTTATCGGACCCTTATTGGTATCAGATTTACAATAGTTGTATTTATGTAAACCGATGTTTGATCCGATCCAGAGCAGTGAATCGGTAATTGATAGTCCCAGAATTAAAATTTTATTCTGATATTGATCTTTTTTCAGATTTAGTTTATTTGATTCAAATGTTTTTTTGTCTACTTGGTAAATCAATCCCTTGTTATTGCCTAACCATATGTAAGAAGAATCCGATGCAATTGAGTAAAATCTCATTCTATTTTGATATCCATTTACCTGGTAAGGCTCAAAGGATTCCTTAACCGGATTGTATTTGTAGAGAGAGTGTTGAAAAACAGCCCATAAATTTCCCTGGGGATCTACTGTCATCAGCACTTTACTGTTCCAGGTGATGTTCTTATCCTTCTCAAGGATGTAATGTTTGAAACGATAGCCATCATACCGGAACATTCCCTTATTGGATGCAAACCAGACATATCCCACCGAATCCTGAGTAATATCAAAAACAGTGAGCAGATGTTGGCCTTCGTATAACGGAATTTTCTCAAAGGTGATGGCTTGTTGTAACGCAAATATCTGGCCTGTCAGCAGGGTTACCAGACAAACCACGCGCATACAATTGGAAATTTTTGATAATGAATGCAACTTATTTTGCGGCATTATCCCCCATCTCAAATCGTAACTAAAATAATTAAATCAACATCAAGTGTCAAATAAGAATATCAAATTTATTCAAATGATCACTTGATACAATTATTCATTAGATGTAAAATAAGCCATGAAATTAGTAAATCGGGCCATATTTCTCTTTCTTGTTGGAACACTGACATTTCCGGGCTTTGCACAGACGAAAGTATGTTATTATCGGAGCTATGAAGATTTCATTCGGGGAATGGATGTTCCCCCGTCTTCGGTCGTCGGCAAGGCATTTTATCGGGCGTCTGTAGAGCGGAAACGGGTGATGCAGCTGGACTATATTCTCCCCGATGGAACTCTCTCATCCTTTACCAAATACTTTTATAATGCTGACGGCAGTCTGGTTGTCAAAGATACTTATACGGCTGATTCGTTGCTCCGGGTCCGAACATCCTATCAGGCCGATGAAATTCAATCATTAATGTTACAAAAAATATACGGTCGGGATTGGGTCCCGTTGCAAAAAGATTATTATACCGTCTGTCATTTTGACTCGCTCGGAAATCCGGTGAAATATGAAATCAAAGCCGCCAGCGGCGAAGCAGTAGGACGGCTTGAGTACCGCTACAATGACCGCAATGATATGATTATGGAAATCTGGATTAGAGCGAGAGATAATAAGGTTCTTGAACTGAGTGATTTTACTTTCGATTATAAAAACAATATCCGGTATATAACTCAGTATGATAGCAGTGGCCTTGAGGTCAGCAGGGTGTCTCTGGAACTGCCGGTATCCGTCACTGATTCAACGCATCAGCGATAGATTCTGCCTGTCGTAATAACGGAGTATTCGGATCGGCATTTTTCCAGGTTTTAAAGAAATAGTTGATATAAGACAGGGCTTCGGACTTTCTTCCGGTTTTTAAAAAGAATTCCGCGGCGTAGACTAATGCGTGGGGGTGATTTGGATTTACCTCGATAATTTTCCGAAATCCCTTCAGGGCAGCGTCATAATTTCCGGCGTTTCCTTCAGAATAATATTCTTTAATCCTCAAATCGGTACTATTGAGAATATCATTGTATGTGTCAGCAGCTCTTTTGAATTTTTCAGACGCTTCGGCATACATGCCTGTTTTTAGATTCAATTCACCTTCAATTGCGGCATAAGTGATCAGAAAATTGTGATCTGAGATGTGAGTTTGCTGTTTATCAGTTTTAAAACTGTTCAATATATCAATAACCTGACTGTATTTACCTTTTTCAATAGCCAGTATTGCCGATTGATAGCGGTATTCGCCATTCGGGATAAGTGTTTTAATTTTTTCCAGAATCTTGTCCATCTGATTGGTTTGACACAATTCCCGGTAGATTGCGAAACGATTCAGGTAAATAATTCGCAACGCGTAATTGGATGCAAATTTTTGCTCCGCCTGATTGAGGATCTCCAGCGCTTTACTGTACTGTCCCAGTTTGCGGTAGGCGATAGACAGGCGAATAAAGACTGTGGCGCCGAGATATTCATTGTGCATCAATTCATCAGTATGATTTTTCATCAGAGATTCAAGCATGTGAATCGCTTCATAATAACGACCAACGGCAATGTATATTTCTGCCAGGCTGTCATAAGGGTTTAGCTGATTGGTTGCGTAACGTTTGTATTTTTCCAGATAGGTAACAGCCTCTTTGAATAATCCTTCCCGGGCGTAGAGATAACCGATATTATTGTAGGCGATAATGTAATTCGGATAATCCCGTAGAAGGTCCTGAAAAAGTTTTCTGGCTTCTGCAAACTGAAGGTTGCGCCATTTATCAAAGGCATTAATGACCCTTGCATCGAAATTTTCCGGGTATAGAAGCATAAGTGAATCTGCTAAAGCAGACATTCGTTTTTCGTCTCTTTGAAAACTTGACCAGTAATAATTGACAACCATACGGTCCAGTTGCGGAATACTGGATACAAGCTGGCGGGCTTTTTCGAGATAGTATCTGCCGCTGTCATTTTCGCCGAAGGAGAAATACATCTGCCCCGATTTAACTGCTGCAAGAGCAAATGCGCTGTCCGTTTTAAAGGCTTTCAGGTAATTGTTCAAGGCATCCCGATAGTGAAGCTGACGCCGATATTCTTCACCGTTTTTATATAGTTGTAGCGCTTTCTCAGAACAGGTGGCCGGATATTTAGACCGAGCACAGGAGGCTAATATTACCGGAATCAGAAGAAATATCAGGTGGCGAGTTGTTTTCATCTTTTTACTTTAATTTTCCTGTCCGAAATATACAAAAAAATGTGGTGATTGAAAATTATCGGAAGAACTTATTATTTGACGATGACATTTTCAGATTGTTGTCAGGATCAGGTATTTAATATTCCAGTTACAACATTTTTCTTATAAATTAGAGAGAATAAAAAAGGAAAATCATGAAATCATTAAAACAAATTATCATTGTGCACTATACGCTTCCTCCGATTGTTGGTGGTGTGGAAAATATGATTGGCCCCCAGGCCGAAGCTTTTGCGGAACAGGGATATATGGTAACATTATTGACAGGAGAGGGTAAAGTTGAGGGCAACAATATCAAGACCAGCACAATTCCCGAGTTCAATCCTAAAAATCCGCATATTCAGAAAATTCAGCGTGTATTAAAGTTTGGCTCACTGCCCGAAGACTACGAATTTCGCCTACATAACCTTGAAAAAAAGATCGAGACCCAGATTGGTGATATTGATACGATCATCATTCACAACATGATGACTATGCCCTTCAATTTGACGGCAACCGAAGCATTTTGGAATTATATTAAAAAATATCCGGAGAAGAAATTCTACATCTGGACACACGATCTGGCCTGGTTGATGGATGATCATAAAGATTATCTCTATAACCGTCGGCCATGGCTGCTTTTAAAGATGCCTTTGCCAAACGTTCATTATATTACCATTTCCGAATTCCGAAGACGTCAAATGAGCGATCTGATGGGTATTGCCAAGAAACATATATCCGTTGTCCCAAATGTGATTAAATATCAGGAGTTCCTTAGGTTCCATAATGAAACGGCCAGGATTATTGCTCATTTGACCCTTTTCCACCGATATCCTTTTATCCTGGTTCCGGCTCGCCAATTGCCGCGAAAGAATATTGAACGCAGTGTTCAGATAATTGCCAGATTGAAAGAAACATTTCCCGAGATACTGGGAATAGTGACAGGGCATTTTGAATATAATGATAATGAATTATCACCATGCTCTGCAGAACTGAAAACCATGGTAAATGAGCTCGGTTTGAATGATCATGTTCTTTTTATGGATGATCTGTTTCAGACCTTGCGGATTCCCCTGGAGAGAAACCGGGAAATTGTCCACGAACTCTATTTGATTGCCCATCTGGTGCTATATCTGAGTTCCGATGAGGGGTTCGGATTGCCGATTCTGGAAGCCGGCGCCGCCCGGACGCCTATTGCGGTTTCTAAAATTCCGGTCTTCCGGGAAGTTGGCAATGATGGGGTTCATTATCTGCCGCTGGATGAAAGTCCGGAATATAATGCCAATCGGCTTGTCAGATTCCTGAAAGAAAATCTGTCTTACAGTGATATACTGTTTAAGCGGGTGTTCAGTCAGTACAATTGGCAGAGTTATTGGCATGACTACCTGAGACCGATCTTTGGAGAATAAGGGGGATGGAAGAAAGAGGGTGCCGGAGCAAGGGAGAATTGGAGTAGTCGGAATACGCAGGACACGCTTCGTTGCGATAGCATAAACATCTAGTCAATTAATAAAGAAGAGTGGCCTGCCATGCGAAGTCCCGATATGATCAGATCAGACGCTTGTGGGAGAATGCCTTACCGGAGTGGGATTTCAGGTATTTTTCAAAGTCAATGGCTTTCTGTTTTTCCTTGAAAGCTGCGTAGAATATTATTTCCCATGGAATGAATTTTGATGTGTGTTTACATTTACCGGCATTATGATATTCAAGACGCTGTTTGAGGTTTGAAGAGAAGCCGATATAGGTTTGATTCGGATCGAGTTTGCTGCGGATAATGTATGTATAAAACAAATCAGTCCTGCTCCGTGATACTACGCAGGACACGCTTCGTTGCGATAGCATAAACATTTAGTCAATTAATAAAGAAGAGTGGCCTGCCATGCGAAGTCCCGATTTTAATCGGGACGAAGCGTGGAGGCGGGGAGAATCGAACTCCCGTCCGAAAAAGAGAAACATTGAACCACTACGTGTGTAGTCTGTTGAAAAGTCTCATATTATCGTGGACAACAGACAAACTTCCGATAATACCAGTCCGCTGAAGTCTTATTCAACACCCGCGGGCAGAAGTGTTGAGCCAGTCTGTTAAATCGACGCCCTCAACCAACCAACAGACAAAGTCGGAAGAGAACGGTTGCTTAACTAAGCGTAAGCAACGTTGCCATACGAATTGGCATTTAAGGTTGTTCAGGTTTATTAACGTGGCCCTCCTGAAAACCACGACACGCAATTCAACGATTCTTCAATCCCGTCGAATCCATTCGCCCCCGTCAAAAAGCACTCAAAGTTACGTTCAATATATTTAAAAACCAACCACCGAAAATGTTTCCGCTCAAAAGATTCTATTAATTTGGAAATAATTTTATTGAAAATCAGAAAACATCTGTCAAATCCGATTGGATTAATTTATTGAAATTATGGTTGCTCGTCTAAAAAAGTACGGGCATATTAAAAATGCAGTATATAAATTTGGCAGGCATTTTTTTTGCCATTATTGTAAAGGTTTATACAGGAGTTATGTTTCGATGAGATTAAAAACATTCAAAAAAGGCGTTCATCCGGAAGAGTATAAACATCTTTCTGAAAAGAAATCCCTTGAGAGACTGCCGATTCCCGGAGAGGTGTTTATCCCGGTTCATCAGCATATTGGAGCGCCGTGCCGTCCACTTGTTGAAAAGGGTCAAGAGGTTAAAACCGGCGAGATTATCGGGCAGAGTACCGGGTTTGTTTCCAGTCCCGTTCATGCTTCAATCAGTGGTAAAGTCAAAGCCGTAAAAAATTTTCCCAATCCTCTCGGCGTTAATAGTTTGATGATTCATATTGTCGGCAATGGTGAGGATGAATGGGGTGATTTGCCGGACGAGACACAAGATTGGGAAAATTTGAACAATGAAGAAATCATAGGGCGCATTCAGAAAGCCGGAATTGTCGGGCTTGGTGGCGCGGCATTTCCGACGCATGTTAAATTGACTTCCCCCAAAGAAAAACCGATTGATACGTTTATCCTGAATGGTTGCGAATGTGAACCCTATTTGACGGCCGATCATCGTATGATGGTGGAGCAGACCGGAGATGTTGTTCTTGGAACCCGTATCCTGATGAAAGTCCTGAATGTCAAGCGTGCTGTTATTGGAATTGAGAATAATAAACCTGATGCCATTGAGGCGATGGAAAAGGCAACAAAAGTCTTTGATAATATAGAGGTAATTCCGTTAAAGGTGAAATACCCGCAAGGTGCTGAAAAGATGCTGATAAAAGCCACCATTGATCGGGATGTCCCGGCGGGCGGTTTGCCTCTGGATGTCGGTGTCGTCGTCAATAATGTCGGTACTGCAGTTGCCGTAGCTGATGCTGTAATCAGACGGAAACCATTGATTGAAAGGGTTGTCACGGTTACCGGTGATGGTATCAAAGAGCCGAAAAATGTTATTGCACGAATCGGAACTCCCTTCCAAAATCTGGTTGATTTTTGCGGCGGCCTGACTGATGATACCGTCAAGATTATCATGGGCGGTCCTATGATGGGAGTTGCTCAGCATTCATTGAACGTTCCGGTGATCAAAGCAACCAGCGGCATTTTATGTTTAACTGGTCGTACGGTATTAAAAAATAAAGAATACCCCTGCATTCAGTGTGGTACCTGTATTGGCGCCTGTCCCATGAATTTATTGCCGACCAGTTTGGCCCGATACGCTCAGGCCGGAAACTGGCAGACGGCCAAAGATTTAGGCATTATGAATTGTATAGAATGTGGGTCTTGTGCATTTGTGTGCCCTTCGAAAATTCCTCTGGTACACCAGATTCGGATTGGTAAACAAAAAGTGAATGAAATGATAAAGAGAGAAAAAACAGAAGCTGTTTAATAATGCAGAAAGAAATAAACAAAATGGAAGAGACGAAAAAAGTGATTCCCAACGAAAAGCCGAAAGTTTCTGAGGAACGCAAGCCGGTTGTTAAAAAGCAAAGAGCCGATAGGCAGTTCCTTCTGACATCATCACCTCACATGGTAGCAGTTGATAACGTACCAAAAATAATGTGGTCGGTCATTGCGGCACTGATGCCGGCGGTTGTATTCGGTGTGTATAATTTCGGTTTCAACGTCTTACTGACGATTCTTTCATCGGTGATTGCAGCGGTTGCGACCGAGGCAGTAATCAATAAAATGCGGGGAAAAGAAATCACTGTTGGTGATGGCAGTGCAGTGTTAACCGGTCTTTTGCTGGCGATGACACTGCCGCCGGCATTCCCGAAAGCCTACGCGGCAATTGGTGCGGTTTTTTCCATCGCTATTGGTAAGCAGATTTTCGGCGGTCTGGGTTATAATATTTTTAATCCCGCGCTTCTGGGACGGGCATTTCTGCAAGCCAGCTTTTCAGTCAAGATGACGACCTGGACTGCTCCGGTAACGATTGATGCCGTTACAACGGCGACACCATTAGGGTCATTCAAATTTGAAAAGGTGATGACACCCTATTTTGACCTGTTCATGGGCAAGATCGGCGGTTGTATCGGTGAAACCAGCGCGCTTTTAATCATAATCGGAGGGCTCTATTTACTATTGAAAAAATATGCCGACTGGCGCATTCCGGTCAGTTATCTCGGAACGGTGTTTGTTGTTGGCGGTATTTTTTGGCTGATTAATCCGGACAAGTACCCAGATCCGGTATTTCATCTCTTTTCCGGAGGATTAATGCTGGGAGCATTCTTTATGGCGACCGATATGGTAACCTCACCGATAACACCGAAGGGAACGTGGATTTATGGTATTGGTGCAGGTATTGTGCTGTTGATTATCCGATTATTTGGCGGGTTACCGGAGGGTGTTATGTATTCGATTCTATTCATGAATGCCTTTGTGCCGCTGATTAATCGGTACACGCGGCCGAAAATTTTCGGGGAGGTTAAAAAATGACCAAGTCTTATCGATTGATAATAGTTTTGACTGTCACAGCTATCCTTTCCGGTTTGCTGTTATCATTGCTTAATTTACATACCTCGCCTCTGATTGAAGCTTATCAGAATAAGGTGTTAAATGAAGCTCTTAGCAGTGTGTTGCCCGGTAGTGATAAAATCAATGACCGGATAATTGAAAATAAACGGTTTTATTTTGGTTATGACAAACAGGGAAATATTACCGGGATTGCCTTTCTGACAGAGGGAAACGGATTTCAGAGCAAACTCCGGATTCTCGTGGGAACCGATTCGGAGATGACCCGAATAACCAAAATCCGTATATTGGAGCAGAAAGAGACGCCCGGTTTAGGGACAAAAATCGATACCGATCCGAGCAATAAAGCAAACCCCCAATGGTTCTCTAAGCAATTTGAAGATTTAAACATCGGCGATAAAGTGTCCTATGTGAAAAACCAGACTCCGGATAAATCCGCCGGTCAGATAATGGCCATTACAGGAGCGACAATTTCATCAAAAGCCGTAGTCGATATTATCAATTCCGCCTTAATCGAAAATAAAAGGATTCTGAGTAAAAATACCGATTTAAACATCGGGCAATGCCCGGACATTGAAAGTGACAATGGCGGAGGCATTAATCTCGAAAATCTTCCTGAAGGTGCCGAGTCGGTGTCA
>Ga0164318_10004296_pt1 | contig 13674 bp, 25 predicted proteins | sample GuaBasSedimGuay9_FD_113734 | JGI IMG/M metagenome (GOLD analysis project Ga0164318, IMG submission 113734) | Subseafloor sediment microbial communities from Guaymas Basin, Gulf of California, Mexico - Guay9, Core 4571-4, 0-3 cm | ecosystem: Environmental > Aquatic > Marine > Hydrothermal vents...
AAGCGGAAGGTCGTTGTGCACCGAAAGGGAGCGACGCGCGCATTCGGTCCGGGTCATCCAGATATTCCTTCAATATATCGTGAAGTTGGACAACCGGTTTTGATTCCCGGGGACATGGGTACAGCTTCATATGTGCTGGTGGGAACCAAACAGGCGGCGCTGGAGACCTTTTCCTCAACTGCGCATGGCGCTGGGCGGCATCTAAGTCGTACAGCTGCTCTGAAACAGTTCTGGGGGGAGAAGGTACGGAAGGAACTTGAATCTAGGGGGATCATCGTTCGCGCTGCCAAAGTTTCCGTGATCGCGGAGGAGTGTTCGCAAGCTTATAAAGACATAGATAAGGTTTGTGATGTCTCCCATAGGGCCGGAATTGCTCGCAAGGTGGCAAGACTTGTGCCCCTGGGGGTGGCAAAGGGCTAAGGTATGGTGTCGAGCTCTTTATCGGTTCTTTTACCGTCATCATTGGTGACCGATACCTCAGAGTTACGTCAGAAGACGGTTAAGATTGGGTGGGTAGCACGGACGTTGGCTATTTTTGGGGTGAATAAGGTCTGCATATATCATGATGACGATCCTCATTCGAGAGATCAGGAAGTTGAAAGAAAATTGATAGTTTCGCTTCTGCGGTATGCGGAGACCCCTCAGTATCTCCGTAAGTTCATTTTTCCTCGCACGAAAGAACTACGATATGCCGGTTTATTGCCTCCCCTTCGCACGCCCCATCACCCATTGGATGGAGAAAAAATTAAGCTCGGAGATTTACGGGAAGCGGTGGTCATTCAGAGCGGTGAAGGTGGTAGTCTTTTGGAGATGGGTCTTCGAGAAAAAGGCATAATCAGGAAAAGACTGCGGAGTGGGTGTCGTTTAACGGTTAAATTGGGCAAAAGATTGGGAGATGGGAGGGTGGAGGTCAGCCAGGTGTCCAGGGAGGATGTGAAGGAATATTGGGGATATAAAGTGCTGACCGCTAACAGCCTCAGAGAGGGCTTAAATCGGCTCGATATAGACTACAAAATAGGAACCTCTAGACGCGGCAGAAATTTATATGAGGCCGTGAGGGGTATAAAAGAAAGCAGCCCCAAAAGCGTGGGGGTGGCCTTCGGGGGACCGTATGCCGGTCTCTTCGAGATCTGCAGGCGTCAGGGCGTCGATATTGAAGAGCTCTTCGACGCTGTGGTGAACACGATCCCCGGACAGAGGACCGCGACGGTTAGGACCGAGGAGGCACTCATGGCCACGCTTTCGGTGCTGAACGCGCTCACAGGGAGATAAAATGGGAAGACGAAAACATCGTCCAAGGCGGGGTTCGCTCGCTTACATGCCACGCGTGCGAGCTCCCAGACCAGTAGCCCAGGTGCGGGCTTGGCCAGCGGAAGCAAGGCTCGGTCTCCAGGGTGTGGCCGGGTATAAAGCGGGGATGATCCAGCTTTTCATGATAGATGATCACAAGGGCAGCATGACTGCAGGCCAGGAAATATGTGTTCCGGCGACCGTGATCGAGACCCCACCTCTCCTCGTATGCGCTGTTCGTCTTTACGTTTCGACCTCACGTGGGTTGAACACGGTGTCCGAGGTCTGGGCCAGTGACGTTCCACGGGAACTTTCCCGGGTGATAAAGCTTCCGAAGAAGTACGACGCGCAAAAGACCCTAGAGCGGGCGGAGGAGTTGGTCAAGGGAGGGAAGGTGGCGGATATTCGCGTTATAGCCTGTACTCAGCCGAAGATGACCAATCTCCCCAAGAAAAAGCCAGATATTATCGAAATCAGGGTGAGCGGAAATTCGGTAGAAGAACGATGGAACTATTCCAAAGAAATTCTCGGAAAACAGGTCCGGATCTCGGATGTGTTCAAAGAGGGAGAGTATGTGGACGTTCTTGCGATAACCAAGGGTAAGGGATTCCAAGGTCCCGTCAAACGCTGGGGGATAAAAATTTTGCCTAGGAAAACAGAGGGTGGCCGCCGACAGGTCGGAACATTGGGTCCTTGGTCTCCCGCGAGAGTGATGTGGACCGTCCCCGCAGCCGGACAGATGGGCTACCACCAGCGGACGGAGTTTAACAAACGGATCCTGAAAATCGGCAGCGACGGTAAGGAAATCACTCCTAAAGGAGATTTTCTCCGATACGGCCCTGTTAGGAGCGAGTTTGTGGTGCTGTCTGGCTCGGTTCCAGGTCCAACAAAGCGTCTGATACAGCTCAGACGTCCCGTGAGACCCAGACCTACCCTTCCCACATCACCACCGTCGATCACCCATGTGGCTCTTTCATCTCACCAAGGTGCATGAACATGAAGGTTCATATTTTTTCGCTGGATGGAAAACCCTTCGAGGAGATCGAGCTTCCTCCGGTGTTTGACACAGAGCTCAGACCAGATGTGATAAAACGGGCTGTTCTCGCCGCTCAGACAGCCAGATTGCAACCTTGGGGAGCGGATGTCATGGCCGGAAAGAGAACGTCCGCGGAAACCTGGGGCAAAGGTTTCGGCGTGTCGAGAACCAGAAGGGTAAAGGGGACCAGATATCCAGCTGCCGGAATGGGTGCGTTTTCACCACATACGGTGGGTGGGAGGAGGGCCCATCCTCCGAAGGTGGAAAAGGTCCTGAGAGAACGTATAAACAGGAAAGAACGTCGGCTCGCAATTCGTTCTGCCATCGCTGCTACAAAGGAGAAAAAGCTGATTTCCAGCCGGGGTCATGTGGTCGACGGCGTGGTCGGGATCCCAGTCATCGTTACCGATGAGTTCGAGAAACTGAGAAAGGCCAGTGATGTTCGGGATGTCATAAAAAAGCTTGGTCTGTGGGGTGATATCGAGCGCGTTAAGGAGAGCAAACGAATTCGGGCCGGACGTGGCAAGGTACGTGGGAGGAGATATAAAGAGGCGGTTGGCCCCCTCTTGGTGGTAAACGAGGACGGAGGGATAGTCAGGGGAGCGAGGAACTTCCCTGGTGTCGAGGTGGTAAAAGTTTCCGAACTTGATGTTGAAACGCTTGCTCCTGGCGGTAAACCCGGGCGCCTCACCCTGTGGACCAAGGGAGCCATTCAGAAACTGACAGAGGGAGTGTTTTCATGAAGGATCCACATAAGGTATTGCTCTATCCCCAAGCTACGGAAAAAGCCGTCAAGATAATTGAGTCCGAGAACAAACTCATCTTCATCGTAGATCGAGAAGCCACCAGAGCTGATGTCAAACATGCCGTGGAAACGCTTTTTGACGTGAAAGTGGACAACGTGAAGGTGGAGATAACTCCCGATGGACGAAAACGGGCCTATGTCAAACTTGCGCCCGAATTCATGGCGGATGAAATAGCGGCCAAGTTGGGGATGATTTAGATGGGAAAACGTATCAGAGCGCAGCGTCTTGGGAAAGGTTCGCCCACATATCGTGCGAAGTCATGGAGGAGGCTGGGAGAGGTAAAGTTACCTCCACTGGATGAGCCTGGTGAGGCAGTAGTGGTCGACATACTCAACGATCCTGGTAGGAGTGCTCCTGTCGCTGTGGTCAGATATGGGGATGGCCAGGAGCGTCTGGTCCTCGCTCCGGCAGGTATAAAGGTGGGGGACAGGATAGCGGCAGGTATCTCGGCCCCAATTAAACTTGGAAACACATTGACGTTGGCGGAGATCCCGGAGGGAACCCCAATTCACAATATCGAGTCCAGGCCTGGGGGAGGTGGACAGTTTGTGAGGTCCTCTGGAACCTATGCCACGCTGATCGCTCATGACGTCGGTCGTGCGACCGTCCAACTTCCATCCGGGGAGATAAAAGATTTCGATCCCCGGTGTCGTGCCACGATAGGGGCTGTGGCTGGAGGAGGGCGGCTGGACAAACCGCTGATCAAGGCCGGAAAACGTCACCATATTATGCTTTCAAGAGGGAAACCTTATCCTCATGTGCGAGGTGTGGCGATGAACGTTGTCGATCACCCTTTTGGAGGGGGACGTGGAAAACATGCTGGGAGGCCCAAGACCATTAAGAGAGGAGCACCGCCGGGACAAAAGGTGGGATTAATAGCGGCGAGAAGGACAGGTGAAAGGTGATATCATGCCGAAAAAGTTCACTTACCGAGGGTTCGCACTCGAGGAACTTCAGAAGCTTTCATTGGATGAGTTCGCGAAGCTCTTACCGGCGAGACAGAGACGTTCGTTGGAGAGAGGATTTACTCCGAGGGAAAAGAAACTGCTCGAGCGGATAAGAAAGTTTAGGGAAGCGGGAAAAGATGGGCCCATTCGCACCCATTGTAGGGAGATGGTCATACTTCCAGAAATGGTGGGCCTGAGATTTGCCGTGCACAACGGGAAGGAATTTGTCAATGTTGAGGTTAAACCCGAGATGATCGGGCATCGTTTGGGAGAATTTTCCATGACTCGGAAAAAAGTCACCCACGGAACGCCGGGGATAGGTGCGACCAGAAGCTCTCTCTACGTACCATTGAAGTGATCTGCGATGCCAAAGTTCGGTTATTCCACCAGGGTTGAAGGTCCATGCGGGAAAGCCTTTGGCAGGGAGATGAGGATCTCCCCGAAACATGCGATGGAGGTTTGCCGCGCGATCCGTAATATGCGCCTTGACGCCGCCAAGAGATACCTGGAAGATGTTCAGAAAAAGAAAAAGGCCGTTCCTTTCATGCGCCATCGAAAAAAACTTGCTCACAGAAAAGGAGTGGGCGGCAGCGGACAGTACCCGGTCAAGGCCGCTCGGGAGATCCTGAAAGTCCTGAAAAACGCCGAGGCGAACGCGGGCTATAAGGGCCTCGACACGGAAAAGCTTAGGATAGTCCATGCAAGCGCCTATAAGGGGATCACCGTTCCCGGAATCCTGCCAAGAGCATTTGGTCGAGCGACCCCACACAACAAGCCGCTTACAAATGTTGAGATAATTTTGAAGGAGGTTCCGTGATGCCGATCGAGCGGACTTTCATAAAGCGTGGGTTGAAACGGGTTGAACTTGAAACTTTCCTCGTCCAGGAGCTAGGGCAGGCAGGTTATGGTGGAGTGGATGTAAGGCGCGTGCCGACCGGAACTCGTGTCACGCTCTATGTGGACAGGCCGGGCATGGTGATAGGTCGCAAGGGAAGAAGCATAAAACTGCTCACCGAGGAACTTGAAAAGAGATTTGGATTGGAAAATCCCCAGATAGAAGTGGTGGAAATACCAAAGCCTGAGCTCTCCGGTCCGATAATGGCAAAGCGTATAGCTTTCGCTCTGGAGCGCGGGGTGAGCGCAAGGAGGATCGGTCACATCATGACCCGCAGGATCATGGAAGCTGGTGCTCGAGGTGTGGAGATAACGATCTCCGGGAGGATAGCCGGAGAGCGTTCCAGAAGAGAACGATTTTATAAGGGTTACATAAGCAAAGCTGGCGAACCAGCGGAGAAACTCGTAAGTCACGGATATGCCGAGGCGAAGCTGAAACCTGGGGTCGCAGGAGTGAAGGTTAGCATAATGCCTCCGGATGTGTCGCTCCCCGACGAAATTAAGATCGAGGAAGAGACAAAACCCATGGAGCCCTCAGGTTCCGTGGCGGCCGGGGAGGAAATCGAAAGCCGGTCCGACGAGGGAGGAAAAGAAGATGGCGATACTTAGAGCTGAGGAGATCAGAGGAATGAGCCGGGAGGAGATGGTCGAAAAGCTCAAAGAGCTTCGGGGTGAGCTGGCCCGGGCGCGGGCGACGGCGGCCGCGGGCGGATCGCTTGAGAACCCGGCCAAGATCCGGGAACTCAAGCGTGCCATAGCGAGAATACTCACGGTAATGAAGGAAAAAGGAGGTGCATGAGCGCGCAGGAGATTTGTAAGGTCTGTGGGTTACCGAAGGAACTCTGCGTCTGCCAAGAGATCTCACGCGAGCAGCAGCGGATAAGCGTGTACTCGATGAAACGAAAGTTCGGCAAGGTCGTAACCATTATAGAGGGACTGGACGAAAAGCAGGTGAACCTGAAGGATCTCACAAAGGATCTCAAATCAAAACTTGCGTGTGGCGGAACTTCGAAGGAAGGGCGCATAGAGCTCCAAGGTGACCACAAGACACGCGTAAAGGAAGTGCTGGTCGGGATGGGATTCTCCCAGGACATGATCGATGTGAGATAAAAAGGTGGCAAAAAATGGCCGTAAAGCGGAGTTTGTTCAAGCAAGGACTCATCGGGCTCGAGGCGGAGGTCGCTCACAGTTCAGATCCCACTCTCCTGGGTGTCTCTGGAAAGATCGTGGACGAAACGCGTAATATGGTGGTGATAGAGCATGAGGGAAAAACTAAAAAAATTCAAAAGTCCATTTCAACATTCATCTTGAGAGGGCCTGATGGTGAGGCGATGACCGTAAACGGAAAGGAATTAGTCGGACGACCAGAAGAACAGATCCGGAAGAGGTGAGGTTATGGTAGGCATGGGGATAAAACCACCTGAGGAAAAATGCTCGGACGAACGATGCCCGTTTCATGGAAAGTTATCGGTCAGAGGACGAGTGTTTGAAGGAGTGGTGGTAAGCGACAAGATGGCCAAGACGGTGACCGTGAAACTCGAGCGCATGCATAAAATACCGAAATATGAAAGATACGAGCGTCGTACTTCCAAGTTTCACGTTCACAACCCTCCCTGCATATCGGCAAAGGTGGGGGATAAGGTAAAATTTATGGAATGCCGGAGATTGAGCAAAACCAAGGCGTTCGTGATTGTACAAAAACTGGAGGGATAAAAAATGGGTAAGAAAGGTGCGGGTACCTCAATAGGAGTTTCGCCGGTGACTCCTGTCCGGGTCATCCCAATCAACGCACGGCTCATCTGCGCCGACAATACAGGGGCTAGGGAGATCCAGATCGTGAGTGTGATGGGCTACAGGGGCAGACGAGCCCGCATGGCCCGGGCTGGCGTCGGAGATCGGGTAGTTGCTTCCGTGAAAAAAGGGACACCAGAACTTCGGTCACAGCTGGTTCAGGCCGTCATCATAAGACAGACCAAGGAGTATCGTCGTATGGATGGAATGCGCATAAAATTTGAGGATAACGCAGCTGTTCTAGTCACGCCCGATGCTGCTCCCCGAGGATCTGAGATAAAAGGCCCCATGGCCAGAGAGGCCGCGGAAAGGTGGCCAAGAGTTGCTGGAATAGCTTCGGTTGTGGTGTAGAGCATGGTGACCAAACAACCTCGAAAACAGCGTTTGCGCTTGTTTTCCGCTTCACTTCATTCCCGCCACAAGCATCTTTCAGCCCCGCTCAGTCGGGAACTCAGGGAAAAATGCAAAACACGTTCTCTCCCGGTCAGAAAAGGTGATCGCGTCCGTGTGCTCAGCGGGGACTTTAAAAAACTTGAAGGCGATGTCGTTGGGGTCGATATGAAACGGGGTCTTATTCAGGTGGAAGGAGGGTCCGTGACAAAAGCGGACGGCACGCAGGTTCCGAGGATGATCCACCCCTCAAATGTTTTATTGTTGAGGCTGGCCGAAGACAAGGAACGCGCGCGCGTCCTGGAAAGGAGGTCTGGGAGTGGCTAGCAAAGGTGGAAGCAGACATCTGAAGCGATATGCCATATCCAGAAAACTTAGATTGCCCAGAAAATCGTACGTGTGGTCCACCAAACCGGCACCTGGTCCACACTCAAACGAAAGCTCAATTCCGATCCGCGTCGCTCTTCGTGATTATCTCTCGGTGGGACATACTGCTAGGGAAGTTGACCACATCATCGTCGGAGGCAACGTGCTTGTGGATGGAAAGGTCAGGCGGGAGCCAAAATTTCCAATCGGCCTCATGGATGTGGTACAACTTCCGGCTCTTAATAGCAGTTATCGTGTGCTTTTGGACAGGAGGGGGCGTTTGATCCTGGTCAAGATACCCCAGGAGGAGGCATCGATAAAGCTGTGCAGGGTCATACGGAAACAGACCATCAGGGGAAAAAAGGTTCATCTAACGTTTCATGATGGGAAAACCGCATCCGGAGACCTAAATAACTTTAAACTTGGAGATGTCGCAAAATTGGAGCTACCGGGACTGAAGATATCTGAACGTCTTCCTTTCGAGGTGGGCGCTGTCGCCTTGGTGACCGGGGGCAGCAATGTCGGCAGGATCGGAAGGATCTCCGAGATCAGACTCGTAGCTGGGACCCAACCGAATATCGTAATACTGAAAAGCGATGAGGGGGAGCTTCAAGCACCGGAACATTACGTGTTCGTAGTAGGAAGGGAGAAGCCCTCCATTTCTCTCTCAGGTGAGAGTCCATGAACCCCATGCGCGAAATCAGAGTTGAGAAGGTGGTCCTCAATATCGGAACCGGTGAGGGAGGGGATAAACTTGCCAAGGCCGAGAGGATCCTTCAGAGCATCACAGGACAAAAGCCGGCTAGGACCTTTGCAAAAAAATCTGTGAGGGAATGGGGGGTGAAGCGTGGAGCTCCTCTGGGATGCATGGTAACCCTCCGTGGTGAGCGCGCGATCGAGACCCTGAAAAGACTATTTGACGCAGTGGAGCGGCGTTTGAAAAAGGATTCGTTCGATGAAAGTGGAAATTTCGCCTTTGGTATCAGGGAACATATCGACATTCCCGGAGTTTCTTACGATCCAGAGCTCGGCGTGTTTGGGATGGATGTGTGCGTTGCGCTTATGAGGCCCGGATACAGAATAAGACGCAGACGAAGGCTGACTCGGCCCGTCCCCGCGTCGCACATCGTCACCAGAGAGGAAGCGATAAATTTCATTAGTGAGAAGTTTGGAGTCCAGGTGGTCTGATGTCGAAGGCAAAATTTGGGAAAGGCGCGCATAAATGCATGCACTGCGGCAGGTACAAGTTCGTCTACCAGCAACATGGGCTGAGGCTGTGCAGGCGGTGTTTCCGGGAGCTAGCTCCGAAGATGGGATTCAAAAAATACAGTTAGGTGCGAACGATGTTGCTCGATCCGCTTGCCAATGCCCTCTCCAAGATACAAAATCACGAGATGGCTAGAAAGCGAGAGGTGGAACTTGCGCCGGGATCCAGGTTGATCAGGGAGGTTCTCCAGCTCATGCTGGATGGGGGTTTTATCGAAAATTTCGAGTTCATAGACGACAAAAGGGCGGGCAGATTTAAGGTGGCCCTCAAGGGAAGGATAAACAAGTGCGGGGTGATAAAACCCCGATATTCTGTCAGACACGATGAATACGAGCAGTGGGAAAAGCGCTATCTTCCCGCGGCTGGTTTTGGTGTGCTCGTGGTCTCGACCCCTCGCGGTGTGATGACGCATAAAAAAGCCATGGAAATGGGGCTGGGTGGTCGCCTCTTGGCCTACATCTATTAGATCAAACTTTTTCACCACACTTTTTATTAAAGAAAGTTGAAAATAGACGGAGCGTATATGGAGTGCGTTGACGATGAAGCCCGTGATCAAAGAGGAGCTTGAGGTACCCGAAGGCGTGGAGCTGAAAGTGTCGGGTAGGACGGTCGAGGTCAGTGGACCAAAGGGTAAGCTTACCCGAACTTTCGACTTTCAGAGGGTGAGCATTAAGGTCGAAGGAAAAAAGGTCCTCATAAGTTCGGATTCCACGCGCCGTAGGGACAAGGCTGCCGTCATGACGGTCAGATCGCACTTGCGAAACATGTTCAAGGGAGTTACAGAAGGATTCACCTACAAATTGAAGGTCGTGTATTCTCATTTTCCGATAACCGTAAAGGTCGATGGAAAACGGGTGCTAATACAAAATTTTATCGGAGAGCGGGCCCCACGAGTGGCGAAGATCGTTGGGGATGTCAGCGTGGAGGTTCATGGAGATGAGATCCTCGTGAAAGGGATAAACAAGGATGATGTGGGACAAACGGCTTTCAACATCGAACAGGCCACTCAGGTAAAGTATCGAGATCTGAGGGTTTTCCAGGATGGTTGCTACATCACGGAAAGAGGGTGAAAAGATGGGGAAAAGACATCCAACGTTCAGACGGCAGGAGTGGTTCAGGTTCAAGAGGCTCGGAGAAAAGTGGCGCAGACCGCGTGGACGCGACAGCAAGATGCGTTTGGGCCTTTCGGGGAAGCCGTCCACGGTCTCGATTGGATACGGTTCTCCTCGAGCTGGGAGAGGGATCCATCCCTCAGGTCTTTCGGAGGTGTTGGTTGAAAACCTGCGGGATCTGGAAGACATCGATCCGGACAGGCAGGCAATCAGGATATCATCAAAAGTAGGTGGTAAGAAGCGGGAGCAGATCCTCGCCAAGGCGAAGGAAAGAAACATCAAGGTGCTCAATCCAGGGGTGAAAAAACGTGAAGCTGAGCGAAAAGAAGAGGCTGGCGGCTAGAATCCTCAAAGTTGGCGTAAACAGGATCTGGGTCGACCCTGAGCGCACGGGAGACATCTCGGCAGCGATAACGCGCGAGGACATAAGGCGCCTGATCAAATCCGGAGCCATCCGCGCGAAACCAGCCCGGGGAACCAGCCGGGGAAGGGCAAGAAAACTATCACTCAAGAGAAAAAAAGGAAGACGGAGCGGCCCGGGGAGCAGGAAGGGAGCCAAACACGCGAGATTTCGGGAAAAATCAAGGTGGATCCAGACCGTTCGTCCCCTGCGCTCGAGATTGCGTGAGCTGAAAAAAGAAGGATTGATCGGGCCGAGAGAATACCGACGTTTGTATCGCATGATCGGAGGAGGAGTTTTCAGGAGCAAGGCTCACCTTGAAACCCACCTCAAGGAGAAGGGCATATTGAAGGGATAGATATGACCAAAGTAGGTCCTCGTTACAAGGTTGAGTTCAGGAGAAAGCGGGAGGGCAGGACCGACTATCGACGGAGACTGAATTTGCTGAGATCTGGAAAACCACGTTTGGTGGTCAGGATCTCTCTCAAACACGTGGCCGCGCAGGTAGTTCGGGCCACGCCCTCTGGAGATATCGTCCTTGCCTCGGCGCACTCGAAGCAGCTGGGCAAATTCGGGTGGAAGGCCCACACTTCGAACGTTCCGGCGAGTTATCTGGTAGGTTTGCTCTGCGGATACCGGGCCCTGAAGGCCGGCGTGAAAGAGTCCGTGCTGGACATGGGGATGCACGATGTGGTTCCTCAGTCCAAGGTATTCGCGGTCCTCAAGGGAGCCCTCGATGCTGGCTTGAGCGTTCCCCACGGTGAGGGAATTTTGCCCCAGGAAGAGAGGATCATTGGGGGACACATCTCTCAGTATGCTGAGAGGTTGAAAAAAGAGAATCCAGATAAGTACAGGTCCCGTTTTTCGAGGTATCTCGAAGGAGGGGTTCCACCGGAACGGATCCCCGAGCATTTTAATGAAGTTAAACAAGCAATAATAACACAATTTGGTGGGTGAACCGTGGATGTCGAGACCTCAAAAGGAGTTCAATGTTGAGCTGTGGGAGCCAAGCACCAGCTTGGGGCGGGCAGTAAAAGAGGGACGGATAACCAGCATATCTCAGATTCTCCGGGCGGGCAATCCCATAAAAGAGGTTGAGGTCGTTGATGCACTGGTACCGAATCTCGAGGAGAGGGTCTTGGGGGTAAGCTTGGTCCAGCGAATGCACAAGTCGGGACGCCGGGTTAAATATAAAGTTGTGGTCGTGGTCGGAAATCGGGATGGTGTCGTCGGCGTTGGGCAGGGGAGCACCAGAGAGATAAGCTCCTCGATAAGGAAGGCCGTGAACAACGCAAAATTGAATTTGATCGAAGTGGTCAGGGGATGCGGAAGCTGGGAGTGTGGATGCGGCCGCCCACACTCGGTTCCGTTCAAGGTGACCGGGAAACGTGGCAGCGCCAGGGTCACCATAATACCCGCTCCCCGTGGCCTTGGTATCGCCGCCGCCGAGGTACCAAGGACGATCCTCCGCATGGCCGGGATCAAGGACGCCTGGACACGTTCGGAGGGACAGACCAGGACGACCCTGAACTTCGCTTTCGCCACGATTGAAGCGCTCAGGCAGACCACACAGGCGACCCTACGAGAACAGTTTAGGGAGCATGTCCATGTCGGGAATACAGGTGAGACAAATGAGTAAGTTGGCCGTAGTCAGGGTTCGAAGCGGAATCAACGCGCGCGAGACGGTAAAAAAAACGTTGAGTCTCCTTCGTCTGACGCGCGTGAACCATTGCGTCGTGGTTGATGATGACCCCTCCACGCTTGGGATGCTCAGGATGGCCAAGGATTACATAACCTGGGGAGAGATCGAACCGGAGACCCTCGAACACCTGCTCAGAAAGCGGGGAAGGCTCTCCGGGAACAGACGTCTGACAGACGAGTTCGTTAAATCCAAGACGAAGTTTTCCGGGATAAAGGAGTTGGCTGTGGCGATGTGTGCAGGGAAAGCCGAATTTGAGGATGTACCGGGTCTTAAAAGGGTCTTCAGACTCCATCCCCCGCGAAAAGGGTACAGGTCCACAAAGCGACCGGTTGGGGATTTTGGGGATCTCGGTTACCGTGGCGGACGGATAAATGAGTTGATAATGAGAATGGCGTAGGTGGAGATATGGTGGTTCGAAGACGGAAGAAGGTTAGGACCCAGCGAGGCACACGAACGTATGGGAGAGGATGTGCCAAGCGCGGACGTGGTAGCGGGGAGAGGGCCGGCACGGGATTGAGTGGTGGTCACAAACAAAAGTGGTCGTACATCCTCAGACATATGCCGGATCATTTCGGAAAACACGGCTTTAAACGCCCATCTTCAGTTCGGGAGGAGATCGAAGCGATCAACGTTGGAGAACTCGATGAACGTTTGGACGAACTTTCGCAATCAGGGATCGCGAAACGGGAGGGAGAGAAATTTGTGGTCGATGTCCGCAAACTGGGATTCCGGAAGGTGTTGGGCGGTGGCCGGGTCACGCATCCTCTCGAGGTTATAGCCGAGAAATTTTCCGAATCTGCCAGAAGAAAGCTCGATGAGGCAGGTGGCAAGGCAGTCTCCGGGTGAAAGCGATGGAGCCAATGGGGGCACCTAGGTCAAAGCTCTACGCGCTTGAACCCCTCGTCAACAGAATGCCCGAGGTCTCCGTCCCTAAACGACACGTGACCTTTAAAGAAAAATTCATGTGGACAGGGATAGTCCTCATCCTCTTTTTCATCATGACCCAAATTCCACTTTATGGCATTCCCTCTGGACAAGAGGTCTCGGATTTTTTTGGCCAGCTGAGGTTCGTACTTGCCAGCCACGCTGGAACCCTGATGGAACTCGGGATCGGACCCATTGTAACCGCTGGCATCATCATGCAGCTGTTGGTTGGGAGTAAGCTAATAGGCTTGAACCTCACCGACCACAGAGATCGGGCGTTGTTCACAGGAGTGCAGAAAGTCCTGGCGATCGGAATGGGGATTTTTGAGGGCGCCATGTTCGTGTTAAGCGGAAGATATGGGGTCGGACTCGGAGATCCTGCTGGGATCTTCATACTCATACAGCTTGCCCTCGGTGTGGTCATTGTGATATATCTGGATGAACTCGTCTCAAAATACGGATTCGGAAGCGGTGTGAGTCTCTTCATAGCCGGAGGCGTGGCGATGACCGTGTTCTGGCAGGCGCTGAATCCCTGGCAGGGAGCCATCCCCAATTTCGTGGGATCCATGCTGGCGGGAGAGAGAATCGGAGACGTGTTCTTCAGGCCCGGGCTTCCGAATATGATGGGAGTGGTGGCGACTCTGGTGGTGTTCCTGACAGTGGTCTACGCGGAGAGCATGAGGATAGAGATCCCACTCGCGTATGGCAGGTTCGGCGGGATAAGGGGAAGGTATCCCATCAGGTTCCTG
>Ga0164318_10004297_pt1 | contig 13673 bp, 9 predicted proteins | sample GuaBasSedimGuay9_FD_113734 | JGI IMG/M metagenome (GOLD analysis project Ga0164318, IMG submission 113734) | Subseafloor sediment microbial communities from Guaymas Basin, Gulf of California, Mexico - Guay9, Core 4571-4, 0-3 cm | ecosystem: Environmental > Aquatic > Marine > Hydrothermal vents >...
ATTCGTTGACAATATTCGTTATCGCCAAAGACGAGTTTACCTATATTACTGTTCTTTCTCAACGCTCACTAATGCTCTCAGACAGTGAATCGGTTTACAATCGGATGGCCTGTACACTCCTTATGGGTGTTTTTTCAAAGGGCTAAAGTGATACTTGAAGCTTTATTTCAGCATCGGACCGACGTATATAATAAGGCACGAGTGAAGGGACATCGGCAACTTGCCCTTGCTGAATCTGCTTGAGTCCAATACATGCGACGACAGAGGCCCGCACCGCATTGATATACGGCGGGGCAAACCTGGCTCGATGGCCAACAATTTTTTCAATGAGTTTCCTGTACGGGGAAACCCCGCTGCCGACAAAGAGGCAGGAGCCTTCGATTTGTGCAAGCCATTGTTCGGGGTCAACAGCACAATCGGTCCTTACTTTGTTCCACTCCATCCATCGGCGACACCTGTAAAGCGCTGTGTAAATTTCTCCCTTCCCGGCATCTATAACCGGGCAGATAAGATCAGGAAACCATGGAAACTGGTACGCCAGGGCATCCAGGGTGGAGATTGCAGCAACAGGTTTTCGTGTGACAAACCACAAGCCCTTAATGGTGCTGATGCCTATGCGGAGGGCTGTAAAGCTTCCAGGGCCGATAGTTACGGCAAATCCGTCTAATTCGGACAAACCAATGCCTGCCATGTGGAGTGTAGAATCTATGGCAGGCATAAGCCGTCTGGCATGGGTTTCCGGGCTGGTTGCCTGCATTTCCGCCAGAATTACATGATCTTGCAGAACAGCCACGGCCCCGGTCTTGCTTGCTGCATCAACTGCGAGAATTTTCATTGCTTTCGGGTTTGTCTCTTACGCTGTTTTGGTTGAAAAGCAAGCTTCAAGATTTCGTCCATATGCTTTACCGGGAGAAAAGTGAGTTTGTGCTTGATATTGGAGGGAATTTCTGCGAGGTCTTTTTTATTTTTTTCGGGTATAATAATTTTGTACACTTTTGCCCTGAGAGCCGCTAATGCCTTTTCTTTGAGGCCGCCGACTGGCAGCACTCGCCCTCGAAGCGTAATTTCTCCCGTCATGGCAATATCTCTGCTTACGGCTTTCCCCGTCAAACTCGAAATCATGGCTGTTGCCATAGTGACACCTGCCGATGGGCCGTCCTTAGGAACGGCTCCCGTCGGTACATGGATGTGGATATCGGTGTTGTGATGAAACCCGCTTTTGATTCCGAGTTGCTTTGCATGGGAACGCGCATACGTCAGGGCTGCTTTGGCTGATTCCTGCATGACATCGCCGAGCTGTCCCGTTAAGGTCAACTCGCCCTTGCCTTTCATTGTGGATGCTTCTACATACAGGACTTCCCCACCTGCCTGTGTCCAGGCAAGACCTGTAGCTACCCCGACCTCATTGGATTCCTGGTCCAATTCGGAAACGTATTTTGGGAGACCCAGGTAGCTGTGAAGGTTTGCAGATGTGATGGTGAATGGTCCTTTTTTCCCCTCAGCTATCTTGCGGGCCACCTTGCGACATATGGTTGCGATCTCGCGCTCTAAATTTCTCAGCCCGGCTTCGAGTGTATACTCAGATATGATTTTGCGCACTGTCCTCGGGCCAATCTTTATATGTTCGGGCATCAGCCCGTTTTCTTTGATCTGGCGAGGGATGAGAAATCGTTGCGCAATCGCCAACTTTTCCTCTTCCGTGTAGCCAGCCAACTCTATAATTTCCATACGATCTCTTAAGGCTGGAGGTATGGGGTCGGAAAGGTTTGCCGTGGTAATGAACAGGACCTTTGACAAGTCAAATGGCAAATTCAGATAGTGATCACAAAAGCTGACATTCTGTTCGGGATCAAGAACTTCCAACAACGCAGCAGCAGGATCACCACGGAAATCGGCACACATTTTGTCAATCTCGTCCATCATGAACACCGGGTTGTTTGTGCCACACTGCTTCAAGCCCTGGATGATTCGTCCCGGCAAGGCGGCAATATAGGTGCGACGGTGACCACGGATTTCAGCCTCATCTCGGGTTCCACCCAAGGAGATCCGAATAAACTTCCGGTTTAACGCCCTCGCAATAGATCTTCCGAGAGAGGTTTTACCGACTCCAGGCGGTCCCACGAAACAGAGGATAGGGCCTTTCATGTTTTTATTCAACTTCCGGACGCTCATATATTCCAGGATACGATCCTTTACTTTCTTCAGATCGTAGTGGTCTTCATCCAGGACACTGGCGGCCTTTTTTATATTCATAATATCTCTGGTTGACTTGTTCCAGGGAAGTTCAACGAGCCAATCGAGATAAGTTCGCACAACGGACGCCTCGGCTGACTCGGTATGCATTTGTTCAAGGCGTTTTAGCTGCCTGTAGGCTTCTTTCTCAGCCGTCTTGGACATCTTAGCTTTTTTTATCTTCTCTGCGTACTGTGAAACTTCCTGCACCTTTTCATCGATATCCCCCAATTCTTTGTGGATAGCCCTCATCTGTTCCCTTAAGAAGTATTCTCGCTGGCTCCTGGATATTTCTTCCCTTGCATGTGACTGGATCTTCGCTTGCATGGCGGAGACTTCGAGTTCCTTGCCCAGCAGCTCATTGATCCGGCGAAGCTTTTGAACAGGATCCCGCATTTCCAGTAGCCCCTGTGCGTCCTCTGTTTTCAATCTGAGGTTTGAAGCAACCAAATCGGCCAGACGGCTCGGGTCCCCTATGCTATGAAGAATCCTGGTTACATCACTTGTCAACTCCCCACGTAATTCAAAGATTTTCTCACTTTGTTCGGAGACATTACGCATGAGGGCTTCGGTTTCAACGCTTATCTCCTTTACTTCCGCTTCAACAATCTTTTCGATCTTTACCTCGTAGAAGGGCTTTCTTTTTATGTAATCGGCAATCCTGGCCTTGTCCAACCCTTGAATCAGCAGTTTTGCCCGGCCATCCGGGAGCTTGAGCATACGCAAAATCATGGCTACAGTTCCCACCCTGTGGATCTCGCTGGTCTCGGGTTTGTCAACCTCGGGGTCGCTTTGTGTGGCAAGAAGCAGGAGACGATCTTTTGCCATGGCTGCATCTACGGCCCGAATCGACCTGTCTCTGCCTACAAATATTGGAAGCACCATGTACGGAAATACAACAATATCTCGCACCGGAAGCAAGGGGAGGGTCTCCGGGAGATCTATGGATTCATCGTCTTCCTGTATTATGTCGATGATATCTTCAGTGTCTATCTGCCCCATATAATGTTCCTCTTCAGAAAATTAGACATGAGACAGGATTATAAAATAATCTGTACTAATGACAACAAAAATCTTGATTTTTCCACCCGAGCTGTATACTTACCTTGATAAGTATTTGTGATATTTCGATTTCGTAAAGGGCGCTATGTCCGCAAGGCCTGTAGATATCCCACAGGCTAAGTAGCCCGAATTGAACCGGTATATTTTGAGTGCCCTTTGGAGCAACCCTTGATTGTTGAAATCTTCGTTTTTTTCTTTGGGATTGTAGTCGGTAGCTTTTTGAATGTGTGTATCTATCGCCTCCCCCGATCTCTTTCCATAGTGCATCCTCGATCAATGTGTCCACACTGCGGGAAGGAGATCGCTTTTTACGACAATATTCCTATCTTGAGCTATTTCTATCTCAGGCGGCGGTGTCGCCACTGTGGAGCTACGATTTCCTTAAGGTACCCCTTAATAGAGTTTGTATCGGGTCTTTTTGCAGTTGCTGTCTTCTCTCGCTACGGCCTATCCCTGGAGGGCCTTTTTATATACGCACTTATTTCAGCCCTGCTTGTTATTACCTTCATCGACATTGACTATCGGATCATCCCTGATGTGATCACGTATCCGGGTATTGTAGTCGGGTTTTTCTCTTCCATTGTGAGGGATATCAGCTACAAAGAATCACTGACGGGGATCATCTTGGGGGGGGGCATCCTCTTTCTGGTCGCCTCAGGCTACTATCTTTTTACCAAGAAGGAGGGGATGGGTGGGGGCGATATAAAACTGCTGGCAATGATAGGCGCCTTCCTGGGCTGGAAGGGAGTTGTGTTTACTATCTTTGCCGGATCCGCCATCGGAGCTGTGGCAGGGGCGGCAGTGGCCTTCTACACGCGGAAGGGTCGAAAAATGGCGATTCCCTTCGGCCCCTTTCTCAGCATTGGCGCCCTTCTTTTTCTGTTCAAAGGGCCAGAAATCATAAACTGGTACATAGCCTTGATGAGATAGAAGGGGTAGAATTTATTGGTTTGATCGGTTTGGAAGCATGATAGCAAATAAGGTAGTCATTGACCTTGGTGCGTTGAGACACAATTTCTTTGAAATCAAGAGGTTGGTCGGTGCCGAAGTGCGTATCGTTGCAGTTGTCAAATCAGATGCTTATGGCCACGGTCTGATACCTGTTGCCAGGGTCCTTGAGACAGCGGGAGCAGACTGTTTTGGAGTGTTTGAGCTCAACGAAGCGCTTGAGCTGAGAGAGGCGGGATGCCGACTCCCCATCTTGATCATGATGGGAATTGCACAAGAGGAGGCCTCGGCCGTTGTCGAAAATGGGCTTACAGCCGCTGTTTTTCAATACGGCATTGCTGAAAAGCTTTCTGAAGCTGCTCTCAAACATGGCACAATTGCGCCGGTCCATGTGAAAGTCGATACAGGCATGACACGGCTTGGAGTGCCTGCAGAAAGGACGGTCGATTTCGTCAGGCTCCTCCAGCCCCTCAAAGGCATTCGGCTTGAGGGGGTATTTTCGCACCTGGCTCAAGCCGACATGCCGGATCATCCATTCACGGAGGAGCAGATTCGCAGATTTTCCCGGGTTTTCGAAGCGTGTAAACAGCTTGGAGTATGTACGGATGCAGTCCATATTTCCAACAGCGGCGCCCTGCTGGGAGGAAAAGGGGTGAGCTTTGGTATGGTACGTCCCGGCATACTCCTTTACGGATCCTCTCCTGCGGAAGGGTGGCCGGCTGCTGCCTCCTTCAAACCGGTTATGACATTCAGGTCCAGGGTGATCCAGGTAAAAAAAGTCCCTGCCGGCACATCCATTAGCTATGGACATACTTACACCACCCGGACAAGTGCCGTCATTGCCACTGTTCCTGTGGGATACGATGATGGATACAGCCGGGCGTTTTCCAACAAGGGATACATGCTCGTCCGTGGCAAGAGGGTTCCCGTCGTTGGCCGCGTCTGCATGAACCTGACAATGTTGGATGTCTCTTCTGTAAAGGGTGTCTCGGCGGGGGACGAAGTAGTTATTATAGGCGCGCAAGGCAAGGAGCGGATTACAGCAGAGGAGATCGCAAAGGTAGCGGGAACCATAAGTTACGAAATTTACTGTAGTATTGGAAAAAGCAACTACCGCATCTACAAGGACTCAGAAAAAACGTTCCAAAGGTGAAAGTTTTTATCTTAGAACCCGATACCGTTGATGGTACCAAGTACAGGCCTGCCACAAGTCGTTTTGAGCTATCTGCAGAGCAACCCCCCTATTGAATAATCAGCTAACTCTAAAAAATTTTCCAGCATACTGGAAAGCTATTGGGACGTGATCACGGGAACTGGATGGGGATCTCTTTTCTTGATGACTTTCAAAGGCTTGTCAAAAATAGAATTCAGGCACTCAAGTTCTAAAGCTATTCTGAATTCTGAACTCCGTGTAATCCCTCTGGTATAAACTCAAGTTAAGCTGAAGTGTTGCCGATTAAGATCAATGTAATTATGACACTGCAATCAGATCTGAGAATAAATTCATCCGTGGTTCCAGTGCTGCCTCCTTGTGATAAGCAGAAGGGTTGCATGATGCAGATTGCAGTCCTTTTTACCGATATAGTCGGTTCAACCAGGTTCTTTACATCTCACGGTGATCTTGCCGGCAGAGAAATGCTCCAGCAGCACGAGCAACTGGTCTCGGCAGCCGTGACTCACCACGGCGGTACCCTGGTAAAGATTGTGGGAGATTCGGCCATGGCCTATTTTCTTAGTGCTGAAGAGGCATTAATGTCGGCCATAGAAATTCAGCAAGAACTCCGCAGATATAATCAGAAAAAGGACGACAGGGATCCGATTCATATCAGAATTGCCATTCATTTCGGCAACGGAATTATTGAACAAGACGATATTTTTGGCAGTGTTGTAAACATAGCAGCCAAACTCACACCACTGGTCGATCCAGATCAAATTTTCATCTCTGGGCATGTCTATAAACTGGTTTCAGATTTATCTGCTGCTGACTTTGAACCCGTTGACCTTTCCGGGAAGAAAGCTCTTCCTGAAGGGCTCACTGCCTACCGTGTTATATGGAAAGAAACGTTCAGGCCGGAGAGTCATTCTCATCCCGTCGATAGGACGGCCATAGATAACCCCGGGCAAATGTGGGATGTCGAACTTATCAAATTATATCAAAGAACCATCGCTCAGGGCAAAAATCAACCATGTTATTATTGTGGTGACAGGAGACATCTGACGGCAAACTGTCCCTCAAAACACCTCCCTCAGAAAACGAATGCCCTCGAAGAATTAGGATATCTTTCCCTTGGTACAATCAACAAACTCTTTTGGAGTCTTTTTGCATCGGAAAAATCGAATCGGCCGCCCAACAGTGATGGAATGGCAATGAATGTGCCAACCACACTGGCGAATTATGGATTTTTTGAACTCAAAAGAGTGTTTCAACTTCGCTTTTTTGCAAGTATCTGGAATGTAAAAAATGAAAGCTGGAGCAGCATAAGAAAACTTAGTAGCGATGAAGACAAAGGTGGTCCGGCCTGGGTCGCCCTCGATTGTTTGCGTGTTTCCAATTTGTCCAAAGCGGAAAGCTTTCTCCAAAAATCTCTGGCACAACACCCCAATGATTACAGGGCGCATTGCGTAATGGGATTTTTGAACGTAGAGAAAAACGACTTCGGCAGATCGGAACACCATTGGCAGAGAGCTCTGGAATGTGCAAGGACCAAGCCCCGAAAGACTCTTATTTATCTGTTACTCTTTCGCCTTTATCATTTGAACGGTTATCATTCCGCGGCTGCTGAAGCAATTAGAGAGCTTCTTTTCCTGGAACCTCACTGCCTGGAAGCGATATACGAAAACATCCTTTTCAAGTTTAGACAAGGAAAAACTTCTGAGGCCTTGCGCCGGCTAATCAAACTCATTGAGCAGGACAGGCAATTTTATATAAATGCCTTGATTGATCCAGAGCTTGCTCCATTTTCCGAGATGATTCACCCGGAGCTGACACGCCTTTTTGGCGAAGTTAAAGACGAAGCTCTGCGACTCTCCGCTAAAGCGGAAAAGAAACTAAGTAACTTAGCAGGAATATTAGGGGCGGAAAAAGTTGCAAAAGCAAAATCACTGTTGGCAAAAATTGAGGAATTGTCAAAAAGTGATGGTTATCTTGCTTATCATGACATTATTTACTACAGTGAATCAGTCATTGCCATTTGCCAAAGGTGCGCTGAAAATCAGAGAAGAGAACTCTTAGAAGCCCTTTATGGAGTAAACAGGCGACTTGAGCAATACTGTCGTGCTATCGGCAATTATCGATATCCGAGTTTAGCAAATAAGATTTATCAAGAACTGAAATCTATCAAGACAAAGATTAAGGAACTTCGGGACATGACCGGGCTTGAGGTTTCAGAAAAATTCAAAGAGGTTGCTTTATCTGCTGAAGAACTAAGCAGAAAATTGGATAAAATTGAAATAAGGTTAAACAAATTGAGGGCAATTCAGGATATGGTCCTGTTTTTCAGGAGGTTCTTGAAAAAGAGCCTTCTTTTCGAATCGGTACTTATTTTTTTCACAATGATCTTTTTCCCTATCGTAATCTATTACCTGAATCTTGTCCTGCCTAAATACAATATGTCTCCTGTCCGGGATATCTGGTCTTATCAAAAAGAGATCATTGGCTTCGGTGGAATATTGGCTTTGGTATTGGCCTTTGTGAAAACATTTTCCACCTCGCCGAAGAGGTAGTAATAACCTTGCTGGCAACGTTGGGTACGTTGTTGACTATGTTGAATTACGTCTTTGACAGCCTGCTTATCGCCCTGGAAATGGCCGATGTCGTGACTCCCTGTTGACGGGCAACTTCTGCCAGAGGGAATCCATATCTATCCTGCTTCCGGTGCTCTGCCTCATGAGTGACAGCTCCGGGTGCGTCCCCCGCAGAGCGTGGGCACGAGGATAGCAAGGCCGACTACTCGACAATCACTCTCCCAGGCTCAATTCTTAGCCCTTTATATGATTATCACATCTTAGCGAGCCTTAGATTTGTCAAAAAAACGTTTTAGACCAAGCGAAAAGGGATTTGGGCAACAGGCCGTTAAGGGGTGACCCCTATGTTGAAAGTCAGGCTTCCCCCGGAAAACGGAACATGCTATAGTCAGTGCGATCGCGATGTACAGCGCAGCAGCTTGCGCCGCGTGTAAGCAACGTGAAAGGGGAGTTTCAATCCTTCAGGTCTTTTATGGAGCCGGCGATGGGATTTGAACCCGCGACCTACTGATTACGAATCAGTTGCTCTACCACTGAGCTACGCCGGCCCGGCATGGTTGGATTATTATTCTCTTATAGCATCAAAGGCGTTGGCTGGCAAGGGGCTTGATGGATGCGACCTGGTGATTTGGTGAGATTGCCGAAGGAGGAAAGTCTGGAAAAACGAAGGACCGGAATGAACGAAGGAAAGCTAAATGTTGAGCAACCAGCTTGGCTCCGGAACGGAAGTCTTGGTACTCACGTGAACCTCCCAGGCGATTCCATTGCGGATCTCATAGAAACAGTCCGTCGTGCCGATGGGCGGATTGACTGCACGGGGTTGTCGGGGGCTGAGCAGGCCTACCTTTTGTATCGCTTGCGGGCTGAGCTGAAGCGTCCCCTGTTTGTCCTTTGCGCAAAAGGAAAAAACGCGGAACTCCTTGCAGCAGATATCCGTTTCTTTTCGACAAAAAGTGGCATTCCCATAATTGCATTTCCATCATACGACATTTTGCCCTTCAAACCTCTCTCCTATCACCCGGAAACCTCATGCCGGCGAGTCGAGGCCCTTTATCAGGCGATGACTCTCGCCCAGCCCCCGATCATCATTACCTCTGTTGCTGCCGTGTTGCAAAAAGTGATGCCGAAAGCCATTCTGTCCCGGTTTGCCGAATATCTCCTTCCAGGAGAGGAAATTGACAGAGACGGCCTTGTTCAAAAACTGATTCACGGCGGGTACCAAAATGCTGTTTTGGTTGAGGAGCCGGGAGATTTCGCAATTCGAGGAAGCCTCATTGACGTTTTTCCTCCCCTGTACCCTGATCCCGTTCGAATCGAATTCTTTGGCGATACTATAGAATCGCTCAGAACATTCTCGGTGCAGGACCAGCGATCGCTTAAAAAGCTGTCAGAGGTGACGTTGCTTCCAGCAAGTGAAGTGATCATTGAGCCCGGTGAGCTCGATAACATTTCTCGCCGCATCCGCACCCGTGGTCAGGCCCTTGAAATGCCCGGCACGCGAATCGAGGAAATCGTTGAAAAACTGACACGACAAAATCGGTTCCCCGGAATCGGCGGCCTTTTGCCGCTCGTCTATCCATCGCTCAATACCCTGTTCGACTACCTGCCCAAAGACACCATTCCGGTTCTCATTGATCCCGCAACAATAGAAAAGATAGCTCTTGAAACTGAAGAAACGGTGACCAAAAACTACTTTTGGGCAAAAAACGAGGGCAACCTCTGCGTTGAACCAGAAGCCCTCTATCTGAACCGATCACAAGTAGAAGCCAGCATTGCCGGCGGCCTGCATCTTGCCTTCAAAATGGTACCGATGACAGGAAGGGCTGGAACTGCCTGCAACTTCACCATTGAAAAAAACGACCTTATTGCAGAGCAGATCAAGTCCCGAAGGCACTCTGAAGAATTGCTGAAACCTCTATCAGACTGGGTCAACAACAACCTTCACGAAGGCTTAGCCCCGTATCTGTTGTGCAGGACAACGAAGCAGGCTCAACGCCTCAAAGGGCTTATCATGCCCTATGGAATACATATTGACATTATTGAATCTTTTCCATCGGATAACGGCGCGAAAAATACCCTGAGCATCTGCCTGGGGGAACTCTCCTCCGGGTTTGTCTGGCCCAGGGAAGCCCTGGCTATAATAACCGAAGATGAGCTTTTTGGCCCAAAGCACCGATTGCCGAAGGTGCCGAGGAAGGAGTACACAACCGAGCCGCTCGGCTTTCACGACCTGAAAGCAGGTGATCTTGTTGTTCACAGAGAACATGGCATAGGCCAATACGAAGGTCTCGTCAGGCTTGATGTTGCGGATATTACTAATGATTTCCTTTTGATAGGATACAGGGGCGGAGATAAGCTTTATGTCCCTGTAGATCGAATGAACTGTGTCCAGAAATACGTCGGGGTGGATGGAGTTGAACCACGTCTCGATAAGATGGGAGGCAAGTCCTGGGCGCGGGCAAAAAGCAGGATAAAAAAATCGATCCAGAAAATGGCCGGTGAACTTCTTAAACTATACAGTTGGCGCCAAGTCCGGAAAGGCCATGCATTTTCTCCGCCGGATAGGTACTTCCGGGAATTTGAGGCAGGATTTGAATACAGAGAGACTCCGGATCAAACCCGCGCCATCGAAGAGGTGCTGGCGGATATGGAGTCTCCGGTACCAATGGACCGGCTTATCTGTGGAGATGTCGGCTATGGTAAAACCGAGATCGCCCTCCGGGCGGCCTTTAAAGCAGTATGGGATAATAAGCAAGTAGCATTCCTTGTTCCAACCACAGTTCTTGCCAGGCAGCATTTTGAAACCTTTAGAAAACGCCTTGAGCCGTACCCCGTTGTGGTGGAGACGCTCAGCCGGTTTTCTTCCCAGAGTGAGCAGCGACAGGTCGTAGAAAAACTCAAAAAAGGCCAGGTAGACATTGTTATAGGGACTCATCGTTTGTTACAAAAGGATGTTGGATTTAAGGATTTAGGGCTTCTGATTATCGATGAGGAGCAGAGATTCGGCGTCAGCCATAAAGAAAGACTCAAGCAATTACGCCGTTCGGTAGATGTGCTTGCCCTGACCGCGACCCCCATACCAAGGACACTTCACATGTCCTTGATGGGTATACGTGATCTGAGTGTGATTGCAACCCCGCCTGAGTATCGCTACCCTATCAAGACATACATCTGCCCGTTTGATGATACAGTGGTTGCAGAAGCGATTGAAAGGGAACTTCAAAGAGGGGGGCAGATATTCTATGTCCATAACAATATCCGCACTATCTGGGGCGTGGCACGTCACATTCAAGCCTTAGTTCCTCATGTGCGAGTCGGTGTCGCCCATGGACGCCTCAGCGATGAAGAGCTTGAGAAAGTAATGCTGCAATTTCTGGATCGCAAGATCGATCTTCTCGTATGCACCACCATCATAGAATCTGGTCTCGATTTTCCGACCGCCAATACAATTCTAATCAACAGGGCAGACAAGTTCGGTTTGTCACAAATATATCAGCTCCGCGGGCGTGTCGGAAGAGGAGATGAGCAAGCCTATGCCTACCTTTTCATACCCCATGAAAGTGCCCTGACAAGGGACGCTCAGAAGCGTCTCAAGGTACTGATGGAACACAGTGATCTTGGATCAGGCTTCAAGATTGCCATGAGCGATTTGCAGATACGCGGCGGCGGCACGATCTTAGGACCATCTCAGTCAGGCCATATTGCCTCTGTTGGCTATGATATGTACATTGAGCTTATAAAGCGCGCGGTCAGCGAACTGAAAGGTGAAGCCGTTGAAGTAGATGTGCATCCTGAAGTTGTTGTAAATCGCTCAGCTTACATCCCCGAAACCTATATACCGGATACCGACCAGCGCCTGCTGGCATACAGGCGTCTGGCAAGGATTACGGACGAGGCTGAGATTGAAGATTTTAGCATGGAAATGCAGGATCGCTATGGCCAGTTGCCGGAACCGGCAAGAAACCTTCTGGAAAAGGTGACCCTGACAGTCTTGTCTAAAAAAATCGGCATCCAGCGCCTGGAGCTGACCAACGGACACCTCAGGCTCACTTTTTCGGAAAAGACCCACGTTAAACCGGAAAAGATAACAAGCCTCATACAAAGAGATCCGCAGAGGTTTCGACTGACCGCAGGCTATGTGCTGCACGCAAAGATACTGCCCCATGCCAATATAACTTCAATGAATGTTGCCAAAAACATCTTGCAAGAACTAACGTGACATGATAGCCAGTTGCGGGCCGGCCAGTGGTCGCTTCGCTCCGATACTGGATACTGGATACTTGATACTTGATCACGTCAAGCTATCCAGCATCCAGTATCCGGTAGCTGTAGGATAAAGAAATGGCAAATCGTACAAGAATACTGATTGGATCATTTATCTTGTTAGCCCTTGCCCCCGGTTGCTCTAATGAAAATATGGCTGCCATGTACCAGGAAGTTGTCCGTGTTGATGATCAGGTACTGACTTTGGCAGAATTCAATGAATTCTTTGAGCTGGTAAGAATGAGCTATCCGGAAGGGCAAACCGGCAAGTCCCGGGCCGTACACGAAGCTCGGCTTCGATTCCTGTTGCAGCTTATTGAAGAGATGATCATTCTAAGACGGGCCGAGGAGCTTCACTTATCGATCTCCGATGAAGAACTGGAAAGGGCTATCCGCTCCATTCAGAAAGGCTATAGCGAGGAAAGCTTTCATGCTATGCTGATAAGGCAAGCTGTTTCCTTTGAAACATGGAAAACAAGGCTTGAAAGGCAGCTTCTCGCAAAGAAGGTTATCCGTAAAGAACTCCTGGGAAAAATCTCAGTTACGCCGGAAGAAATAAAGGACTATTACGAAAAACACCATAATGAACTGTGCCAAGGGAAACAGATACACGTCCGTCAAATCTTGCTGCGGAGCGAGAAGACAGCAAAGGAAGTGCTGGAGCGGATTAAGAAAGGTGAACGTTTTGCCGCTCTTGCCCGTCTTTATTCGATAGGGCCAGAGTCTGAACAAGGGGGGGATATGGGTTATCTGGATCCCGGCCAACTCCCCAAAAGCCTTGAAAAAGCTATCTCTAAATTAAAACCGGGCACGCTGAGTCCCGTCGTAAAGACGCCTTACGGCTTCCATATCTTCGAGGTAATCGAGAGAAAAGAGCCCACCGGGCCGGTGATTGATGACTGGGTGGAAAAGATAAGGGAACGGATAAGAAAAGATAAACTGGAAGCCGCTTATGGACCTTGGTTGGCAGGGCTAAGAGCGCGATATAATATTAAGGTAAACAGAGAACTTATATAATCCCGAATTTCGCAACGGTTTATGGAAAAGGTGCCCAGTCACGTCGTTGCACCTCCGGCCTGTAAGCTTTCCGGTCTGGAAGCGGCCTCGGAGAGAGCGAGAGCAAAGCAATCACGCTGTGACGGGATTGCCTTATCGCTTCGTTCTTCCGAGTGAGACTTTGAGACCCTTGCGAAATTCGGGTTGAGCCCCCGGCCCAGACCCGGTTTTCACGTTCCATTAAGAATGATTGTGAAATCGCGCCGGGGCGGGCTGACAACCCGAGTAGCTGCTAATAGGAAAAAGGTAACACTTTAGCTCTTTTAAAAAAACAGACATACGGAGCGGACAGGCCATCCGATTGGAGACTGGCTCACTGTCTGAGAGCATTACTGAGCGTTGAGAAAAAACAGTATCCTGGATATTCA
>Ga0164318_10004298_pt1 | contig 13673 bp, 12 predicted proteins | sample GuaBasSedimGuay9_FD_113734 | JGI IMG/M metagenome (GOLD analysis project Ga0164318, IMG submission 113734) | Subseafloor sediment microbial communities from Guaymas Basin, Gulf of California, Mexico - Guay9, Core 4571-4, 0-3 cm | ecosystem: Environmental > Aquatic > Marine > Hydrothermal vents...
AAACAAAATAAAGAAATAAAGTATTGAATATTTGTAACGTGCTATTTATATTAAAGTTGGTATTGATATCTGGTAACTGTTAAGTTTGATACAAATTAAAAAAGAATAAATTCCCGATAACGAAAATAAAAATTGGAAACTTATGAATTATATCTACATGCTTAAATATCTTGCGATTTTTGGAGCAACTCTCTTGGTTTCCCTGGGTCTCACCAGAGCGGGGAGACATATTGCTACCAAATATCACATTGGAGATATGCCAGGGCCCAGAAAAGTGCACAAAGCTTTTATCCCTTACCTTGGAGGTGTAGCAATCTATATATCATTTCTGATTGGCATGGGACTATCTTTTCTTCTAATGCCAGAATATTTTAGCTTCGCCAGCAAATACCATTCGTTTCTCCTGATTTCTTCTATCACAATGGTTGCCGTCGGGTTATACGATGATCTTAAACGACTTGGTTTTGCAACAAAATTCTATGCACAAATACTTGCAGGAATTATCGTAGTCATTGGGGGATACCGCGTAGAAAGTTTTTATCTTCCATTGATTGGAACCATTCATCTGGGGGCTTTTTCTCCAGTATTCATGATCTTATGGATAGTATTCTTTACAAACGCCTTAAATCTTCTTGATGGACTCGATGGACTGGCATCAGGAGTTTCAACAATAATATTCAGCTCCTTTGCTATAATCTCCTTTTATTCAGGCAAACCACTCCTTGGAGTTATTAACATAGTACTCATCGCAAGTAACCTGGGTTTCTTAAGATACAACTACCATCCAGCTTCCATTTTTATGGGAGATTCCGGATCGCTCTTCCTAGGATATGCCGTGTCGATCCTATCGTTAGAGACCGGTAAAATCCATGGGAATTCGGTTGACCTGCTGCTTGTATTGACTATTCTAGCAATTCCATTTCTTGATACTACCATCTCCTTCTTCCGACGGGCAAGTCAGAAAGCTCATCCCTTTCTGGCAGATAAAGAACATATTCACCACAGACTCATGTCAATCGGGTTTTCACATCTGAATGCGGTGAAAGTCATTTATCTATTTAGTTCTCTTGCCAGCTTAATGGGGCTCTCTTACCTTTTTCTTGAAGATAGAGGAAGAATTACCATTTTCCTAATTGGAGCTATCTTTGCCACACTTCTCATAAGAAGATTGGGATATATAGAAATAGAAAAAAACTTGATAACCGTAGAAGACGGAAATTCAAATGGAAACGGTAAAATACATGAGCTACTTAACGGTGGTAATAATGGTATCAAAAAACACGATCCGGCCTTTTTTGACAAAGCAGAATTTGTTCAGACAATAATTTTTATGTTAAATGACATCATATTTATATCCTTATCCTTCATATTAGTTCACAACGTTTGGCTTACACGTTTTATTGGCAGCTATTCAAGTTTATCAAACTATGAATTATTCCTTTGGAATACATGGCTGGCTATTTTTTGGATATCCCTATTTGGGCTGAATGATCTCTACCGTATCGAATGGGATATCGGGCGCATTGACATGTTATACAATCTCACAAAAGTGGTAGTTTTTGGAACCCTTGTATTATGGTTTTTAAATTATATAATTTATCTCCCATTTGGAAAATCAAGAAAGATATTGCTTTTATACAGTTTTTCTATAATTTCGGGTGTCGGCCTCGGAAGAACCATTCTTATTACAGTCTTTAAAACCAGAGAAATTCTGGGCTTTAAACGAAGACCTACTTTGATTATTGGTGCCGGAAACAGAACAAAAAGACTCATAGATGAGATCAAGAGTATACCAGAGTTAAAATTTGACATAGTGGGATTGATCGACGAGCACAATAGTCCCAGAATTGGTCAAAGGATAAATAACGTACCAATCATAGGAGGTTATGAACATATACCCCAGATAATAAGGAGCAAAAAGATAAAAGAAGTTATAATAGCACTCGATGAAGCTCCAGGTGAAGAAATAATAGATTTGATATCTCTTTTTAACAAATACAGAATTTCTATAAAGCTGGTCCCCGACTTTTACAATCTCCTATCCGGCTTTAGAACCAGCCAGATATATGGGGTTTCCCTCATACGCTTCTTTGAATCCAACATGAAAACCTGGGAATGGCTGCTGAAAAGGTTAATAGATGTTATAATATCCTTAGCAGTACTTCTTATTTTCCTACCGCTGTGGATAGTAATTGCTATTATCATTGTATTAGATTCGCCCGGACCTGTTTTTTATAAGCAAAAAAGGGTTGGTAAAAATAAAAAAGAATTCAACATTATCAAATTCAGATCCATGGTGAAAAACGCAGAAGAGCTAACAGGCCCGAAGTGGGCAGAAAAAGATGATCCAAGAGTAACAAGGGTTGGTAGAATTCTGAGAAGACTCGGCCTGGACGAAGTTCCCCAGTTTTTCAACGTACTGAAAGGTGATATGAGCATAGTGGGGCCGCGGCCAGAAAGACCTTACTTTGTAAACGAACTTGAAAAAAAGATAAAATTCTATTCACGACGACTAATAGTAAAACCAGGAATTACCGGATGGGCTCAAATAAAACACAAGTATGACGAAACAATAGAAGATGTGAAGGAAAAACTGAGATATGACCTCTACTATATTGAGAATATGTCCATCCTTCTCGACCTAAAAATCATAATCCAAACAATTCTTATGGCTCTAAGAAGAAAACATCACTATAAAAGAAACTAAATTCTCAAAAATAATACACAAAAGGCATAAAATTTAAACTATTACCCTGTATCCTTTGGTAATAACCTGCTTCACTCTCCCAAGAAACTCATATCCCAAAAAGGGAGTGTTATATGACTTGGAGTAAATAGTTTTTCTGCTGAAGACCCACCATTCATCAGGGTCAAACACCGTTAGGTTCGCCTGAACCCCTCTCTTTACTTCCGGTATCCTTAAGCCAAAAATTTTGGCTGGATTTATCGTTATCTTTTTCAAAATCTCGATAAGAGGCAGGTTTCTCTTGTGCACAAGATTTGTCATTATCAATCCAAAGGCAGACTCCAATCCGATTATACCGCTTGAAGCTTCATTTATCGTTGTTTCCTTGGTTTCAATGGGATGCGGTGCATGATCTGTTGCTATTACATCTATCGTACCATCTTTCAAACCCTCAACCAGCGCTTCTACGTCTTCCTCACTTCTCAGTGGCGGGGCTATCTTGCCATTAGCATCAAAATTTTCCATATAGGAATCCGTAAGGGTAAGGTGGTGAGGAGTTACCTCAGCAGTAACTTTCACACCTTCTTTTTTTGCTTTTCTTATTAAGTCAACACTCCTAGCGGTGGTAACATGAGCAATATGGATCCTTGCCCCTGTAAACCTTGCAAGTGCTAAGTCCCTATAAACTGCTATCTCTTCCGCAATATAAGGGTTGCCCTTTAAGCCAAGTCTGGTAGAAACAAAACTCTCATTCATCACACCGTTATCCTTTAGAAGCTCATCTTCCGCATGTTCAACTATTGGCTTATCTACAAGTTTCGAATACTCCATAGCATATCGCATTACCAGAGGATTCTGAACATAGTTACCATCATCCGAAAAAGCTACCGCTCCTACTTTCGCCAGCTCTACCATTTCCGTTAGTTCACTACCTGCTCTTTTTTTTGTTATCGCTGCAATGGGATAAATGTATACAGGCAAATTTTCTGACTTCTCGTATACAAACTTTACGCCTTCCTGAGTATCAATTGGTGGTTCTGTGTTAGGCATACAGCAAACCTGAGTAAATCCTCCTGAGACCGCGGCACGGGCACCCGATTCAAGCGTTTCCGCATTCTCATAGCCAGGCTCTCGAAAATGAACATGAACATCAATAAATCCCGGCGAAACAACAAACCCCTTTAAATCAATCTTCTTGAAATTATTGTCAACTTCAATATTTGCCTTTACTTCTTTAATAATACCATTTTCAATCAAGATATCCGCCCTCACAAAATCAGATTTTTCGAAATCCACAATCAGGCAATTCGTTAGCAGTAATTTTCTTTCCAGCTTTTTTATTTCCATACCTTCACCCCCTTTTTCCTCCAACAAGCAAAAACAGAACAGCCATTCTTACTGCCACACCATTTAAAACCTGATGCAATATTATCGAATGCTCACTTTCCGCAACCTCAGAATCAATTTCAACTCCTCTGTTCATCGGACCTGGATGCATTATAATCAGCTTTCTTCTTACCTTTTCAAGTCTCTCACGGGTCAAACCAAACTGTTTCCTGTACTCTCTAAGCGATGGGAAAAATCCCTTTCCCATTCTTTCTTTTTGTATCCTTAACACCATCACAACATCAGCAAATTGTAAAACCTCATCCAGATCATACATAACCTTCACCCCAAGCTTTTCTATCCCGAATGGAATAAATGTTGGCGGGCCACATACAACAACATTTGCACCCATTGTTGTCAGTCCATATATATTCGAAAGTGCCACCCTACTGTGCTTTATATCCCCTACAATAGCCACATTTACCTTTTCAAGAGTTCCCAGTTTTTCTCTCATCGACATCATATCGAGTAAAGCCTGCGTTGGATGTTCATGAGTCCCATCACCAGCATTAATTACCACCGCATCGACAAACCTTGTTAAAAGTCTCGCAGCACCCGGGTCAGAATGTCTCATTACTATAGTATCAACCTTCATCGCCAAGATGTTCTGAACCGTATCTTTGAGGCTTTCTCCTTTTCTCAAACTGCTTACACTCGCTGAAAAGTTTACTATATCAGCAGAGAGTCTTTTTTCTGCAAGCTCAAATGATATCCTTGTTCTAGTAGAAGGTTCAAAAAAAAGGTTAACCACTGTCTTACCCTGAAGGGTAGGCACCTTTTTAACTGGTCTTTCAAGCACTTCCCTGAAAGAAAAAGCGGTATCCAGTATTGTATTGATATCATCTTTTGGGACTCCTTCCAGCCCCAGCAAATGTTTAATACTGAGATTCATGGACTACCTCCACGATGAAAATCCCATCCTCCCCATCTACTTCTCTCATCTTTACCCTTATTTCTTCTCCTACAGAAACGGGCAAATTTATACCAACATAATCCGCTTTTATTGGCATTTCCCTGTTTCCTCTATCTACAAGCACAGCAAGTTGAATTTTCGCTGGCCTGCCATAATCAACCAGTGCATCCAGCGCTGCTCTCACTGTACGGCCCGTATAGATTACATCATCTATAAGGATAACAGTTTTGTCATCAATCTCAAAAGGAATATCGCTAACCTGTACTTTGGGGATTTTTGTTCTGATTCTTATATCATCTCTGTAAAGGACAACATCAAGTACCCCTACTGGCATTTTCACATTTTCGATCTTCTCTATTTTTCCCGCAATCCTTCTGGCAACAAATTCCCCCCTGGTCCGTATCCCCACCAAGACAACATCATCGATGCCTCTACATCTTTCAACAATTTCATGTGCCAGCCGCGTGATTGTTCTATCAAGGCTTTTCTCATCGGCAACTTTAAACTTAACTTTCTCTTTCATCATAACCCTCTCAAGATAAAAAAATTTCCGCCATTAACGGTGGAATTAAAACTTTTCACCGCAGCGCTTTCCAAAGCCAGCGCATTACTCTCAACTGCTCTTCTGGCTCTATTCCCTTTTTTAACTCACTGGTTGCTTTTCTAACAGTAAAACAAAAATCCATATGTTGGCAGAATTTATCCCAAACAAAAAATAAAATCTATCAGTTTGTCTCATACAACAAAAATTTTAAAACCCTCTTTGCAACTTCGACAGAAGTCTCGCCTTCACCAACCTCTACCCAAATCCCATCCAGTTGATTTCTGAACCATGTCAGTTGTCTTTTTGCATAACGCCTCGTATTCCTCTTTAAATTTTCCACCATCTCCTCCATACTACATTTTCCATCTAGGTACTGTATTACCTCTTTGTAGCCGAGTGTCAACAGATAATCCATTGCTTCCCTTTTACCTTTCCTCACAAATTCTTTTACCTCCTCAATCAATCCATCTTGAATCATTCTCTCTACTCTTTTGTTAATTCTCTCGTAAAGTAGATTTCTTTTCATATTTAAGATAAAAATTCTAAAGCTATACGGTAATTTTTTCCTGGGTTTCTTAAAAAGCTTAGTCGGAGGTTGTCCTGTCATCTCATAAATTTCAATTGCCCTTGTTATCCTTTTTACATCGTTAATGTGGATCTTCATTGCGTATTCTGGATCAATATCAAGAAGCCTATTATAAAGCTCCACCCTTCCTTTTCTCTTGAGCTCTTCCCAAACCTTCTTTCTGATCTCTTCATTTGTCCAGCTCTCCTCAAATAGACCATGTACAATAGCTTTAATGTAGAGGCCAGCTCCCCCGACAAGTATCGGTATCTTTTCATGTGAGAATATTCTTTCAATAGTCCCAGCAACCAGCTTCCTATATCTCCCAGCACTTATTTTCTCGTCAACTTCCAGGATATCAATCAAATAATGTTTTACCTCCTTTTGCTGTTTCAGAGTTGGCTTCGAAGTACCAATATCCAACCCTTTATAAATCTGCCTGGAATCAACAGATATAACCTCTCCATCAAGCATTTTAGCCAGAGCAATTCCGACGTCAGTCTTCCCTACTGCCGTTGGCCCCGTGATGACAGGGACTATTCTATTTTCTCTTAAATCTTTTATCAATCTCATCAAGGCTCAAATTCACTATTATAGGACGACCATGCGGACAAAAATAGGGGTTAGAAGTCGTAAAAAGCCTGTCAACAAGGTTTATCATTTCCTCTTCTGTCAGTTTATCTCCAGCTTTTATAGCCGCTTTACAGGCATAAGAGGCAGCCACACTCTTCACGGCACTTGATTCGTGCTTTCTATACTCAACATATGTGTCTATTATCTCTTTTATTATAGTTGACTCCCTTCCCCATCTCATGCCAGCTGGAACAGCGTCAACAACAATTGTATTCCTACCAAATTCTCTCATACGAAACCCTATTTTATTCAGATAGGGTAAAATTTCAAGCAAGACTGAAAAGTCTTCCGCAGACAACTCAATAACCTGTGGAAAAAGAAGCTGCTGAGGTTTCCAGCTTCCTTGAGTAACAGCTTTCAGGGCTGCTTCATACAGAATTCTTTCATGTGCCACATGTTGATCTATTATCACAAGTCCACTTTTTACCTGGGTAATTATATACCTCTCGGCAAACTGAAACACGGGAATCCCAACGCCTGGAGGAACACTACTTTCCTCCTTTAAATGCTCTGAGAACTTTTTCGCCCGCTCTTTCCATACCTGACTCCTATTGTCTGCATCTTCCAGTTTTAACCTGGCAATCTCTGCGGTAACCTTCCTTTCTCCGTCTTTTTCTTCAGCAAACCTACCGGATCCCCTCTTAGTTTCGTAATATTCCCAAATTCGGGGCTTATCAAAACCCGGAATACTTTTCTTTACCTCTTCAACATATTTCCCAATAGAAATCTTTACAAACTGGAAGACTCTATAATCCTCTCTAAACTTTACCTCCATCTTTGCAGGATGAACGTTAACATCAACCTTATCAGGTGGAATCATTAAGTTCAGGCAGTAAAAAGGATATTCGTCTCCTGAGATCACAGACCGGTAAGCACTTATAACGGCGTTGCTCAGAGTCCTATTGGATACATATCTTCTATTCACAAAAAAGGTTTGCTCACCCCGCCTTGACCTTATCAGGTTCAAATTGCCTATGAAGCCAGAAATAGATAGCTCTCTCTCTTCCCCCAATACTTCCACAATATTCTTCCTATACTCAGGAGAATACAGTTCGGCGATTCTATCTGCCAGATCGGAAGGCCTCAGATTATAGATTTCTCTATCGTTATGAATTAGAACAAAACTCTTTTCTGGATAGGCCAGAGCGAACTTCCTAAAAATATCTATAATGTTCTTGAGCTCAATCTCAGCACTTTTCAAAAATTTCCTTCTGGCCGGCACATTGAAAAAAAGGTTTCTTATAGAAATAGAAGTTCCACCTATATTGCTATGAGGTCTGATATCCTTAAATTCACCCCCTACAATTTTCAGTTCATATGCTTCCATATCTCCTTTTACACCAGACACTGCATCAACAATCGAAACAGAAGCAATGCTTGCGAGTGCTTCCCCTCTGAATCCAAGTGTACTTATCCTGCTGAGATCATTCTCATCCTTAATCTTACTGGTAGCATACCTCTCAAAAGCCAGAAGTAAATCGTCTCTATCCATTCCATTTCCATCATCAACCACCTGAATCAAGCTCTTCCCACCGTTCTTAATAATAACTGTGATCGTCCTGGCTTCTGCATCTATGGAGTTTTCCATAAGTTCTTTGACCACAGAAGCAGGACGTTGCACTACTTCTCCCGCTGCTATTTTGTTGGTCAACGTTTCCGGCAATATCCTTATTTTTGACAAGCTGCCCCTATGAAATCAATTTCTTCTCGGTCTTTCTCAAAATAGCTCTTACTCTTTTCTCAGCTAAAGTTTCGATTTCTTCTACTTCTTTCCTCAGTTTTTCCACAAACTTTTTATCCTCAATTGAACCCGCATTGATCAGTACATTATAACCTGCACCCTTAATGCATGCTCGGGCCATTAGACCCGCGACTCCAGCATCGCTTATGGAATTCACATTCCCATATCTGATTAATCCATCGATACAATCAAGTAAGTCAACACAGGTTTTCATAACGCTAAGCGGGATTTCTGCAGCATACTTGGTAGCCTCCTGGATAGCCGTCTCTCTTTCTTTCTTCTCCTCCTCAGTCTTTTTTGGCAGCCGCATTGCATCCATCACTTTATTAAAAGCTTCAGTATCCCTGTCAACAAAAGAAAGCAATTTATCTTTAATTTCCTGAGACTTTATAGCAATTTCGTTCATCAATCTGGAATGTCTCTCATATCCTTTCTTACCATAAGTAAGATTTGCAACCATCGATGAGAGAGCAGAAGCAAGAGCACCAACAAGAGCAGAGACACTTCCGCCGCCGGGAGCAGGACTATCAGTGGATACCTCATTCACAAACTCTTTAACTCTGAGATTAACCAGTTCTTTCCCCGTTTCCTGCTTAATTCTATACTCAATAATTTTCTTGTTGGGATCAAACTCTGCAACTTCGTTGAGACCAAGGGTCTGAATCGCCACTCTAATAATTTCGTCCTCAGGAACTCCCTGACACTTCCCCTGCTTCTCTAGGAAATATCTACCAGCCATCAACAAGGTTTCTTTCGGTACAAGTCCAACTATTTCAGAACCGGTTACTCTTAATCCCCTTTTCTCCGCCTGCTTGCAAACTTCTTCAAACGCCACATGCAAAGGAGTTACTTTATAATTTGTAATATTCATAGAAACCTGAGCAAGCTTGTATTCGTCGATATACCACCCAACAGCTTTCACACCTTTTAATATTCCTGGTTGTCTCAACGGATTGCCATTTTCATCGCGGATGATACTACCTTTCTTATCACGCTTCAACCTTCCTCTTTCACGTACTGTCAACGCAATATCATGAGCAAGTTTTCTGTCACGGGTATTCAAATTCACATTATAAGCAATAAGGAAATCCCTCACTCCAATAACAGTAGCCCCTGATTTAGGATTAAATTTTGCCTCCCCATAGTCTGGCTTCCACTCAGGGTCCTTCAATTTTTCAGGCAGACCTTCATACTGCCCTTCCCTGATATTCTCCAGCTTCACTCTATCGGGTTTTTGAGCTGATTTTTCATACAGATAAACAGGAATACCCAGCTCTTCAGCTACTCTTTTCGCAAGTTGATGACTCAATTCGACACACTCTTCGAGGCTCACCCCTGATACAGGAACTAAAGGACAGACATCCGTAGCTCCTATCCTAGGATGAGCCCCCCTATGGTTTCTCATATCAATAATTTCCGGAGCCTTCTTTATCCCGTGGAAGGCAGCTTCCACAATACTGGACTTATCACCTACAAAGGTAACAACTGTCCTATTTGTATCTGCTCCCGGGTCAACATCAAGAAGAGTTATGCCTTCCACTGAGGTTATGGCATCCGTAATAGCCTTTATTACCTCCATATTCCTGCCTTCACTAAAATTCGGAACGCACTCAATTATTCCTGACATCTCTTTCCTCCCCGAATTTTTTATAAGAATACCTCATTTCATAATCCTGTTCAAATAATAAATTATAGCTAACACAATCAATGCCATCACTATAAGCCACCACAGAGGCCTTGTCATTCTTTTAGTATTATGCCTGAGCCTCTTAAACCTGAACCTTTTTCCTACGACTTCACTTCTTTCTCTTCTTCTGGAGAATCTCCCTGGTAAAAACACCAATCTACACTCCTCCGAACAGCTTTGAAAATAAATCCACAAAAGGATATATAATAGAACCAAAAATCGAAATATGGGTAACCCAGCTCAACATTATAACTACAAATAGAACCATGGAACCATACCTTTCCATCTGGATTGCAATATGTTCATATCTAGCAGGAAGAATACCGAACAAAATTTTGGATCCATCAAGGGGTGGAATAGGCAAAAGATTAAAAATAGCAAGAGCAATATTAATTTGAAGGCTCAAAAGCAACATTAGAAATACGGGCTTTAGTATCCCGGGTGGCAAAAAACCCATACTACCCGCCCTGATAAGCCTTATTGCTACTCCGCTTAAAAATGCTAGAAACATATTAGCCATGGGACCTGCAAGAGACACATAAAGCACCCCCTTTTTGGGATCCCTGAAATTTAAAGGATTAACAGGTACAGGCCTTGCCCACCCAAACCTCACAATAAAAAGCATTAAAGTTCCAAACGGGTCAAGATGTACAAACGGATTTAGCGTTAACCTACCTGCCATCTTTGCTGTAGGATCTCCAAGCTTGTAGGCAACCCAACCATGCATATACTCGTGGAACGTCAAGGCTAGCAGAATGGGGGGTATCAGAAGAATAATGGTCTGAACATTCATAGACTTACCACCTAGGATGAAATCTTTTATGAACTTCTATTAAATAATTCCTGTCAAGATGTGTATAGATCTGAGTAGTCGATATATCCGCATGCCCGAGCATTTCCTGAACCGCCCTAAGGTTAGCCCCTCCTTCTATTAAGTGGGTAGCAAAAGAATGCCTAAAAACGTGCGGACTAACTCTCTTCCTTATATCAGCTTTCCTGACATATTTCTGAATCAATTTCCAGACCCCAATCCGGGTGAGCGGTTCCCCCTTAAAATTCAAAAATAGGAAATCTTTACTTTTCCTTTTTCGTGCAAGCCCAGGTCTGACACCATTAACATATTTAAGAAGCTCTCTTTTCGCCCTTTCTCCAAAGGGTACAAGTCTCTCTTTTGCCCCTTTTCCAAAAACTCTGATAAAGCTCTCTTTCAGGAAAACATCTCCAGTCTTGATATTCACAAGCTCTGATACCCTTACCCCTGTAGAGTAAAGGGTCTCAACAATCGCCCTATCTCGAATACCAATGGCCGTGTTATCTTCGATTGCCCCAAGTATTCTCTCAATCTCATCAAGGCTTAAAACTGTAGGCAATCTTTGAGGCAATCTCGGACTCTGTATAAGCTCAGAAGGATCTTTTTCTATATAATTTTCGTCTGCGAGGAATCTGTGAAAAGACCTTATCGAACTCACATTTCTTGATACACTCGAAGGGACAAGTCCCAGCTCCCCGAGCAACTTCAGGTAATTCTGAATTGTCAGAGCCGTCACAAACCTAAAATCTCTTATCCCGATATTATCAAGATAATCGATGTACCTTTGTATATCAAGCCTGTAGGCATCTATGGTATTTTCAGATAGTTTTCTTTCTATCCTCAGATATCTTAAAAATTCCTTTAGCTTCTCTCGCATTAAGCCAAACCACTGCCATCAATTACCATAAAAATACTTTTCAAGTATATCACACAAGATATGTCCCACGGTTATATGTGCTTCCTGGATCCTTTGAACATCCATAGAAGGAACAATTAGTGAAATATCTGCAACATCTCTGATCTTTCCCCCATCTTTCCCTGTAATCGCAACTGTCTTCATCCCTATCCTTTTCCCCATCTCCAGGGCTTTAATAACATTACCAGAATTCCCACTGGTGGTGATCCCTATCAACACATCATCTTTATCCCCAAGGGCCTCCACCTGCCTTTCAAAAATTCTGCTAAAATCGTAATCATTTGCCATCGCCGTCATAAGGCTTGTATCAGTCGTTAGTGCAATTGCTCTTATGGGCTTTCTCTCAAGACGTAGCCTCGTCACAAGCTCCGTAGCCAGATGTTGAGAATCAGCCGCACTACCCCCGTTACCACACAACAGAATCTTACCACCCTTTTTAACACATTCGATAAGGACAAGAGCTATTTCCTTTATTTCCGAAACGAACTCAGAAGCAAGTTTCAATTTCAAATCTGAACTTTCCACGAGTTGTGTTTTTATCTCTTTCTCTAAATCCATTATCGTGAACTAACCTCTCTTTTTAAAATGCACCGCCTCAGCAAATTCCCTAATAAGATCTATGTTATCGTTATCATTTAATATATTTCCCGTAACCACAAAATCTGCTCCTGCCATGACCTTCTTTCTCGCATCCTCTGGTGTACGTATTCCTCCCCCAACGATCACAGGTATATCAATATAGCTTTTAACACTACTTATCATTTCCTCTGAAACAGACCTTTCAGCCCCACTTCCAGCTTCCAAATAAACCATTTTCATTCCCATATACTGAGCAGCCAGTGCGTGTACCATAGCGATTTCAGGCTTGTCTGAGGGAAGCGGCTTCGTATTGCTAATATACTCAGCAGTTGTCATCCTTCCCGATTCTACCAGCATATACCCAGTCGAAATCACCTCAAGACCAAGCCTTTTTATCATGGGTGCTGCTATAACGTGTTCACCAAAAAGATAATACGGATTCCTCCCACTTATCAAAGAGATAAACAGTATTGCATCGGCATCCCCCGAAACCTGCTTTACTGAGCCTGGAAAAATTATTACAGGAATATCACTGTGTTCCTTAACAATCCTTACACACTCCTGAAAGCTGGAATCCACCAGAAGGCTTCCACCAACCAGAACAGCATCGACACCACTCCCATTTAACCTATCAACAAATATAGCAAGATCATCTCCTCTTCTGGTATCCGGATCAACCAAGACCAAATACCCGGCTCCTTTCTTTTTTACAACATCAAGTAAATAACGATATATTTTCATTGACTACTTTTCAAACTTTTTAAGAAAGTCCACAAAGCTATCAAGCTCTTCCATGCTCCTTTTCTCAGTTACCGCAATCAACAACTGATTTTCCCTTTCTGGATAAAAATCCCCAAGAACTACCCCCGGGAAAAACCCCTCTTCCAGGCCTGCCTTGACAATCTTCATTGCTTTCACCGGAGTAGACACTACAAACTCTTTGAAAAAAGGTCTTCTGTAAACCAGTTCAAAACCCTTAAGCTCACTCACCCTGTCTGAAAGATAGTGACTCTTTTGAACACACAACTCAGCTAGCTTTCTTATGCCCTTTTTCCCTACAAGAGATAGAAATATACAGGCAGAAAGAGCCATAAGCGCCTGATTGGTACATATGTTCGATGTAGCTCTCTCTCTGCGGATATGCTGTTCTCTTGTCTGCAAAACAAGAGTAAAAGCCCTTTTACCCTCTGCGTCTTCAGTCATACCGGCTAT
>Ga0164318_10004301_pt1 | contig 13670 bp, 11 predicted proteins | sample GuaBasSedimGuay9_FD_113734 | JGI IMG/M metagenome (GOLD analysis project Ga0164318, IMG submission 113734) | Subseafloor sediment microbial communities from Guaymas Basin, Gulf of California, Mexico - Guay9, Core 4571-4, 0-3 cm | ecosystem: Environmental > Aquatic > Marine > Hydrothermal vents...
AATGACCGCCCACATCCTGTTAGCCGATGATGACCCCCAAATCATTAATGCCTTAGAAGAATATCTTCAGGCGATCGGTTATGAGGTGCGGGCGGTAACCGATGGGAATCAGGCCCTGGCCCAGTTCCAGGCGGAAAAATTCCAGGTTGCCATTTTAGACCTGTTTATGCCCGGCCGGTCCGGCTTGGAACTGCTTTCTGAATTTAAGAAGCTCTCTCCTGAAACCGAAGTCATCATTTTTACCGGTTATGCTGATCTGGACAGCGCCATCGAGGCCCTGCGGCGGGGGGCTTATGACTATCTCCTGAAGCCGGTGCCTCGTTTAGAAAGCCTGCATGCCTTGATTGAACGGGCCTTGGAACGACAGCGGCTGTCCCAGGCCAACCAGGAGATGGTCGCGGAACTTACCGCCGCTCGTGAGGCCTTGGCCCAACAACGGCGGCTGGAACTGAAGCGCATCCGGCAGATCGGCGAAGGTTTGAGTAAGGCCTTGAACCTGGACCAGATCATCGAATTGCTCCTGGATCTGATGTGGGACACGCTGTCCTTAAGCATTGTAGGTCTGAAACTAAGGGATTGGGATAACCTGCCGGATAAATTTGCCTGCCGCCTGCAGGAAGGACTGGATGGGGAAATCCAACCCCGGTTTGAGCTCTGGATGCAAGAAGAGCTCCTGGCCGTCGATTGGGAACCGCTCCCATGGAAAGAGAATTCTTCCTCTACCAAGTTGGCGGAGCAACCCATTATATTCCGCTCCGGCATTCTTGACCAGACGATCCCGGCCCTGATCTGGGCCCCGCTCTGGGTTAATCAAAAATTGGTAGGAATTTTGGGTAGTGGCCGGAAATCCATCCTTACCCCGGAAGAGGAAGAAATCTTCAAGATTTTTGTCCTCCAAACCGCTACCGCCTTGAAAAATCTGGCCCTCTTCGAACAGGTTAAAAATCTGGCTTCCAAGGATAGCCTTACCGGGTTGTACAACCGGCGCTATTTTTGGCAGGCCTTGTCAAAAGAAGTTATGCGGTGTCGGCGTTATAGCTGCCCGCTGGCCCTATTATTTCTCGATCTGGATAACTTCAAGACTATCAATGATCGTTATGGCCATACCGTGGGGGATAAGATTTTGCAGGAGCTGAGTGTCCGCTTGCAGGATTTTGTCCGTTCCACGGATTTGATCTGCCGCTACGGCGGAGAAGAATTCATTATTATGTTAATCCAAACTTCTAAAGACAAGGCCGCCATTTTGGCGGAGCGCCTGCGACAGAAGATTTCGCAATCCCCGCTGAAAATCAATGACCTGGAAATCCCCTTAACCATGAGTATCGGCGTCGCTGGTCTGACAGACCAGATGGAACCCGAGGAATTGGTAAAAAGAGCGGATAGTGCAATGTACTGCGCCAAGCAGAGCGGGCGGAACCGGGTAATGGTGGGCTAACTGAGCAACTCTAACACTTGGTGCCCATGCTCTTTTAAACTTTTGATAATCGGTTCCAGGTCACATTTATCCAGCCGGAAGGAATAGGTGTCTTGCTGACAGCCTTCCACTCCCAGCCCGACATTGATCACCTTGCCCCCGGCCTGCTGAATGAGCTGACAGGCCTCCTCAAAAGCCCCCGGACGATCAGCCAAGACTAGGTCAAGACGGGAACTGCGCCGCAACACGTCCAGCATATATAAAAAAGCGGATAACAGATCGGATACGGTTAGGACCCCGACCAGCTTTCCCTTTTCCAACACCGGCACGCCGCCGATCTTATAATCGTGCATCAGATGGGCTGCTTCATCCACTCCGGTCAGGGGGGTAACAGTAAGCGGAGCCGCTACCATGACGTCCCGCACCGTGATCTTCTCAATCATGGCCGCCAACAATATCTGTTGCAGATCGCGCGCCGTGACCCAGCCCACAAATTTTTCTCCCTCTACCACCGGCAGGTGGCGGATGGAATGTTGCTGCATTAATTTCAGGGCTTGGTGGACGCTGCTGTCCGGTGCCACGGTAATCGGTTTGCTGATCATTATTCTGCCCACCCGCATGATTTTCCTCCCTCGCTCGAGCTCTGGAGCCAAAGTCAATAAACCGCTCTTAACTTTAGTAGCAGAAAATTCCTCAGTTAGTAGCCAACACCGTTTGTAAGGTAGAGACGTAATGCTCAGCCTCGCCGATATAAGTCGCCAGGTTGGCCCGATGGTTGGCCAAGATGCCGTCTTTGGCGGCATTGGTAATCAACCAGGGGTGCAATTGGCAGCTGGCGTGCAGGGCATGCACCGCCTCCTCCAGGAGCTTGTGAGAATTTTTTTTCAGCAACTCCCGGCTGAAATCTTCCCGGACCGCCTCCAACACCTCGGACATGCCTAAAGCTACCCCTTGGGAATAATAAAAGTAATTGTCACAAGCAAACCAGGATACCGTACTGCCGTCGGCTTCTTTATCTTTAATCAAGTTATGGAAACAACTGCCCAAAATGTCTTTGTAAGCCATCATCAGGGCGATAAGATTATCGACTCGCGGATAGAATTTGCTGCGCTTGTTTTTTAGGTCTTCAATATACTTCCGAAGATCTTGGATGGCTTCGCGATATTTTCCCGAGGCGGAGGGAAACCAGTATTTATCAGTACTTACCATGAGATAGTTCATGGCCTCATTGAGATGGGGGTTATAGGCCTCGGTTAAGGCAAAGCGGCTCATATTCTCATTCAAGATGACGGTGGTCCGCCGGGCTACTTCCAACACCCCGATCTGGAGGTTGTTAACATTGTCGGTTAGGCGCAGCATGCCAAACAGGATGGCATTGGGCCGCCAGCCCAGCCAGGTCTGATTGACCTGATCGTCCATAATTTTGATCACCGCGCTGGTAAAAGCCTCGCCGATCACCGGCTCGACGCGGGGCGGGACGGGAAACGGGGACTCGACCGGCGGATGCCCGGAAGGAGGGATCGCCTTTTCAGTAGGCCCGGTGGTCGGCGGCGCTGGTTCGGCCACGGCTTCCGGGACTGGGGCAATTTCCGTTTCCGGAGTGAGGGCGACTTGAGGTTTTTCTACTTTAGCATCAGGAGGGAGGACCTGCTCAGAAGTCAATGGTGTGGAGCGTTTCATCTCGGAAATAGAAAATATTGCGGCCAGAAAAGCAACAATGATCAACACCACGATCAGAAAGCGTTTTTCTTTGAGCCAGTTTAACCAGGGTGGCGGCGGCTTAGGGGCTCCAGCCGGGGTGGTAACCGGGAGCCGGGTGTCCTCAGGTGCAGGATCAGGGGGCATAAGTATCTCACCTCAAAGCTAGGTTGGCGGCGGCATCGCAAGCTGGCCGTCATCTAGTCCTACTCAGGCTTTAAAAAATCTCGGCACTGAAAATATAGATCTGGGTATCCGGTTCCTTCCAGGCCTCAGAAGGTAAACCAGCCTTACGGCAAGTCTCGCGCAGAAAAGTTTCCCGATTCCAGTGGTATTGGGTGGCTACCTGCGGGAGCAATAGTCCGGCATAGGGCCTCTTGACGATATACAATCCGTGTTTGCCCACCTCAATGGCTTCGGGGGTTTTAATCTCCTGAAGCGGGGAGAGCACCGAGATCTCGATGTCCACCTCTGGAAATTCTTGGGAAGATAAGGGCGGAAAACGGGGATCCCGAAAGGCCGCGGCCACCGCCATCTCCTGGACGGTCTGAAGCAGCGGTTTAATCGGTTCGATCAGGCCGATACAACCCCGCAGTTGGCCCCGCAGGTGCAAAGTAACGAATGCACCCCGTTTCTCCTGCAGGACCGCGGAAGTCGGAGGCAGGCAGGGCAGGGGCTGGCCTTGCAAAGCCGCCCAGATCGCCTCCCGCGCGATTTGATGTAAGGTCTGTTTGTCCTGCGGGCTGAGTGCCATGTCTTTCTCCTTAGCCGGCGTTGGATAAGTTGACACTGCCAAACTTATCACTCCCCATAAGCCCAACAATAACCACAGGTAACGGCCTGATGGCATGATGTGCCTCATGAAAACAGTGGAACAGAAGTAAATCGCCTTCCGAGATTATCCCGAGGTTGCCATAAGCCGCATGATTACAAGGTTTGGAGAATCATCGAGTCCCACGCCGGTTAACTTTAGGAAATTGCTGGTGGGCTTCTTAGGTAAACGCCAAAAGCTGCGGCGAAGCTCCAGAAGATAGTCTCAGCTTCCCTTAAGTGTCCATCATCGCGAATATTTTTTAGGGCTGTCAACCGGAAAACCGCGCCTCCAGGCCGCTACCCGTTTCCAGGCTTACCGGCCGTCTGCGTCAAGATTTGCCTGACCCGGGCCGGTATTTCAATGGCCTGCCATTGCCGATTGATGGCTACCAGATTGGCGGTGCCGCGGGCCAGCAAATCCTGCCCCCCAGTCGGGAAAAACTCAAAGGCAAAGATCAACGCCCGGGGCCGTAATTCCTGAATTCGAGTTTCGACAACCAGCAGGTCGCCATAGCGCGCCGGCCGCAAGAAGCGGCATTGCGCCTCTACAATCGGTAGGCCAAAGCCTTCCCCCACATTACGAAAGGTCTCTTCCGGCTTAAGCCCCAGGGCCCTCAAATATTCTTCGATGGCGCGATGGCAATAGCGGAAATAACTGACAAAATAGACGATACCATAGGGATCTGTATCGCCAAACCGGACCCGGACCTCTGTGCGATGCACAAACTGTTGCCCAACCATCTAGTACCCTACCTTTGCTGGGTCAGGGAGGCATGCTACCCTGATGGTAAAATAGTATTTTCCCGGCTATTGTATCACCCCTACGGCACTCTTTTCAATCTAGAGATCGGGGCCTGGAAAATATTTTCCGCTCAGATGATTTTCTGAGTTTAAATTCCCTTGACAATCTAGTATAAATTATTGATTGATTAATAAATCTTGGGAGTGGCTGAGCACGCTAACCAAACCCGGCCAGCAACTTAGATGCGGCAAGCGCTGCCAAAGGTGCTGTGACCGAGATAAATAAATATAGGGCTAACTAAAAGGCATTATTAAGATAATCTGAATTTTGTTCTAATTTTGAAGCCGAGCAAGGTCAGAATCAGGCACGGGCCCCGGGGGTGATTAACCCTTGGCAGCCTCATATTGCTTAATGGGAAAGGAGTTTAAATTATGAAAGCCGTGGCTGAGCGGATCGCCGAACTCCAGGCCAAAGAGGCCGAAATCAAGGCCATGGGGGGACCCAAGGCGATAGAAAAACAGCACCAGACCGGTAAGCTCACAGCCCGGGAGCGTCTGGATCAATTCTTTGATCCGGGCACCTTCCGGGAATTGGATATGATGGTGGAGCACCGCTGTGCCCATTTTGGCATGGATAAAATGAAAATCCCGGCCGACGGAGTGATCACCGGATTCGGGCAGGTAAACGGTCGTCCGGTCTTTGCCTTTGCCCAGGACTTTACCTCGCGGGCCGGGACCTTGGGAGAGATGCATTCCCGTAAGATCTGCAAGGTCATGGACCTGGCCCTGAAGGCCGGGGTCCCTTTTGTGGGGTTCAATGACTCCGGCGGGGCACGCATCCAGGAAGGGGTGGACTCCCTGGCCGCCTACGGGCAGATCTTCTATCGTAATGCCATTGCCTCCGGGGTCATTCCGCAAATTTCCGGGATTATGGGTCCCTGCGCCGGAGGGGCGGTCTATTCTCCGGCCATGACCGATTTTGTCGTCATGGTCAAAAATACCAGCTACATGTTCATCACCGGGCCGGATGTTATCAAAAGCGTCACCGGAGAGGAAATTACCTTTGAGGATCTGGGCGGGGCTATGTCCCATAATGTTAAAAGCGGGGTGGCGCATTTTGCTGCGGAATCCGATAGCGATGCCATCAACCAGATCAAGCGCCTGCTCAGTTTTTTGCCCAACAACAACATGGAGGATCCCCCCATCCAGCCCTGCAGCGACCCGGTCAACCGTCAGGATCCGGCCCTGGATGCCATCGTCCCGGACAACCCGCGGGCCAGCTATGACATGAAAGACGTTATCCGGGCCATCGTTGATGATGGCGATTTCTTTGAGCCCCATGCCCTGTTTGCTCAGAATATGGTGGTGGGGTTTGCCCGACTCGATGGCCGGCCGATCGGCATTGTCGCCAATCAACCGTTGGTGCTGGCCGGTTGCCTGGATGTCAATGCCTCCGACAAGGCAACCCGGTTCATCCGGTTCTGTGATGCCTTTAATATTCCGCTGTTGACCATTGCCGATGTGCCCGGCTATTTGCCCGGTAGCGACCAGGAATGGAATGGCATCATCCGGCACGGGGCCAAGCTCCTCTGGTGTTATTCGGAAGCTACCGTCCCCAAGCTCACCCTGATCACCCGTAAGGACTATGGCGGCTCTTATCTGGCCATGTGTTCCCGGGACCTGGGGGCCGATATGGTCATTGCCTGGCCTACCGCGGAGATCGCGGTTATGGGGGCCGAAGGCGCGGCCAACATCATTTTCCGGCGTGATATTCAAGGGGCCGAGGATCCCGAAGCCAAACGCCAAGAGAAGGTTGAGCTATACCGGGAATTGCTCTACAATCCCTATATTGCCGCGTCGCGGGGTTATATCGATCAGGTCATCGTACCCCGGGAAACCCGCCCCCGGCTGATTGAGGCCCTGGAAATCCTGTGTACCAAGAAAGAAAATCTGCCGCCCAAGAAACACGGCAATATTCCGATGTAACGAAAGAGGTCAGTATGGCTCGCCGAGACAAAGTGCTGGCGGCGGTTGCCGCGGCCATTCAGGCATATATTCAGGATGAAGAGGCTATCTTAAGGGCCCAGGCCGCGGCTCCCGTGGCGGCTCCGGCTCAGGTTCCGGCCACCCTGCACAATCTGTGGGGACTGGCGGGCCGACAAGCGGCCATGCAATGGCGCGTCATGTTGCAGCGGCGCAGTTTAAGATAGGCTCTTAGTACTGGCTAAGTCTTAAAAAATTTATGAAAATATTTTAGGAGACTAGAAATGGCAGGTAAAAACCCCATCAATTTTACTGATACTACCTTTCGGGATGGTCATCAATCCTCCCTGGCTACCCGTATGCGGACCGAAGACATGCTGGATATGGCGGAACGTATGGACAATATGGGCTTCTGGTCCATGGAGGTCTGGGGCGGCGCTACCTTTGATGTCACCCATCGGTTCTTGGCGGAAGATCCCTGGGAACGCATCCGCACTCTGAAAAAGTATATCAAGAAGACACCCTTCATGATGCTGTTGCGGGGCCAGAACCTGGTGGGCTATCGGCATTACCCCGACGATGTAGTGGAACCCTTTGTGAAATACGCCGCCGAGTGCGGCATCAATATCTTCCGGGTCTTCGATGCCTTGAACGACATGCGTAATTTTGAGACCTCCTTCAAAGCCATTCAGGACTGTAAAAAAGCCGGAATGGATGTCCATATCCAGGCGGCGGTGTGCTACTCGCTGACCCAGCGCCGCATGGGCGGGGAAGTCTACACCAAGGAATATTATGTGGATTTTGCCAAACGCTCGGTTGATATGGGGGCGGACTCCTTCTGTGTCAAAGATATGGCCGGCATGATCTCCCCTTATGACGCCTACGATCTGATCAAGACCCTCAAGGAAACCATCGACATCCCCATTGAATTGCATACCCACTATACCAGCGGCCAGGCTTCCATGGCTTATCTCAAGGCCATTGAAGCCGGAGTGGATATTGTTGATACCTGTCTGTCGCCCTTTGGCCTGCGGACCTCGCAGCCGGCGATCGAGCCGATTCTGGTCTCAGTGGAAAAAACTGACCGGGAATCGCCGCTGGATCTGGCTAACCTGATCGAGTTAGTGCAGGATCTGGAGAAAGTGGCGCCCAAGTACCGGGATTTCTTGGACACCAGCAAGATGGCGGTGATTGATACCGGCGTGCTGCTCCACCAGATTCCGGGGGGCATGTATTCCAACCTGGTGTCGCAACTCAAACAGGCCGACGCCCTGGATCGCATCCTGGAGGTGATGCATGATTTGCCTCAGACCCGGAAGGAATTGGGGTATCCGCCCCTGGTCACCCCGACCAGTCAGATCGTCGGCATCCAGGCCGTGCAAAATGTCCTCTTCGGACGCTACCAGATGATCTCCGGCCAGGTCAAGGATCTGGCCTATGGATTATATGGCAAAACTCCGGCCCCAATGGATCCGGAAGTGCAAAAGCTGATCCTTAAAGGTTACGAGCGGGGCGAAGAGCCCATTACCTGCCGGGCCGCCGATGTCCTCGAGCCGGAATTGGAAAGGGCCGAGGAGGCTACCAAAGGCTTGGCCAAAAATATCGGCGACGTCCTGATTTATGCCCTCTACCCGACTACCGGCTTACGATTCTTGAAGTGGAAATATGGGCTAGAACCGATCCCTGAGGACGTCAAGCCCATTACCATGGCACAGATTAAACTGGAAGATGAAGTTATCAATAAAATCAAGCAGAAAAATCTCTTCCAAAAGGTCAAAGACTATCTCGACGGTCTGGACCGAGCCGCCCCGGAAAAGGGCGAAGGGATGCGGACCTTCAACGTCTTTGTCGATGGCGAATATTTTGAGGTAGAGGTGGAATGCACTTCCGGGGCACCAGTAATTACCGCCGCGGCCGCCAAGCCTCAACCGGTGGCGGCACCCCAGCCCGCCGCGGTGGCCCCTAAACCGGCCCCGAGTACGGCTCCGCCTAAACCGGCTCCGGTTACGGGAGTGGCTGCCGGCGAAGTACCTTTACGTTCACCCATGCCCGGCATGGTGATCAGCTACAGTGTCGGCGTCGGCGATCAGGTCAAGGTCGGCGACCCCATCTGCATCCTGGAAGCAATGAAGATGCAGAATAATTTGCCGTCTCCAGCCAGCGGCACAGTCAAGACCATCAATTACGAACCCGGCGCTTCGGTGGCCAAGGACGCCATTTTGCTGGTGATCGCTACCTAACCGGACACGCCTGGCCTCAGGCCGGGTTGCCCAAGGCTGCTGTCGCCTCCCGAGGATTCCCCCCGCGGGCCTCGGGAGGCGCAGGCTCCAAGATCTCGATCTTAGTAATTTTTTCCTCGCCATCTACCGCCAGCCGGAGGTCTCTTTCCAGCACCTGCCCAGATTGGTCAATAATCCTTTGCTTGGGAAAGAAATAAAATGATTCCGCCATCCCGGCTTCCTTATTAGTGGGCGGCCCGAGCCGGGCGATCGCCTTGGCCAAGGGATCACCGACGTCCAGAAAATCCTCGGGATACATAATCCGTTGCATACGATGACATTCCAGCTGATACTGCTTTAATTCATTGCTCTGGACGGCACTGCGAACCAAAGAGGTGCACAGCTTCCCCAACCCCAATCCGAGCTGTAGCGGGGTACAGCCGGTCAGTATCCCGACCAGACTAATTATTAGCATCTGATGATACCACTGGGGCATGAACGCTCCGATCTCCAGGGTTGGGTTGGAATGTTTCATTTAGTGATATTGCAAATTAAGTGCCTGATTAAGAAATTATCTGGTTATCTGTCTAACCTATTGATTATTATTAAAAATAAGCTTGCAAGGACCGCAATCGGCCAGATTTTTGGACTCTAAATCGAGCCAGGCTTGCCGACCGGTTTCAGACAGATAGGGCTCGATTTGCCGGTTTCGGACGACGGCCAGGTAGAGCGTTTCTCATAAATCCAGGTTTCACGGTCAATTTTAGGGTAGGTTTATCAATCTGAGAAGAAAATCGGTTTGTTAAAAATGGCTGTCTGGCTATATAATTGAATATATTAGCTAAATAAATCATCGTCTGCTTGGCATTAGAGTTGCAAAATCATTCAAGCAAATACCTGATAAAGGGGGTAAACTAACCATGAGCTGGATAAAACGTTTGGCAGTGGTTATGCTCATAAGCTTATTCCTGGCGGGCTGCGCCGGTCAGAATCCTTATACTTATCAAGGGGCCGGGATCGGCGGGGCCTTGGGCGCGGGCACGGGAGCCTTGATTGACAGTAACAATCGTTGGCGGGGAGCTATGATCGGTGGGTTGGGGGGTGCAGCCCTGGGCGGCGCGGTTACCGAAATCAGCCGCCGGGCTGCGGAAGATTCCATGCAGCGTCAGAACTATTATGACAACCAGTATCAGAGCCAGTATTACCGATAAATCGCTGGCATACTGGCTGATGGTTGGGTGTTGTTGATGTCTGACGCAGGCTCGCCGGTATGGAGCTATCAAGAGCTGGCGCTGGCCGCGATAGATCTTACCGATCGTAGTTTTGTAGTTAGCTATGGGTTTGAGCTTGACTCCCTGGTGGACTCGATCCGCCAGGTAGGGCTACTTTACCCGCCCTTAGTACGCCTGCAGGCAGATGGCCGCGGGCAGGTGGTCTGCGGTTTAAAACGCCTTCTGGCCCTGGACCGCTTAGGCCGTAAGCGAATCTCTGTCCGGGTATGGCCAAAGACCACCTCCCCAGCCGTCTGTCTGTTGGCGGCCTTGCACGACAATGTCTGGAGCCGGGGGTTTAATCTGGTGGAGCGGGGCGAAATGATTAACCGCTTACTGCGCTATTGGGATCGGGATACCGTCACCCGGAAGTTTTTGCCCCGGCTAAATGTGCCTCCGGCGGCCAAATACCTGGAGCAGTATCAGCAACTGGTCAGCCTGGAAGAGCCGTTCCGAGAACTGGCCGCCCAAGACCGGCTCGGTCTGGGGGTCGCGTCTAGCCTTAGTCACTGGACTGCCGTCGATCGCTTGGCCCTGCTGCCGTGGCTGGCGCTGGCTCCCTTAAGTTACAGTAAGCAGGTGGAGATGGTGGAGCACCTTAACACCCTCAGCCGCCGAGAAGGGCTTAGTCCCCAGGCCATTCTGTCCCGGCCAGCCATTTCCGGACTGTTGGCCGACCCTGGTCTCCGGCCCGCGGAAAAGATCAGCCGGGTTCGAGAGCAGTTACGGCAATGGTGTTTCCCGCGCTTTAGTGCGGCCCAACAACAATTTGACACCTACCTTAAAGCCCTCGGTCTTTACCAGCAATCAGATCTGCGGCTCCAGCCCAGCCCGGCCTTTGAAGGAAATACCTTCAGCTTGGAACTGCAGTTTGACCATCCCCAGCATCTGGCTGAGCGTCTGCGCCAATTATTAGAACTCACCGAGCGCGAGGAGTTTCAAGCCTTAACCCGCCTGTAATATGCCAAAATAAATGGCAGATGGAAAACTCTCCCCCGACATAAATATTGACAATTGAAAAATAGTAACCAATAATATAAATATACTATTTGGCCTACCTGAAGATAAAACAACTAGGTCTTGGGATCCAAATTGTTGGGGAGCACCACCTAAGTCTAATAGCTATTTGGTCCGCCTGAAATTAAGGGCAGGGGAGCTCGACAGCCGCCTTCGGGTAAGGTGGACCGAATCTGAAATATTAGTTTTGCCTAATCCTAGTGCGTTTTTACCGTTAACCTCACAACCTACCATCTCTATTATTGACTTATGTATGGTAAAAAGCGCTAGCCAGGGGAAGGAACTGCATGGATAACGATAGGGTCCCCAACCGCCTCCTCCATGAAAGTAGTCCTTATCTAAAACAACATGCATATAATCCGGTAGACTGGTATGCCTGGGGACCTGAGGCTCTGGAGCGGGCTCGCCGGGAAGATCGTCCCATCCTGCTCAGTATTGGCTATTCTACCTGCCATTTGTGCCATGTCATGGCCCACGAGTGTTTTGAGAACCCGCAAATTGCAAAAATAATGAACGAGCGCTTTGTGAACATCAAGGTCGATCGGGAAGAACGTCCGGACCTGGATGAAGTCTATATGAACGCCGTTCAACTGTTGACCGGTCGGGGGGGCTGGCCCCTGACCGTGTTTTTGACCCCAGAGCTTAAACCTTTTTATGGGGGCACCTATTTCCCCCCCGAGGACAGGGGCGGCCTGCCGGGGTTTACCTGGTTGCTCACCGCGCTCAGCGACGCCTATCAAGGTAAAAAAACAGATATTAATGTTGCGGCTGAGAGTTTGAGTCAAAAGATCAATATCATCGGGGAGATTAGAGAAGCCAGCCAGGAACCGACCCTTGAGGCCTTGGAGGCCGCTTATCAGAAAATGATTCAAGATTTTGACGACATTCATGGCGGTTTCGGCTCGGCCCCGAAATTCCCCCCATCTCTGGACCTGGACTTCCTGGAACGCTACTACTACCGCACCGGTGACCAAGCTTGCCGGGACAAAATTGCCCTGACCCTGACCCGGATGGCCCGGGGTGGTCTTTATGATCAGCTGCGCGGCGGTTTCCATCGCTATACCGTTGACCGCGTCTGGTTGCTCCCCCATTTTGAAAAAATGTTGTATGATAATGCCCTGCTGGCCCGGCGTTATCTGGAGGCCTTCAAAATTACCGGCGACCTCTGGTTCGCTCAGATTGGCCGGGAAACTTTAGATTATGTCCTGGCGGAAATGACGGCCCCGGATGGCGGCTTCTATGCGGCCCAAGACGCGGATAGCGAAGGGGAAGAGGGCAAATTTTTTGTCTGGACGCCGGCGGAGGTCAAACAGGCGGTAGGCCCTGAGTATGCCCCCTTGGTAATGGCAGCCTATGGGGTAACCCCAGACGGCAACTTTGAACACGGCACCAGCGTTTTGCATCAACCATTATGCCGGGCCGAATTAGCCCGGCAATTCTCGGTATCGGAGGAAGAACTTGACGATATCCTGGCGCATTGCCGGAGGCAAATGTTAGATTTGCGGGAGACCCGGGTCCGGCCACACCGCGATGACAAGATCATCACGGCCTGGAATGGCCTGATGATCTCAGCGATGGCTTACGGCGCTCAGGTCTTGGGAGATAAACGTTACCGCTGCGCCGCAAGTAAATGTGCCAACTTCATCCTGGATAAACTTTTACAAGAGGAAAACTTAAAGCGCATCTGGGCCGCGGGTCGGGCCCGACAACCAGGCTTTTTGGATGATTACGCCTGCCTGGTAGCCGGTTTGTTGGACCTGTTTGAGACTGATTTCAATCCAGACTGGCTGTTGCCGGCAATTTTATTAGCCGGCCTGATGGACGAGCGCTTTTACGATGCGGAGCAGAAATATTTTTTCTATAATGCCCATGATAACGAGCAATTGATTACCCGCCCGCGCAACTTTTTTGATCAGGCCCTGCCCTCCGGGAACTCGATGGCGGTCCATAATCTGATCCGCCTTTACCGGCTTACCGAGAATCTGACCTATCAAGAACAGGCTGGGGATGTCCTCTCGCGGTTTCAAGGCGCAATCGCTGATAATCCCCGCGCCTTGGCTTATCTGTTATCAGCCCAGGAGTCTTATCTGGCCCCGACCCTGGCTCTGACCCTGGTGGGCGATGCCGCCGATGAAACCATAACTCAGATGTTGGGCGTGATCTACCAGCGTTATCTCCCGCATCGCCGCCTGGTGCTAAAAAGCCCGCACAATTGCACCGCCCTGGCCGGACTGGTGGCCGCGGTCAAGGAGTATGAAGCCCTGGAGGGCAAGCCTACCGCCTTTGTCTGCCATGGATTTACCTGTCTGGCCCCGGTGCACACGGCCGCCGAACTTGAGGCCCACCTGGATAACTTGCCCCGACCGTAAGATCAGGTTGGCGGGTGCAGTTCTTCTTAATTCTTATTTATTTACAATATTACAGTCAAATATCGGGGCTATCCTAGCGGTCGCGCCGCGCCCCGCGCGGTTAATCCACCTCACCCAATTTCTAGCTAGGGTCCATCCGCAAACC
>Ga0164318_10004302_pt1 | contig 13670 bp, 11 predicted proteins | sample GuaBasSedimGuay9_FD_113734 | JGI IMG/M metagenome (GOLD analysis project Ga0164318, IMG submission 113734) | Subseafloor sediment microbial communities from Guaymas Basin, Gulf of California, Mexico - Guay9, Core 4571-4, 0-3 cm | ecosystem: Environmental > Aquatic > Marine > Hydrothermal vents...
AACATCAGAACCATTCATTTCAACATCCTCGTCCTGTGGAATTAACGGAAGAAACTCCGAATCGCCATCGATAATATCTGAAAATTGTATATTTGGTGTGTTCTTAAAACTCATAAAAATGTCATTTTGTCATTAAACCATTGTCAAAAATAAATATATTAACTATATAAAGTAAATATTATTAGTTAATAATTGTTTTCATAGCATATACCATTCTATTATTCAAATACATACAAGAATAGCTGCTGTATAAATACAAATGTGATAGTCAATTGGTATGCCATTTATATATAAGATTGATGAATTGTTTGCTAGAAAAATAATTTACCTATCTACTGTTTGCAAGAAAACTACCTATTTGAGTGCTTTCTTATCAAATACAAAAAAGATGGTTTTCAGGCAGACTCTATATACTATACTTATCACAAATTTAAACCCAACCAAAATTTCAATTCAAAGAAAGCCTAACTACTTTCATTTAGTCGTATATTTGTGGAATCAAATAATAATGGTAAACATATGAAGATACTTAAAGTAAACGATATTAGAGAGGGTGATGCTTTCACAATAAAGAATGAGCCTATTTCTTCAATAAATTTAATGGAGAGAGCTGCAAATAATTGTTCTACTTGGATAATGGATAATTATGATAACAAGCTTTCCTTTAATGTTTTTGCAGGTCCAGGTAATAATGGTGGTGATGGTTTGGTCGTTGCAAGAATTCTAAACAAAAATAATTATAAAGTTAAAGTATATATTGTTGAATATACTAAGAATTATTCCGATGATTTTAAAATAAATCTTGAAAGAATAAAAGCTCTAAATATTGAAATTAATATTTTAGATAAAGAGAAGAACGAATTTCAATTGGAGAAATCTGAAATTGTTATTGATAGTATTTTTGGTTCAGGACTAAGCAGAAGTATTTCTGGTTTTACTGCTAAAATTATTAATCATTTGAATGAGCAAAACTCAATTATTAGTATTGATATTGCCAGCGGTTTAAAAGCAGATGAAATAGATAATTCTAAAAATCCAATAATTATAAGACCAACTCATACACTTTGTATAGCTTTCCCTAAACTAGCTTTTTTCTTGGTTGAAAATGAGATATATGTTGGCAACTGGCATAATATTGATATTGGCATTCATCCTCAATACATTTCAGAGGTTAAAGAAATTGCTCAATATATTCTCAAAGATGATATTATACCATTGCTTAAAACAAGATCAAAATTCTCCCATAAAGGAAGTTATGGACATGCTTTACTTATAGCAGGCAGTTATGGCAAAATGGGAGCTGCTATATTGGCATCAAGAGCTGCATTAAGAACAGGCTTAGGTTTATTAACTACTCATATCCCAAATTCTGCGGTTAATATTATGCAAACATCTGTTCCAGAAGCAATGCTAAGCATTGATAAGAATGAGAAAGTATATTCTGCAAATAAAGAATTATCAAAATACAATGCTATAGGAATTGGACCAGGGCTTGGAACATCTAAGGAAAGCCAACTAGCTTTAAAAATTCTTATACAGAATACAAGTTTACCAATGGTAATTGATGCTGATGCGTTAAATATTCTATCAGAAAACAGAACATGGCTGGCTTTTCTTCCTGCTAATAGTATTCTAACGCCTCATCCAAAGGAATTTGAGAGATTGGTTGATAAGACAAGCAATAGTTTGGAAAGAATTCAAAGACAGAAAGAGTTCAGTACTAAATATAATGTAATAGTTATTCTAAAGGGAGCAAATACAAGTATAAGCTGTCCTGATGGTAGATTATTTATAAACTCTACTGGAAATCCTGGTATGGCAACAGCAGGAAGTGGAGATGTATTAACAGGAATTATCACTTCCCTCCTAGCTCAAAATTATAATCCTTTAACTGCTGCTATTTTAGGAGTATATTTACATGGATTAGCAGGAGATTATGCCGCTCTAAAGCTTGGTTTTGAATCTCTTATTGCAAATGATATAATTGAAAATATTTCATCTGCTTATATTAATATTCAAGAATAATTAATTATAAAAAAGGACAATTTATTAAATAATGCGAAGAAATATGAAAACCAATAAAAAGGCAATACAAATATTTATATTTTTAAGCATTAGTTTAAATATCATTAATACTCAGAAAATCATGTCGCAAGAAAACAAAGACTATAATAAATTAAATGCACAAGAAGCATTTATAATACTTAATAAAGGCACTGAAGCACCACATACGGGCAAATACGAGAAATCTAACGATGAAGGTATATACCTTTGCAAACAGTGTAATGCTCCTCTTTACAAATCTGATGACAAATTTGACTCTCATTGTGGTTGGCCAAGTTTTGATGATGAAATAGAAGGAGCCATTAAACGCAAAACAGATGCTGATGGTAGAAGAACAGAAATTCTTTGTGCAAACTGTGGTGGTCACCTAGGTCACGTATTTCATGGTGAACACTATACCGATAAAGACACTAGGCATTGCGTTAATTCATTAAGCCTTAATTTTGAACCCTTGGTTGAAACTGAAGCACTAAATACTAAAACTTCTGACACTGCAATATTTGCAGGGGGATGTTTTTGGGGAATGGAATACTACCTAAACAATGTAAAAGGGGTAAAAAGCACACAAGTTGGTTATACTGGTGGACATACTGACAATCCAACATATGCCGATGTCTGTAGTCATACTTCAGGACATATTGAAGCTGTAGAAGTAGTATTTGACACAAGTAAAACTAATTTTGAAAATATATGCAAAGTTTTTTTTGAAATACACGACCCCGGACAATTAAACCGTCAAGGACCAGATATTGGAGAACAGTATAAGAGTGTTATTTTCTATAAAGACGAAGAACAAAAGCAAATAAGTATTAAACTCATTAATATATTGAAAGAAAAAGGGCATACTGTTGTCACTGAATTAATTGAGGCTAATACTTTTTGGGCGGCAGAGGCTAATCACCAAGATTATTACGATAAAAACGGACATAAACCTTATTGCCATTTCTATAAAAAGAAGTTCTAAACTAAAATAGTCTAAGAAAATTATTCTTAGACTATTTCTTATTATATCATAATACATTGCTAGCTCTGAAATCTATTCTGCATATTAAATCATCTTTGGTCTTCTTTCTTTAGTTCTTTTAACAGCCTGTTCATATTTCCACTCATCAATTAGCTTTTCATTTCCTGAAAGAAGAATCTCAGGAACTTCCCAACCATTAAATACTCTAGGTCTGGTATAAGCTGGTGGTGCTACTAATCCATCTTGGAACGAATCACTCAAAGCAGACATTTCATCACCTATAGCACCTGGAATGATTCTAGTAATACCATCTACAAGAATCATCGCAGCTAATTCGCCACCAGAAAGTACATAATCGCCTATACTAAATTCCTTGGTAATATAATGCTCTCTTATTCTCTCATCAATTCCTTTGTAATGTCCACAAAGAATAATAATGTTCTTATAGTTATGACTATATTTATTCAATATTTTCTGATTCAAAAGTTCGCCATCAGGACTAGTATAAAAAACCTCATCATAAGCTCTTTGGCTTTTCAAGTCGTCAATGCAATCAGCAATAGGTTGTGGTGTCATTAGCATTCCTCCCTTGCCTGCATAAGGTGTATCATCAACTTTTTTATGCTTATTTTTCGACCAATCACGAAGATTGTGAGTGTGTATTTCAACAATACCTTTGTCTTGAGCTCTTTTAACTATAGAATGACCAAAGGGGCCATCAAACATTTCTGGAAATAATGTGATAATATCTATTCGCATAGTGCAAAAGTATGGAATTATTAAATTGAGTATCAAATAATAATTTGTTTACAATTTGTTAATACTATTTATAAAAATATTTACCTAATATCAATTGCAATCCTATATTTGCAATCAATAATAATAAACATATTTGAATGAATAAATTAAGTTATAGTTTAGGTGTAAATATCTCAGCAGGTTTACGTCAACAAGGTTTTGAAATAAATGATTACGAGTCTTTTACACAAGGAATTAAAGATGCGTTTGAATCTAATATCAAATTAGATTCTAGTGAAATTAATGATCTTCTAAATGCTGAATACCAAAGAGTACAAAGCAAGTCGTATGAAGAAGTAATTGCGAAAAGTAAAGAATTTTTAGCTGAAAATTTAAAAAGAGAGGGTGTTGTTGAGCTAGAAAGCGGCTTACAATACGAAGTAATAACTCAAGGAAGCGGTGCTAAACCAAAACTTTCGGATACAGTTACAACTCATTATCATGGCACTCTACCTTCTGGTAAAGTTTTTGACAGTTCTGTCGATCGCGGTCAACCTGCAAGTTTTCCTGTGAGTGGAGTTATTAAAGGTTGGACTGAAGCATTACAACTTATGAATATTGGCAGCAAATATAAACTATTTGTACCTTCAGATTTAGCCTATGGTGCTCAAGGTGCAGGAAACGATATTGGCCCTCATCAGGCACTAGTCTTTGAAGTAGAATTACTTGACATAAAATAAATATATCAATGCATAATTCAATAGATATTGACAATTTTATTTGTTCTACCTATCCTTTAGGTAAGCACAGACAATTAGTTAATTATATTGATATTAACATTATTTAATTTTAAAACTACTTATTAATTTAAGTAGTTTTTTTTTAATCAAAATTTTTCAAATAATTGATAAATATGAAAAACCGAAGCCTTATTTCAATTAATGATTATAGCAAAGAAGATCTGCTAAAAATACTGGAAATAGCCGAAGAATTTGAAGCAAATCCACGACAAAAAATATTGAGTAATCATGTAATTGCATCATTATTTTTTGAACCATCTACACGTACAAGACTTAGCTTTGAAAGTGCAATAAATCAACTTGGCGGTAGAGTAATTGGTTTTACTGATGCTTCTAGCTCTAGTGTAAAGAAAGGAGAATCTCTAAGAGACACCATTCAAACAGTATCTCTATATTCTGACCTAATTGTAATGCGTCACCCTTTGGAAGGAAGTGCTCGCTTTGCTAGTGAAATTAATGATACTCCAATTATTAATGCTGGTGATGGCGCAAATCAGCACCCTACCCAATGCCTTTTGGATATGTATTCAATAAAGAAAACTCAAGGCACACTTGACAATCTTGATATTGCATTTGTAGGAGATCTAAAATATGGCAGAACAGTTCATTCTCTTGTAATTGCAATGAGTATGTTCAAAAACACTCGCTTCCACTTAGTTTCTCCCATTGAATTAAAGCTTCCTCGTTCTATTAAAGAGTTTATTGTTGATGCTGGACTAACGTATAAACAATATACTGATATTTCAGAAGTAGTTAATAATGTTGATATTCTTTATATGACAAGAATTCAAAGAGAGCGTTTTGCCGATTCAATGGAGTATGAAAGAGTTAAGAATGCTTATATTCTTGAGAATTCAATGCTTGATAATTCTAAAGATAACATAAGAATACTTCATCCACTACCACGTGTAAATGAGATTAATGAAAATGTAGATGATAATATAAAAGCATACTATTTTCCTCAAGCTCAAAATGGAGTTTTCGTTCGCCAAGCACTATTAGCTACTATTTTAGGACTTAGGTAGATTAATTATGAATTATGAATTAAGAATTATGAATTAAGAACTAGGGATTAGTCTGACGAATTAGCCTAATTAACATTTTAATATTTAAACAATTCAGCATTTTAACATTCAATAACATGGATAATAATAAGAAAGAACTCAAAGTATCGGCCATAGAGAATGGTACAGTAATAGACCATATACCACAAGGTAATGTTTTACGAGTAATGAGCATTCTTAATCTTGAGGATTTTGAAGATCAAATTTACTTTGGTGCAAATCTTGACAGCAAAAAGTTTGGCAAAAAGGGAATAATAAAAGTAAGTAATAGATTCTTTAAATCTCACGAAATAAATAAAATTTCATTAGTGGCACCTACTGCTACTTTAATTGAAATTAATGATTATGAGGTAGTTAAAAAGACGGGGGTGGAAATTCCAAATGAAGTCAATAAAATTGCTAAATGCTTTAATCCTAAGTGCATTACTAATAATGAGTATGTACCTACAAAATTTACTGTAATAGACAAAAAAGACCTAAAGCTTAAGTGTCATTATTGTGAAAAGATAACTAAGAAAGAGAATATTCAATTCGTTTAATACTAGTTTCTCGCAAAAGCACAAAGATGCAATTTCAGAAACTCTATATATCGCTTTCAAGTATATTTTATTTCATATTGGTATGAAATATTAAAAACATTATAAACCTTAATTAATAACAATCATTATGCAAAAACTAAGTTTAGTATTAAGCTTTATCCTTATTAGTTCTGTAGCATTTGCACAGAATAAAGATAAAGTAAAATTCAATGAATATAAGGCTGGTTATTACCAGAACTTTATTCTTAAAGATGTACGCCACGTTCAAGAAAAGAAAAAAGAAACAAAGCGAGACAAACGATTTGCCATGGATCAAAGTGGCATGGATTTACCAATTAACATTGCTGATTACAAAGAACATACATATTGGCATACTCCTACAACTTCTCAAGGAAATACTGGTACTTGTTGGTGCTTTTCTACCATGTCGTTTTACGAATCAGAAGTTTACAGATTATATAAAAAAGAAGTGAAAATTTCTGAAATGTATACTGTTTACTGTGAGTACATAGAAAAAGCAAAAGGTTATGTACAATCAAGAGGAGAATCTAATTTCAGCGAAGGTTCTGAAGGAAATGCTGTAGCTCGTATGTTTGAAATGTATGGTGCTATGCCTCGTTCTGTTTATGATGGACTTATTGATGGAAGAAAATTCTATTCTCATGCAGATATGTATAAGGAAATGATGACCTATCTTAAAAGTATAAAAAGCAGCAATGCTTGGAATGAAGAAAGAGTTGTAGCTACAATTAAATCAATAATGAATCATTATATGGGCGAACCTGCAGCTAAATTTACTGTTGATGGTAAAGAGTATACACCAGAAACATATTTAAAAGATTACCTTAAGCTTAACCCAAAGGATTATGTTGAAGTATTATCATATATGCAAGAGCCATATTGGCAACAAGTAGAATATAAAGTTGAAGACAACTGGTGGCATTCAAAAGAATACTACAATGTTCCTCTTGACGATTATATGGATATTCTACACAAAGCAATTGAAAGCGGCTATACTATGAGTATTGGTGGTGATGTTTCAGAAGCTGGATTCTCTAGAGAAACAAATTGCGCTTTAATTCCTGATTTTGATATTCCATCTGCTAATATTGATGAAAAAGCTCGTCAGTTTAGATTCTCAAATCATACAACAACTGACGATCATGGAATGCATATGATTGGTTATATGAAAGATAAAAATGGTAAATATTGGTATTTAATAAAAGATTCTAGTTCTGGGTCTCGTAATATTGACCAAAAAAGTGCTGAATTTGGATACTATTTCTTTAGCGAAGAATATACTAAACTTAAAATGATGGACTTTACAGTTCATAAGGATATGCTTAAAAAGTATATGAAGAAATTTAAGTAATACCTGCTAGAGAACTACCTGTTTTACACAGATTTATAAAACATTAATAAACCTTATAACAATATAAAACTTGTATAAACTTAACAAAAAGGGGTAGCATATGCTATCCCCTATTTGTTTTAAAATTTCCTCACAAGAATATTTACAGTAAAAAATGCGGATTAATTTACTATTGTGTAAACGCATAATTAAATTACATTTGCATAATATATGAAACAAACATGACAAATTTTAATCTTAATTTGACCCACAGGGACATGATTAAAATATTGTTATGTGGCTCCACCTACCTGTTTGCAGACAGCAGGTATCACCAAATTAATAAAATTAAATATATGAAATTAATAATCTCCATACTTTTAATAGCATCTAGCTTTGTTCTCAATGCACAAAGTGAAAGAACTACATATAAGAAATTAGAACGTTCTCTTAAGCTTATTGACTCCCAATATGCTGACACTGTAGATGCTGCTAAAATAACTACTGCTGCAGTTAAGGCTATGATTGCTGAACTTGACCCACATTCTAAATATCTTAGCCCTAAAGACCTTAAAAAAAACAACGAACAATTAAATGGCAGTTTTGCAGGCATAGGAGTTCATTATCAGATACTTAATGACACTTTACTTGTTTTGAATACGGTTAAAGGTGGTCCTGCGGATCTAGCCAAAGTAAAAGCTGGAGATAGATTATTAGAAATTGATGGTAAAGCCTCTGTGGGCGGAATAGTCACAAATAGCTATTTATCAAAAAACCTACGTGGCAAAAGAGGCACCACTGTTAGTCTTAAATTACTTTCTCACAATAACAAAGTAAAGAATGTAAATATTAAGAGAAATAGTATTGCTATTCATACTCTAGCGTCTAGTTATATGATTGATAGAAAAACTGCATATATAAGAATAAGTAGTTTCAGTAGAACAACAAACTCTGAAGTTCAAATAGCACTAATGCAACTCAGTATGATGGGAATGAAAAATATTATTGTAGACCTCAGGGACAACCCAGGAGGTTTAATGGTAGCTTCTATTAATCTAGCTGATGATTTCCTTAGTGCTGACAAACTTATTGTATATACTAAAGGAGCACATTCTCCACGCACTGAATACAAATCTAAACCTGGAGGACAAATGGAGAAAGGTAAACTAGTAGTGCTTATAGATGAAAATTCTGCATCAGCGGCAGAGATATTTGCTGGAGCAATACAAGATTGGGATAGAGGAATTATTATGGGACGTCGTTCGTTTGGAAAGGGACTTGTTGGAAGAAATTATAATCTACCTGATGGATCGGCTATTAGGCTCACCACAGGACGATACCATACACCTTCCGGTAGATGCATACAGAAGTCGTTCAAAGCTAATAAGGGAGAATATAATAAAGATATACTTGAGCGTTATGAGCGTGGAGAACTATATTCTGCTGATAGTATTCATTTTAATGACTCATTAAGGTATTATACTAACTCCAAAAGAATAGTTTATGGAGGGGGTGCAATTATGCCTGATATTTTTGTGCCAATTGATACTTCTTTTTATTCTGATTATCTTAAGCAACTAAATAGGTATGGTATTATTAATTTGTTTGCCGGAATGTATTTCGATAATAATCTTGAGTCACTGTTAAAAAAGTATTCTACCATTGATAAGTTTGATAAACACTTTGAAATGAGTGATAAAGAATTTGATGAATTAAATATACTTGCATTCAATAAGAATAAAATAAAAGGGAGTGATAGTGATATTACTACTTCTAAGAAATATATTGAAGCAAAATTTAAAGCCTATTTAGCAAGAGATTTATATCAAGAGGGCTATTATAAGGTTTACAATAAACTAGATAAACTAGTCCTTAAGGCTATTGAAATAATAAACTCTGACAAAGCTTTTATAGAGAATAAAATACAGCACTAGAATGGATTAAAACATAAAAAAGGCTAGTTTTAAACTAGCCTTTTTTTATCATTCTATAAATTATCTACTTAACCACAGGTTTAGAATAATAATATGGCCAATCAACAGATTGACTCTCCGTGTAAACGTCTTGCCACTTAGGATGACCTGTATTTTGGAAACCTTTTAGCCCATTTTCAGTATCTTTTAATAGCATATTAAGTTTCTCTTGAGTATTGTCACTCATACCTTTAATGTTTACAACCATAATAGTTGGAACAGCATAAGTTGTTATTGATGATTTCTGCCAAGGATAAGTGTCACTAGGAATTTCTTTCTTAGTGTAAATGTCAGCTAATGATGAATTCTTAATATCAACAAGTTTAATTGGAACGGATTCTCCTTCACCAGCTAACAAAGCTACAGGAGCACCACCAACAAAGAAATAAGCATCAATATCTCCTCTAAGAAGTGCTGCATAGGCTTTCTCTGATGACATAATAACATCAATCCAGTCGACCTTCGTTTTCTTTTTAATAGTTTGAGCTGTAACAAGCGTTCCTTGGTATTTATCTCCTATCGCTACTTTCTTACCTTTTAAATTTTTCAATTTCTTTATTTTAGAATCTTGTCTAACTATTAAATGAATTTCTTCATCTAGAAATAATGGTAATAATATTCTAAGCTCTTTTCTTAATTTAGGATTTTGTAATTCGTGTATCAACAGTACATCATACTGAAGGAAGCTTACAATGATATCATTATCGCTATTTACAAGCTGATTATAATTATCAACACTTCCTTTGGAATTTAATACTGTAACATCCTGATGAGAAACTCCTTTAATATCATTAGCCAGAGCTTCGTAAAACCCTCCTTTAACTCCACTTAAAATTTTCATTTGTGCCTGAGATGCAGTATTAATAAACAATACCGACAACAATACTACTAGTAATTTTGATGCTTTAAACATAGCTTTAATTAATTATGATTATTATTTATTTTCAATTAGAATTAACTACAATAATACAAAAAATCTACATTGGAATAACTCTATTGAATTTTCTTGTATATGTTTCTTATTAACTGTTGCTTAAGACAGCTATCATAACTACTTCCAAATATTATTATCCCATCTTTATGACCACCCATAATAATAGCTCCTTCACTGAATTCTTTTGCTAACTCAAAGACATTCTGAGCCATATCCACAGTTCCATATTCAATACTAATATCAGTGGTTGGATAGAGGTATAAGTTATTCTCCCATAATACTTTATGATGCAAATGAATTACACATTTAATATTATCATTAGCGGCATATAATGCAGCATGAGACATTGACTCTGATGAAGCAATTGTTCTCCCCTCGCAATCAATACTATTATTTAAAATATTGAAGTCTATTACTTTTGAATAATGTTTTTTCTTTAAATCAGGAATATGCCCCGTTGCTGAACCTGAAATTATGAATTGGTTAGTATCTCCTATTCTAAAACTAATATTACCATAACCAATTCTATCGTCTCCTACTCCTATTAGGGATTTATTAAAACACTCTTGACGCCAAGGATTAATAAAATCATATTCAGAATCACTAACAGATTCAATATTTTTCCAATTTGCCTTAAATTTAATTATTCCTTCCATTCAATACTTCGTTAAACTTTCACCTCTCGCCTGTTTGTCGATTCAAACATGCAAAGCCTCAAAACTTTGATTATTAGATATTTCACAAACGCAATATAATATTTTGATCAGCTGATTTACAGACATCTTTAAAAATATTATCGAACTATTGTCCACTAGGAAATACTATAAATTCTCTAATAAGAAATCAGTCATACGAATATAAAGATGTAATCTTGTATTTCTACCATGATGAATACCATGATCGCTATTGGGATAAAACTGCATTTCAAACTGCTTATTATCTTTTACAAGTTCTGTAATTAAGTCCATAGAGTTCTGAATATGAACATTATCATCAGCAATGCCATGAACTAATAAATACTTACCTTTAAGTAATTCAGTATGCGAAATTGGACTATTATCATCATAGCCTTTAGCATTTTCTTGAGGAGTTCGCATAAAGCGCTCCGTATAAATATTGTCGTAATATCTCCAGTTAGTAACTGGTGCTACAGCAATACCTGCCTTAAAGAAGGCTGCACCTTTTGTCATGCAAAGCGTTGACATATAACCACCATAACTCCAGCCAAATATACCAATTCTAGAGCCATCAACATAAGGTAAAGATGCTAAATATTTATTAGAATTTATTTGGTCAATAGTTTCATATTTTCCCAATTGCTGATAAGTCATTTTCTTAAATTCTTGGCCTCTAAAACCTGTTCCTCTATTATCAACTGAAACCACTAAATATCCTTTTTGAGCTAACATCTGAAACCATGCATAGTTGAACCAGCCCCATGAGTTTGTAACTGTTTGAGAACCTGGTCCACCATATACAAACATCAAAACTGGGTATTCTTTTGTAGAATCAAAATCAAGAGGCTTAATAATTGAAGCATTTAATTCAACATCATTATCTGTCTTTATTTTAAAAAACTCCATATTACTAAACCTATACACTTTCATTTTAGCTTTTAAAGCTTCATTGTCTTGAATAATATACAATTCTTTAGTGCTTGATGTACTATTCATTGTGATATAATGAGGTGTATTTGCAGTAGTATTTGTATTGATAAAGTATTTGTAATTAGAAGAAAAAGTAGCACTATTTGTTCCTTCTCTATTCGACAGTTTCTTCATTGCTCCTCGTTTCATATCTATTTCAAAAATCTCTCTGTTTAATGGAGATGAGAAAGCAGACTTAACATAAATCTTCTTTCTTTTATTATCCAATCCAATAAACTCTTCAACATCATATTCGCCTTTAGTGAATTGACGCATCATTTTACCATTCATACCATACTGATATACATGATTATATCCATCTCTTTCTGACGTAAATACAAAAGACTTATTATCATCTAAGAAAATTAGGTTATTAGTAATATCAATGTAGTATTTGTTTGTTTCAGAATATAATACCTTAGTTTTAGATGTAGTAATATCAGCTAATAAAATTTCCCATTTGTTTTGCAAACGATTCATTCGTTGAATTGATAATACATTATTATTGTGAGTCCATTTAATACGAGGAATATAAATATCTGTATTCTCACCAATATCCATAGTCTTAGTTTTCTGAGATTTCAAATTATACACATGAACACTTACAATAGAGTTATCTTCCCCTGCTTTAGGATATTTATACTTATATATCTCAGGGTAAAGCTTACCATAAAATTCTAATTCATACTGTTTTACTTTAGATTCATCAAATCTAATATATGCCATTGACTCACTATTATCTGACCATTGAAAAGCTTTAGTAAACTCAAATTCTTCTTCATAAACCCAATCTGGTTTACCATTAATTACACTATTTATTTTACCGTCAGTAGTAATTGCATATTCCTTATCTGAGATTAAATCTTTAATGTAAATATTATTTTTTCTAACGAAAGCTATCATATTATCATTTGGTGAAAATGTTGCAAGTTGCTGTTCACCTTCATTTGACAATGGCATTAATTTCTTAGTTTTTAAATTATATACCCAATAAGTAGCATGAAAAGAATGTCGATAAATTGGAACTACATCAGTAGCTAATAACAATTTAGATTCGTCATTGCTAAATTCATATTTTGTAAATATTATCGGAGAGCTATTTCCTTCAGGAATAAGTTGACCAGCTTCGATAATTGTTTCGATCAATTTTCCATTTTTATATGAATATTTTTCAATATTTCCTTTGTTTAAAATGGTATAATTATTCCCATCATTCATTGAGCGAAAGCCACTTACAGTACTAGGATAAAATCTATAATACTTCCAAATATCTTCTAAATTAATACTTTTTTTACCATTATTAGTTGGAGTATTTCCTTGAGCCATAACTCCATAAACTCCAATAAATGCGATTAAAATACTAAGAATTAACCTTTTCATATAATAAATACTTTTGAATTGTGTATACTAAATTAAACAAGCTTCAAAAGTAAGAAATTGTTGGGAATATTTTACATTTAGATTTTCTTCAAAACCCAAAAATTGAAATATATATTAACTCCTTTTTTCAAGAAACTTCCTTTGCTTTTTTACTACTCATCCTAAAAAGTGAATGCCAGTAAAGTTTTTTAATTTTTAATTTTTAATTCCTAATTCT
>Ga0164318_10004303_pt1 | contig 13669 bp, 21 predicted proteins | sample GuaBasSedimGuay9_FD_113734 | JGI IMG/M metagenome (GOLD analysis project Ga0164318, IMG submission 113734) | Subseafloor sediment microbial communities from Guaymas Basin, Gulf of California, Mexico - Guay9, Core 4571-4, 0-3 cm | ecosystem: Environmental > Aquatic > Marine > Hydrothermal vents...
ATAATCCCTGCACAGGAAACAATAGCGTTTTTTGACCCCTTTAGCGAGCCTATTGTTTCGGAAGTGGACGGAACAGTAAAATTCGAAGATATTGTACTTGGAACCACTCTTAAGGAAGAGGTTAATGAGGATACAGGCAAAATTGAGAAAAAGATAGCCGAATTTACGCTGGAATCTCTTCAGCCCAGAATATCAATTGTAGATGATAAAGGTAATGAAGTTGCAGGTTACTATCTTCCGGGTGCTGCATACCTTAATGTGGAAGAAGGTGAAAAGATAAATGCGGGAAGAATCCTTGCAAAACTTCTAAAGGAAAGTGTAAAAACGAGGGATATTACCGGAGGCCTTCCCAGGGTAGGGGAACTTTTTGAAGCGAGAATACCGAAAAATTCTGCTGTACTTGCAAAGATAGGGGGCAAGGTTTCTTTTGGCGGTGTTGTGAAATCAAATAGAGTCATTATTGTTACGGACCCGTATGGCAAGGAGTACAAGCATCTTGTTCCTATGGGTAAGCATCTCTTAATAAGGGACGGCGATACGGTAGAGGCCGGTGAACAGCTCTGCGATGGCAGTATAGATCCCCATGATGTTCTTCAAATTCTAGGCGAGAATGCACTTCAGTTCTACCTTGTAAATGAAATACAGGAAGTTTACAGACTTCAGGGTGTAAATATTAATGACAAGCATATTGGAGTGATAATACGGCAGATGATGAAAAAAGTGGAAATAGTAGATGTCGGAGATACGGGATTTATATACAACCAGCAGGTGGATAAGTACAAATTCCACGACGAGAACAGGAAAGTAGAGAGAGAGGGCGGCCAGCCCGCTGTCGGAAGGCCTCTCCTGCTTGGCATAACCCGTGCTTCGCTTAATATCGATTCCTTTATATCTGCAGCTTCTTTTCAGGAAACAACACGGGTGCTTACAAATGCAGCTATTGCGGGAAGTACGGACCACTTAAGAGGTTTAAAGGAAAATGTAATAATAGGACACCTAATCCCGGCAGGAACGGGGATAAGAAAGTATAGAAAGATTAAACTGTACGATGAAAATATGGAAGATCTGGATATATCAATTAATAAGATACTGGAAGAAAAAAAGAAAGAGAAAGAATTAAAGGTTATACTCCAGGATAGTCCTGTTGAGCAAAATATCACTTGATTCTTTTTCGGTTATCTGTTATATTTGTTCAGCACGGGAGGGGAGCCGAAGTATTTTCGGAATGGTGGATGAAATATCCAGCATAAAAGTGTTGGTTAAAAATATCAGTACTTTCTACTAGATCAAACCTATTAAGAGGATGAATTTCTATAATAGGCTTGACTTTTTTTAAATCTATTGATAGATTTTCGTTTCGCATAGTCTATCGTGATGAGGAGAATTATGTTTATATGCCTACAATTAATCAGTTAATACGTAAGGGCAGAAAGAAAATTAACAAGAAAACAAAAGCCCCTGCGCTTCAGAGTTGCCCTCAAAAGCGCGGTGTTTGTACAAGAGTGATGACATTTACGCCTAAAAAACCTAATTCTGCTTTGCGGAAGGTTGCAAGAGTGAGGCTTTCCAATGGAATAGAGGTTACGGCTTATATTCCCGGAATAGGGCACAATCTCCAGGAGCACTCTGTTGTCCTAATTAGGGGCGGCAGGGTAAAGGACCTCCCTGGTGTACGTTATCACATTGTAAGGGGAGCAAAGGATACGCTCGGTGTTGAAGACAGAAGAAAGAGCAGATCCAAATACGGTACAAAGAAACCGAAGGCGTAAGCGAGGAATAAGGCATGCCAAGAAGAAGGGTTGTTCAGAAAAAGGTTATATATCCGGATCCTAAATTTAAGAGTACGATTGTTTCTAAATTTATCACAAGGATGATGTATTCGGGGAAAAAGGCTGTTGCAACAAGAATAGTTTACGACGCTTTTAAGATTATAGAGGAAAAGCTGAAAAAAGAACCTTTAGAAGTTTTTTTAAAAGCATTAGAGAATGTTAAACCGGTTGTTGAGGTAAAATCGCGCAGAGTGGGCGGCTCAACATACCAGGTTCCTGTAGAGATACGTGAGAGCAGACGCGATGCACTTGCCATGAGGTGGATTATTCAGTATGCGCGTCAGCGGAGCGGGAGGGCGATGAGTGATAAGCTCGCCGCTGAGCTAATGGATGCATATAATTCTACCGGTGCATCCTTTAAAAAGAAAGAGGATACCCATCGAATGGCAGAGGCGAATAAAGCTTTTGCCCATTACAGATGGTAATGGTTTAGTATGGCTTCGCGGTTTCCTCTTGAGAAGATCCGCAATATCGGAATAATGGCGCATATAGACGCCGGAAAAACGACAACGACGGAACGGATCCTCTACTATACTGGTAGAACACATAAAATTGGTGAAGTCCATGAGGGTGGTGCCGAAATGGACTGGATGGAGCTTGAGAAAGAGCGCGGGATAACAATAACAGCCGCTGCAACTTTCTGTTCCTGGCAAAATCACCAGATTAATATAATAGACACACCCGGCCATGTGGATTTCACGGTCGAGGTGGAACGATCTTTGAGAGTTTTAGATGGAGCAATAGGGGTTTTCTGTGCTGTTGCCGGAGTGGAGCCTCAAAGCGAAACTGTCTGGAAACAGGCAAATAAGTATAAGGTTCCAAGGCTTGTTTTTATTAATAAGATGGATAGGGTCGGCTCCCGGTTTTACGAAGTGGTGGATGAACTTGGAAGCCGGCTCGGAGCAAATGCTCTGGTTGTTCAAATCCCGATAGGGAAGGAGGACAGCTTTAGAGGCGTTGTTGATTTAATAAGAATGAAAGCACTTATATGGAATGACGATGGATTTGGTGCCAAGTATACTGAAGGCGATATTCCTGAAGATATGCTTGAAACTGCGGAAAAAAAACGGGTTGAGATGCTTGAGAAGCTGTCCGAGCTGGATGATCTCTTTATGGAGGAGTATCTTGAAGGTGTGGCGATAACCGAGCAGAGGATAAAAGAGGTAATACGGACTGCTACAGTTGAGAATAAAGCCTTTCCCGTGCTTTGCGGAACAGCCTTTAAAAATAAAGGGGTACAGCCGCTTCTCGATGCAGTTGTGGACTATCTGCCGTCGCCTATGAATATCCCGGCAATAACGGGAATAGTACCGAATACCGGTGATTACGTAGAACGGGAGCCTTCGGACGAGAATGCATTTTCCGCCCTTGCCTTTAAAATTATGTCGGACCCTTATGTCGGCAAACTGACATTTTTTCGGGTATATTCCGGAATTTTAAAGAGCGGGAGTTATGTTTATAATTCTACAGCGGACCGGAGGGAGAGGGTCTCCCGGATTCTCCGTATGCATGCCAATAAGAGGGAAGAAATTGGGGAAGTTCATACCGGAGATATTGCCGCTTTAGTCGGATTAAAAAAGACTACCACCGGTGATACACTCTGTGATGCTGATAATCCTATAATTCTTGAGTCTATGGTATTTCCGGAGCCGGTTGTCTCTATTGCTATTGAACCTAAAACGAAGTCAGATTCGGATAAGCTAATGGGAGCCCTGCAGAAGCTTTCAGAAGAGGATCCGACTTTTAAAGTTCGATATGATCATGATACGGGCCAGACAATAATTTCCGGAATGGGTGAGCTTCACCTTGAAGTTCTTGTGCAGCGCCTTTTGCGTGAGTTTAGTGTGGAGGCGAATGTCGGAGAACCGGAGGTTGCGTATCGTGAAACAGTTATGGGGACTGCAGAAGCAGAGGGTAAATTTGTTAAGCAGTCCGGCGGGCACGGGCAGTATGGTCATGTTGTTATAAGGTTCGAGTCGCTTCCTCCGGGAACAGGTTTTCTGTTCGAAAACAAAGTAATTGGAGGAAGAGTTCCAAAGGAATACATACCTGCTGTTCAGAAGGGGGTGGAAGAAGCCAAAGAGAACGGTGTGCTTGCAGGTTATCCGGTTGTGGATTTCAGAGCTACACTTCTTGACGGTTCCTATCACGAGGTGGACTCAAGTGAAATGGCTTTTAAGGTGGCTGCTTCACTTGCATACAGGAATGGGCTTAAAAAAGCTAAACCAACTATCCTGGAACCGATTATGGCCGTGGAAGTTAATGCACCGGAAGAGTATCTTGGAGAGGTTATTTCTAATTTTAGTGCTCGGATGGGGCATGTGGAAGGTATAGAAGATCGGTATGGTGGTAAGGTAGCTAAGGCACTTGTGCCTTTACGAATGATGTTCGGATATACTACCGTTCTCCGTTCTATGACAAAGGGGCGGGCAACTCACACCATGCAATTTTCACATTACCAGCCGGTACCTAAATCGATACAGGAAGAAATAGTAAAAAAGGTTAGGGGAAAATAAGAGAATTCCCTACCCTTAACATAAACATAATAGTGAGCTATATGTTTTGAATTGCGTTTCAAAGCAAGGAGGAAGAAATGGCAAAAGCAAAGTTCGAAAGGACCAAGCCGCATATTAATGTAGGTACAATTGGTCATGTTGATCATGGGAAAACAACCCTTACGGCGGCTATTACCATGTACTGTGCTAAAAATTTTGGCGATAAAATAATGAAGTACGAGGAAATAGATAATGCGCCGGAGGAAAAGGCCCGTGGTATCACAATAAATACGAGGCATGTTGAGTATCAGACAGAAAACAGGCACTACGCCCATGTTGACTGCCCGGGACATGCTGACTACATTAAGAATATGATAACCGGCGCAGCGCAGATGGACGGGGCAATTCTTGTTGTTTCCGCCCCGGATTCTGTGATGCCTCAGACAAGAGAGCATATTCTGCTTGCACGTCAGGTTGGCGTTCCCTCTATCGTTGTTTATTTAAATAAGACAGACCAGGTTGATGACCCTGAGCTTATTGAACTTGTGGAAGAGGAAATTCGCGACGTATTAAAAGAGTATGAATTCCCCGGTGATGAAATACCTATTATTAAAGGTTCCGCTCTTCAGGCAATGGAAAATCCGGATGATCCCGAAAAGATTAAGTCCGTTATTGAGCTTCTTAAGGCAATGGATGAGTATATTCCGGTACCTGAGAGGCCTATTGATAAACCGTTCTTAATGCCGATAGAGGATGTTTTCTCTATATCCGGCCGTGGAACTGTTGTGACCGGAAGAGTTGAACGCGGAAAAATAAAGGTTGGAGAAGAGGTTGAAATTGTAGGTATTAAGCCGACAAGGAAAACTGTCGTAACCGGTGTAGAGATGTTTAACAAAATTCTGGATGAAGGTCTTGCCGGTGACAATATCGGTACACTTTTAAGGGGTGTGGACAAGAAGGAAGTTGAAAGAGGGCAGGTAGTTGCAAAACCGGGAAGTATTACACCCCACAAGAAGTTTAAAAGCAGGGTGTATATATTAACCAAGGATGAAGGCGGAAGGCATAATCCGTTCTTCACAGGATACAGGCCGCAGTTCTACTTTAGGACAACAGATGTTACAGGCAGTGTTGTGCTTCCGGAAGATAAGCAGATGGTTATGCCCGGAGATACTGTAGAATTAACAGTTGAACTAATTTCAACAATAGCAATAGAAAAAGGTTTAAGGTTTGCTATACGGGAGGGCGGCAGAACTGTCGGCGCCGGAGCCGTAACGGAAATTATAGAATAAATGGTTTCCTGCTTATTGTAACTAATAAGCAGGAACGTTTTCAGGGAGATTTACATGACAGGGGATAGGATACGTGTTAGATTGCGCGGTTTTGATGTGGAGCTTATTGATCAGAGTGCAAAGTCGATAGTGGAAACAGTACTGAAGGCTGGCTCAAAGGTATCGGGACCGATCCCTCTACCTACAAAGATTAATAAATTTACGGTTCTAAGATCTCCGCATGTTAATAAAAAATCGCGGGAGCAGTTTGAAATGCGGACACACAAAAGGCTCATAGACATAATAGAGCCTACAAAGGATGTCATGGACGCCTTAATGAAGCTGGAGCTCCCGGCTGGTGTGGATGTGGAAATAAAGCAGTAAGGAAAAAGCGATGTTAGCATTAATGGCAGATAAAATAGGCATGACTCAAATTTTCGATGAAAAAGGCGTACTTATCCCTGTTACTGTTATCCATATAAAACCTAATGTAGTTATTGGTGAGAGAAATACTAAGAAACATGGATATAGTGCGGTTATTTTAGGATCGGATACAGTTAAGGAAAATAAGATTTCCAAGCCGCTTATGGGGCAGTTCCCTGAGGGGGTAAAACCTCAAAAGAACATCATGGAGATCCGTGATTTTGATAAAGAGTGTAAAGTGGGCGATGAGCTCGGTGTTGAGATTTTTGACGGCATAAGATATGTGGATGTAAGTGGTATTAGCAAAGGCAAGGGCTATCAGGGTGTAATGAAGCGTCACGGATTCGGTGGCGGCAGGAAAACCCATGGTTCTAAGTTTCATCGTGCAGGCGGTTCTACAGGAATGGCCGCATGGCCTTCCAAGGTTATGAAGGGTACGAGAATGGCCGGAAGGATGGGCGGTGTTAACAGGACTGTTCAGAATTTAAGTGTTGTCAGACTGGATAAGGAAAAGAGTGTTCTTCTTGTGAAGGGTGCGGTGCCCGGTAGAAATAAGAACAAAATACTTGTAATGAAATCTAAGAAGAAATAGAGGATCTGTATGAAAACAAAAGTTTTCGGGGTAGATGGAAAAGCAGTAAGGGAAATTGAACTTTCCGATAATGTGTTTAATGTGGAAGTTAGTGACGGTTCCATTTACCATGCCATAAGGAATGAACTTGCTAATTCAAGGCAGGGGACCGCTTCGACAAAAACAAGAAGCGAAGTCCGCGGAAGCAGCGCAAAACCCTGGCGTCAGAAGGGAACCGGTAGGGCGCGTTCCGGAGATAGAAAGTCTCCCGTATGGGTCGGCGGTGGAACGGTCTTTGGCCCCAAGCCGCGCGATTACAGTTACAAGCTGCCGAAAAAGGTTAAAAGACTTGCGCTGAAATCTATTTTAACAATTAAAGCAAAGAATGAAGCTTTAAAAGTTGTGGCGGATTTTACTGTTGAAAGCGGAAAGACAAAGGATCTTATAAGGGTACTTAAAAATCTTGTTCCGGATGAACGCACAGTGCTTATTCTTAAGGATAGTGACGTAATGGTGAAAAGAGCAGGCAGGAATATACCATGGCTTGGATTCCTTTCATTCGACAGATTGAGGGCGCATGATTTATTTTACTGTAAGCATCTTGTTGTTATGGAAACAGCTGCTGTAAAGCTGAATGACTTCTACGCATCAAATTAAAGAGAATGAGGGAAGGCGATGGATTCTGATAAAATTATTATAGAACCGGTTGTTACAGAAAAGACAAATATAATGCGGGAATCGCATAGGTATGTTTTTAAGGTAAACCCCAGGGCAAATAAATTGGAAATAGTAAAGGCCATGAATGATCTGTTTGATGTTCATCCTTTAAAATGCAATATTGTTAATGTTTCCAGGAAACCGAAGCGTGTTCGTTATAAGCTGGGCTACACTGCAACGTGGAAAAAAGCGATTGTGACTTTACCCTCTAATGAAACAATACCTATTTTTGAGGGTGCATAGGGAGTTACTTAATGGGAATAAAAAAATTTAAACCGGTTACAGCCGGTACGCGATTTAAGACAGGGTTAACATTCGAAGAGCTTACAGGTAAAAAACCCGAGAAGTCTTTAACCAGGGGCAAGCCATCAAAAGCGGGAAGAGACAGTGCAGGCCGCATTAGCGTCCGCAGACGCGGCGGCGGGCATAAAAGGAAGTATCGCGTTATCGATTTTAGAAGGGATAAGTTTGATGTGCCGGGGAAGGTTGTTTCTATAGAGTACGACCCGAACAGGACTGCAAACATTGCTCTGGTTAACTACAAAGACGGTGACAAACGCTACATTATTGCACCGGAAGGGCTTGCAGCAGGCGCTACCGTTTTAAGCGGACCCAACGCCCCTCTGGAGGTCGGCAATGCGCTGCCGCTGGAAAAGATTCCTCTGGGCATGTTTGTGCACAATATAGAGCTGCAGCTTGGGAGAGGCGGACAACTTGTCCGTTCCGCGGGATCGGCAGCTTCTATTGCAGCAAAGGAAGGGGATTATGTAACTTTAAAACTTCCCTCCGGTGAAATGAGAATGGTTTTTAGAAAATGCTACGCTACTATCGGAACGGTAGGTAATGAAGAGTATATGAATATATCTATCGGTAAAGCAGGACGTGCCAGATGGCTCGGCAACAGGCCTAAGGTGCGCGGTGTAGTTATGAATCCTGTGGATCATCCGCATGGCGGAGGAGAGGGTAAGTCATCCGGAGGAAGACATCCGGTATCCCCGACAGGAGTGCCGACAAAGGGTTATAAAACAAGGAAAAAGCGTAAGCTATCCAGCAAATTCATCGTGAAGAAAAGAAAATAGGAGATGTTTTAGTGTCTAGATCGATAAAGAAAGGACCTTTTATTGCAAAAAGCCTATATAAAAAGGTTTTGGATATGAGCAAAAGTGGTGAAAAACGGATGATTAAAACATATTCGCGTTGTTCAACCGTAATACCTGAAATGGTAGGTTTCACTATTTCTGTTTATAACGGTAAGACATGGATTCCGGTCTATGTAACAGAAAATCTTGTCGGGCATAAGTTAGGGGAGTTTTCTCCGACGCGTATTTTCCGCGGACATGCCGGATCCGATAAAAAGGCTTCGAAAAGGTAACGGGTGATAAGTATGGAAATAAAGAAAGGCTATCAGGCTCATGCGCGGTTTTTACGAATATCGCCGACGAAGGTGCGGCGCGTTGCGGATATTGTTCGCAAGAAACCATACAGTGAAGCTGTTGCAATACTGGATTCCCTGCCCCACAAGGGTGCTCGGTTTCTAAAAAAGGTAATTAAATCTGCCGCGGCGAATGCTCTTTACAATAACAAAAAGCTCGATGAGGAGATGCTTTATATAAAGGACCTGCAGGTTAATGTGGGTCCTACAATGAAAAGGGTATGGCCTAGGGCTCGTGGTAGAGCGGACAGGCTTTTGAAAAGGTCGTGCCACATTTCTGTGGTACTGGATGAAATAGGTTAATCTGGGGGTTATAGTGGGACAAAAAGTAAATCCGATAGGCTTAAGGCTTGGGATAAATAAGACCTGGAAATCTAAATGGTTTGTAGATCCTAAAGAGTACGCAGCTACACTGCATGAAGATTTGCGTTTGAGAAACGCCATAATGACCGGCCGTTTTGCAAAAGGAGCAGATATAGCAGACCTTGAAATTGTAAGGCATCCTCAAAAGGTCACTGTAATTATTCATACAGGACGCCCCGGCGTGGTAATCGGAGCAAAGGGCGCAAATATTGAAAGACTGGGTGCAGAACTGCAGAAAATAGTAGGAAAAAAAATACAGCTTAAGATAAAAGAAATTAAGCGTCCTGAGATTAATGCCCAGTTAATTGCTGAAAATGTTGCAAGGCAGCTTAAGGCACGTTCTTCATATAGAAGAGCTATGAAAATGGCAATTAGTAATGCAAGAAAAGCCGGTGTTGAGGGTGTAAAGATAAAAATAGCAGGAAGGCTCGGCGGTTCTGAAATGTCGAGAAAGGAAGAATACAAAGAGGGTAGAATTCCCTTACATACATTCCGTGCAGATATTGACTATGGTTTTACAGAGGCAATAACAACATTTGGTTCTATTGGTGTTAAGGTATGGGTCTTTAACGGTGAGGTTTACGGCAGAGATAAAAAAGAGGATGCCGGAAGACTTATAAAAAAGCAAAAACAGGGAACAAGGTTTAGGAGTTAGGAAAAATGCTTAGTCCGAAGAGAACGAAGTATAGAAAGAAACAGCGGGGAAGGATGAAAGGGAAGGCTTCACGCGGAAATAAAATATCCTTTGGAGATTTCGCACTTGTATCTCTGGAAAGAAAGTGGATTACTAACCGGCAGATAGAGGCTGCGAGGATTGCCATGACGCGTCATATAAAGAGGGGAGGGAAAGTCTGGATACGGATATTCCCCGATGTCCCCTATACAAAAAAGCCGGCGGAAACGAGAATGGGCAAAGGAAAGGGTAACCCTGAGTATTGGGTTGCTGTTGTGAAACCTGGCTCTGTGATGTTCGAAATTGCAGGTGTAGAAGTCGGACTGGCGGAAGAAGCCATGCGGCTGGCTGGAAGCAAGTTGCCTATAAAAACAAAATTTATGATAAGAAGAGACCTGAGGTAGGAGTATGAAAGATTCATTTAAAGAACTAACGTATAATGAGCTTCTTGCAAAGAGAGAAGAGCTTAAGAAGCAGTATCGGGATCTCAGATTTAATATGGTAATCGGGCATGTTGATAATCCTCTTGAAAAGAGGACCTTAAGAAGAAAACTGTCCAGAATTACAACTATAATTCATGAATATGAACTTGGAATTCGGAAAGTTTAGGAGAGGGCTGTGGAGGTTAATAAAAAAATATTTACCGGTAGAGTGGTAAGTAACAAAATGGATAAGACAATTGTAGTGGAAATAGGCATGAGAAAGCTTCATAAGCTTTACAAAAAATACATTACGCGTTCAAAAAAAGTAAAAGCTCACGATGCTAAAAATGAATGCAATATCGGTGATACAGTGAGAATAGTTGAATGCAGACCACTCAGTAAAGATAAACACTGGCGCCTATTAGAAATTGTAGAGAGAGCAAAATAGCGAATATGTCGGGGGAGCATTATGATTCAGATGAATACATACTTAAATGTTGCAGACAACAGCGGAGCAAAACGCGTGCAATGTATAAAAGTTTTAGGCGGCACAAGAAGGAAGTATGCAAGAGTCGGCGATATTATAGTCGTGGCTGTTAAAGATGCTCTTCCAAATGCGGCGATAAAAAAAGGAACAGTAGAGAGAGCGGTTATTGTTAGAACGAGCAAAGAGTATAAGAGGCCGGATGGCACATATATCAGGTTTGATGACAATGCATGTGTGCTAATAGATGCAACGAGAAATCCTAAGGGCAAGAGAATCTTTGGGCCTGTTGCGAGAGAGTTAAGAGAAAAGGATTATATGAAAATAATCTCTCTTGCCCCAGAAGTTCTCTAGGAGGACAGTAATGATTAAAAAACATACGCGTACTAAATATAAATTAAAGAAGAACGATACAGTTCAGATTATTACCGGTAAGGACAAGGGCAAAACAGGCCGTATACTGGATATTGATAACCGTAATGGCAGAGTCGTTATTGAAGGGCTTAATATGGTTAAGAAGGCGGTAAGGCCGAAGGGGCAAAATCAGAAAGGCGGCATAAATGAAGTAGAGGCTGCTTTGGCTATATCGAATGTAATGATAGTCTGTAAAAAATGCGGTCCTACAAGAGCAGGATACCGTTTTGAAGGTAATGAAAAGATTAGGGTATGTCGTAAATGTGGAGAGCAGTTATAATGGGTAAAGAAGCTTATATTCCGAGATTAAAAAAACTCTATCGTGAGAAGATAAAACAGGATCTTATGAGTGAGTTTAACTACAAATCGGTAATGCAGGTCCCGAGGCTGAAAAAAATTATTGTCAGCGCTGGTGTCGGCGAGGCAATTCAGAATAAAAAACTCCTTGATGCAACTGTAAAAGAGATTACACAGATTACAGGGCTTAAAGCTGTAAAAACGAAGGCGAGGAAATCTATCGCCGGTTTTAAGATACGTGAAGGTATGGAAATAGGCGCCAAAGTTACTCTGCGCGGCGACTACATGTATGAATTTTTAGATAGGCTTGTAAATGTAGCAATACCTAGAATTAAGGATTTTCGAGGAATAAACCAGAATGCCTTTGATGGGCACGGTAATTATTCGCTTGGTATAACGGAACAGATAATATTTCCAGAAATCGATTATGATAAGATTGAGAGGATCAGCGGGTTAAATGTAACTATTGTAACAACTGCTCCTACGGATAAAGAGGCCAAGAGCCTGCTTAGCAATTTCGGAATGCCTTTTAAAAAATAATTTGGGGGAGTTATGGCTAGAAAAGCGATGATAAATAAGGCAAATAAAAAGCCAAAATATTCGACTCGGAAGGTCAATAGATGTAAAATCTGTGGCCGATCGAGGGGTTATATGAGGAAGTTTGAAATGTGCAGAATATGTTTCAGAAAGCTTGCAAGCGAAGGCAAGATTCCTGGTGTAACGAAATCAAGTTGGTAGGGAGAGGTATATGAGTCTTTCAGACCCTATTGCAGATATGTTAACAAAAGTTAGAAATGCTACGATGGTTCAACTCGAAAAGGTTGATATTCCCGCTTCTAAATTGAAACTGGAAGTTATTAAAATTCTTAAAATCGAAGGATTTATAAAGAATTTTAAAAAGATCAGCCAGGAGGGGAAAAGCTATATAAGAATCTTTCTTAAATACGATAGCAGTAATAAGCCTGTGATTCATGGTCTTAAGCGGATTTCCAAACCAGGTAGAAGGGTTTACACGGGGTATAAAGAGATACCCCGGGTGCTAAATGGATATGGCACTATAATAATAACTACTTCTTCCGGGGTAACTACGGGATCCAGAGCCCTTGAGAAAAAAGTGGGCGGTGAATTAATCTGCAGTATTTGGTGAAAAAGAGGTAGTTTATGTCAAGAATAGGTAAAATGCCGGTAAAAATTCCCGAAGGCGTCAAAGTAACGGTAAAGAAGACAAGTGTTGTTGTGGAAGGCCCAAAGGGCATCTTAAACCAGGAAATAAGACCACAGATCAGCGTTAAAACGGCAGATGACACAGTCGTTGTATCACGGAAAAATGAAACAAAATATACAAGGTCTTTACACGGTCTGTACAGGAATCTTATTAACAATATGATTATTGGTGTTTCAAAAGGCTTTTCCAAAACCCTTATAATAAATGGTGTTGGATACAGAGCAGAAATAAAAGGGGATAATCTAGTGCTGTATCTTGGGTACTCCAATCCCATATATTATCCGATTCCGGAAGGTATAAAAATAACCCCTGAAACGAACACAAAAGTGGTTGTTGAAGGGACGAGTAAAGAACGGGTCGGACAGATTAGTGCAGAAATTCGTTCGTTTAGACCTCCAGAACCGTATAAGGGTAAAGGTATCCGTTATGAAGATGAACATGTACGGCGTAAAATCGGCAAAACGGGCGTGAAATAGGAGTCTTTTAGATGAAGAAATTAATAGAAAAAAAGAGAAGACGTTTAAAGAGAAAGCTTAGAATTCGCGGCAGAATTAAAGGAACCCCGGACAGGCCGAGAATGACCGTCTTTAAAAGTAATAAACATACATACATACAGGTTGTTGATGACACTGAAAATAAAACTATAGTTTCTGTTTCCAACCTGGAGAAGGACCTGTCTAATGTGAGAAACCGGGTGAAGGATGTTAAGAAATTAGGTGAAGTAGCTGCAAAACGATTGCTCGAAAAGAAGATTGATCGTGTTGTTTTTGACAGAAACGGATATTTATATCATGGTCTGGTTAAGTCTATAGCGGACGGTGCCAGAGAAGCCGGATTAAAATTTTAAGGGGAGTAGGTGGAACAGGAAAGATTCGAACATGAATATATGGAAAAGCTTGTAAAGCTTAATCGTGTTGCGAAGGTAGTAAAGGGCGGTAGAAGATTTTCTTTTTCTGCACTTGTTGTAGTGGGCGATAAAAACGGTAATGTGGGATATGGCTTCGGTAAGGCAAATGATGTAGCCGACGCAATAAGAAAAAGTGTTGAAAAAGCAAA
>Ga0164318_10004304_pt1 | contig 13668 bp, 10 predicted proteins | sample GuaBasSedimGuay9_FD_113734 | JGI IMG/M metagenome (GOLD analysis project Ga0164318, IMG submission 113734) | Subseafloor sediment microbial communities from Guaymas Basin, Gulf of California, Mexico - Guay9, Core 4571-4, 0-3 cm | ecosystem: Environmental > Aquatic > Marine > Hydrothermal vents...
ACTTTATGTTTAAGCAGCACCTTGCCACCATATTTTTCAATAGTTTTTCTTAAACTGTCTGCAAACTTTAAAGCTCCTCCCTTTGTGAAATATCCTCCATACAAATAATAGGAAACACATGCTGTGAGAGCACTACTTGCGGGAGTTTTTTCGGGCGAAGTTCCAATATATCCTAGGAGCGCACAGAGAAGAGTCTTTAAATCCTCATTCCTGAAATACTCGTCAAGCTTCTCCTTGTACGTCTTATTCATCCAATCATAGAAGTGTGGATGTTCTCTTGGATAGTTTAATAGCTTCTTCTCTCCAAAGACTTTTACTATAAGTTCGGCTGGTAGTGGGGTGCCGTACACCTCAGCGTCCCTATAACATTCTTCATAAGCTTTCCTAGCCTCATCAAAGAATGCGTGAATATTTTCTTTTTCCTCTGAGAACATTTCTGAGAGTAGTCTTATAAAGCTGTCTAAATTATCAGCATCTATTTCCTTACCTTTAAAGATGTATCTAATCCTATTCTTTACAAAGAGATCATCTTTTTTAAGTCCAAGCTCTTTGAGAAGATAGGTTATAGGCCCTTTCTCCCACAATCCACTAACATCTTCTACACCAGTGTTAAACACAAACCCTTTTCTCTGGAACGAGGAGCAATAACCTCCAATCATATAATGTTGCTCCAAGACTAGAACTTTATATCCTCTCTTTGAAAGCAGAGCACCACAGGTTAAACCACCAATACCAGAACCGACAATTATAACATCATACTCGTCTTCAGCCTTCTTTTCATGCGGATCTACTCTAACAGTCCAATCATATTTTCTAAATTCCCTTGTAACATAGTAGGCCGGCAACTTTAAGGGGAATACAGTTGAGAATACAATTCCAATCACTATTAGAACATTTGAAAAAATTATGTTGAAAGGTCTACTTAAGAAAAGGAATATAACTGTATTTGACAAGAATATCAATACCCAAACTAGTGTAATTACATTATTTATAAGTAGGAATGATTTTTCTCTCCAATAGACTTCGGGGTAATCCCTCTTTGAAACCTGTAAAGTATATGGCTGCCTGATCAAAATCGAAAACAATGCCATCACAAACAAAACAAGATACCCTAAAACTTCGCTTCTCTCAACAAACACGTTTACACCGAAAATAAACATGCCTATTACAGCAACACTAAAATAGAGAATAGAAGTAAGATCCATTAAATTAAAATCTCTCCTAACAATCTGTGGAAATAATATAACCAGAGAAACAATAAATGAGACAACAATACCCCACTCATTCCCCATACCACATAATACCCAGTAGATAATCCAGGGAGTAAACGAAATGAATATATAGAGCATACCAGGTATCTTCAATTTATTTTGGGATACCCTTTCCGTACCAACCCCCCAACTATATCATAACCCTGGTATAACATTACTCATAATATTAAATTTTCCCTTCGCTAATTTACTCATATATGTAACCTTGCAGTAATCTCTAGTTTAAGCCTCGCGCTCTAAAGTATGAAGTGTCTATCGATATAGTAATTATATCTACATTATAGAATATAATTATGGCAAAGTCTTCAGGTAAGAGATTATTCATGTATTTTCTAGTCTTTATTATCGGAGTTATAATAGGCATTTATACAACATCTAATAGAGGTTATGAAAATAAGATTCGAGCATTGGTATCTGAGATAAACAGTTTGAAAGATAAACTACAGGTGTATGAATTAGAAAACAAAAATTTAAAAGAACAGCTGAAAAGCTGTGAGAATAATCTGCAAGAGAAGGAGAAGACAATATATGAGCTCAAGGAGAAAATATTATTATTGAATAGAAACATTTCGTACTTAGAAGAAATAATAGTGAGTAAGGAAGCACAAATAGACGCTTTAAAGAGAAACATCTCAGTGCTCATGGAAGAGATAAAGGGTAATATGACCGGTGGCATGGTTAGCAATGTTACAATCATATTATTACCCGATAGAGAATACTATAACGTTGCTCAAAGACTCATCTCTAAGGCGAACAAAAGCGTATATCTAGCAGTATATGCATTAAAGTACGATCCGCGTGAATCAATATACGATGACCCTGTAAATATGCTTTTGAAAGAGCTTGTTGGCGTACAAAAGAAGGGTATAGATGTTAGGGTTCTCGTGGACGATGTGACAAATAAAAGCTATCGTCAAACTATAGAGTATCTCAGAGACAATAATATACCTGTAAGATTAGACCCTAAAAAGGGAGTAACCACACATGTAAAGATACTGATCATAGATTCTAAATGGGTGTTCATAGGGAGTCACAACTGGACCGAGTCTGCACTATGGTATAACCATGAATATAGTGTACTAATAGGAAGTCAGTACTATGCGAAAAAAGTGGAAGAGTACTTTAATGACCTATGGAAGAACGGAAGAGAATGCTAATATAACATAAAGTACTTAGCGTCGTGTCTACATCTCCCCAACTAGGTGTCACTGTATTGCTTAAGTATATTCTACCTCTAATCATTATGCTTGTAACAATTTATCCCCGTCAGACTCCTGAATATGAAAAGAATAAACAGCCTCTAACCTTTGAGATAGGCCTCGTCTATATAGATAGATTCTAGGAAAAGTTTATTCTTAGATACCAAAGATTATGAATACCTTATAGGCTGTATCAATGAAAACGGTAATATTAGAGATTTGTTCTTCGACAGCTTCCTGTTCTTAGGTATAGTTACCCCCTCGGGTGGAAGCTATGAGACTAGTACAGCCACGAAAGATGACTGGAAATTGTTTCTTGACGCTATTCTCGGCCTAAGTGGACAGGTGGATAAATTAATTGAAGCACATAAAAACGTCTGTAGTACATTAAGAAGATGATGTAATATTATCAAGCTTATAATAATGATCCCTAGATCCTCACCAAACCTCGGTTATGAAGGAAGAGTAAGCCTCGTAAAGTGGTACATTAATGAATTTCTAAAAGACTTCCAAAGAATATAGTAGGTTTTTATTGGATGAACGAATCCATAGGCAAAGATGACACAAATCTCATATGATATGATAAGATAAGATTAGTAAAGTATCTAACATTATCCATAACAAAAATCTCTCCTTTTATTGGATCCCATGCTACCTTGCACAAGGCGTCAATACTTGAAGAGATTTGAGATTCGATTATGTGATGCTCCAACCAAACTTTGCTTTCTATGATGTAGGACTTGAAAGGTTCAAGAATGTTAACGATAGGATAAAATCACTAGGAATTGGGGTTGAGATGGAGCTACCCTTATACAAGAGAAACTCCAGGGTAGAAGACTGGAAACAATCGTTTATCCTATACCTTTATGTCTCCATTAAATACAATTGGTCCAACCTACCACTAATAAGCTACTACTATGGCAACGATTTTGTAAAGATGGGAAAAACCCACAACTACACATATACTACAGGTTCATATATGAACACTCCACCGGAAAACTCGCCGAAGAAGAACTAGAACCCTATATCAAGCATGCACTAGAAAAATTCCAAAGACGGAAAACGTTGTTATACCTTATGGTAGGCATACCACTAGCAGTATCGCTCATAATCATATGCACCATTTATAAAACACACAAAGATTCAGAATCTAGGAAACAGACATAAAACAGATAAGGGAGAGGAGAAAGGTTCTGCCAAGAGTTTATAGCCCAGAATCCATTTAATCGAGAAAGATAGTTTTAGATTTGATGTATGATCCGCTTCAACTTAGTAGAATTGTTGAGAAACAGGTAACACGGGGGAATGAGAGAAAATATTATAGGTTTAGAGGAGGAAGATGGTATGGCGGTATAGCCACCGCTGACTGCGTTGGCTGTAATCTCAAATGTGTTTTCTGTTGGGGGTTCCAGCCTCGAGATAACCTCCGCTCATATGGCAGATTCTATACCCCTGAAAAAGTCTTCAGAGAACTTATGTCAATCGCGTTTAGAAGAGGATACAAGCTTGTCAGGGTTAGCGGGAACGAGCCTACGATAGGTAGAAGACATCTCCTTGAGCTTCTGGAGTTTTTCGAACAAACTGAGAAGCTATTTATCTTAGAGACAAATGGAATACTACTTGGCTACAATAAGAACTATGCGCAGGAACTCTCTAAATACACGCATATACACGTGAGAGTTTCCCTTAAGGGTACGGATGAGGAAGAATTTTCTAAGCTTACTGGCGCAAAACCAGAGGCCTTTAGACTACAGTTAAAGGCCTTAGGGAATCTTCTCAACTATAACGTCTCAGCTCACCCAGCGGTAATGTTATCGTTCTCAACCTACGAGAACTTGAAGAGGCTTAAAGATAGGCTTAGAGAAATCGACAAACTGCTCGTCGATAAGCTAGAAGAGGAATATGTTTTCCTATACCCTCATGTTGTTGAACAATTGAAAAAGGCTGGAATCAAGCCCAGAATTGCCTTCACACCTGACAATATTCCAGTGGAATTTATTTAGCTGAAACCGTTTGTTCCTACCGCTTCATTTTATTTGAGATTGTAGCTTTTTGTATCGGCGGTAGGGACTTCCACCTCGCCCATAGGGATCTATTTATCCCTGTGGGTTCATGGGCGGCTTTTGAGGCTAACGGAACGAGCCTCACATCTAGGCTTAACCCCACGGGGCTCGGAGCGTTGCTCCCATCGCCTCGTAGGGCTTTGAAGAGAAGATTCCAGCATGCAACTACATCTCTATGCCATAGCTCTCTTCCTTTACTGCATCTCCCAATCCTTGAGCCATTACTGTATGTTATTGGAACGTTATGTATTGAGCATAGCTTAGATGTATTCCTCGGGTTTACGTAGATTACTGGTACACCGTACTCCCTAGCCTTCTCCTCAATCGCTCTCTGAATACCTCTAAAAGATGCTTGAAATATCCTATGCCTTAATTGTTTATCCTTTATCCTCTTGGTCATGTTGTTAGCTGGCTTCTTACCAAACCTCTCAAGAACAATAGCATATCTCTTCCCGTAAGCTGTCCTAACGATTATATTGGCTATCTTCCATCTCACATCATACTTTTTCTTCCTCTCCTTAAGCTTCTTCATAGCCTTTTTCTTTATTCTAGACTTCACGCCGTAGAGCTTGTCATATTTTTCTTGAATCCTCTTCCTACGATAGTAGTAGCCGAGAACAAGCTTCTCCATATTGGTCTCAAAGAGATATGCTACATCATCAACTAGCATAGTAACGTTGTTCTCATTAACATCAACTGGTAAGTAGCCTGTAGGCTTATACTCCTCAACCTCTTTAACGAATGTTAGATAGATTACGAGCTGTCTATTCCTTTTATCAAGTTTTACTTTAACTTCTGAAGATAGTCTCCATCCACGATTAATGTATTTCCAGCACTGTTTGTGTGGTTTAAACTCTACTAGAATCCATCCCTTATGGGTAGCTATCTTGATAGAGATCAGACCATCTGGTTTCCATAGGTGGTCGTCAAGCCAGATACTGATCCTCCTAACCTCTGGATAGTCTCTCTCAGCCAGTCCAAGCTTCTTTAGCCGTAGGAAGCTCTTGACTCTAGCACTAGAGTCTTGACATGCTGTGTAAACGTAATGTGACGGCAGCTTTGGGTAAAGACTCCTCATTTCATGGTACTTCAGAGCTTTAAGCCTAGTGAAGCTCTTAATATTGTTCCTAACAGCATACATAGATAGTTGTTCGACCATGTTACGGTACATACCCTCAAGCTCCACGAGAAACCTAAACACCTTCTTAGGAAACCTAGCACTCCTAACAATAACCGTCCTAGTTACTCTAGCCATTCTTCTCTACCTCTTCTAGGAGTTCCTTAAAGCCTTGAACGAGCCTCTTTTTCCTGCGGCTTCTCATACCATATAGTTTACCAGCAAACGATGTTACGATAGCTAGTAAGTCTTCTACAAGTTCTTGATAGACGTCCTTTAGTTCAACACCATAGCTAACCTCTATCCTAACACCATATTGTTTGAAGAAGTATTCTAGATACTCAAAACCGAATCTAGTAAGCCTATCCTTATACGTTATAACAACTACATCGACTTGCCTGTTAACCACAAGGTTGAAGAGCTTAAGCAAACCTCTACGATCGGTCTTTAATCCACTAGCTACATCACTTAGAATATCAACTACTTTATAACCCTTGGCAGTACAATACTGCATTAAACTCTGTATTTGCCTTCCTAAGTCACTTTTCTGGTCACTAGAACTTACGCGAGCATAGACCGCTGCTCTAACTTCTTTAGCCCCTTCTTTACCGCCTACGATCCTCTCTACTTCGCCTTCAGGTATCATCCACCTGCCAGTAGGAGTTCTAACAGCGCGTATCTTACCAGAATAAATCCACCTCTTCAAAGTAATAAAACTGATACCAAGACGCCTACAAGCCTCCCTCGGGGGCAACAATCTCTCAGTCACTTGTTATTCTCCGATACAGAATGATATAATTTGAAATATTTAAATGTTTTTGCCCCGAAGGGTTCTTTAGGCATTAAGACTAGGGTTATAATTCCTATAGAACAATAAAGGAATAGCATTATCAATGTTATAATACTCAGGCCTATTATGTGTCCTGCCCCAATGAAGAGAACAAAGCCTATACCAGCGAACAGAAACATTAAGATTATTTTAAGAAGAACTATGGTTGTTCTACCTTCTATAGCCTCTGTCCATGCACTAGGAGTTTCTGGAAGGTTCCTGATAGTGAAAGCCGAGCACATTATAGAGAGGAAGACTCCGCTAAAAGTTGATAAGAGGAACGCTTGAACCGCTATCTCAACGCTACCTGTAGCCATAAACACCGCAACAAAGATCGAGATACCAGTTAGAAATGATAATATGATGGGAATACCTGTTTTTGAGAGAGCTATCTTTTTCTTAGAAAGAGGCAGGAAATAGTAAATCTGTGCATATTCTCCCTCTATAAAGTATAGGACGTCAGTTATAGTCCCTACCATAAAACCTGCAAGATTTGCAAACGCTAAAAGAAATTGAGGTAACATCCCTCCCCAGCCTAGCGATGTAGGTCGAAACACTATCCAAATAAAGACTAGAATCACAGGATATAGTAGATTCGCTAACCTTCGAGGTTCTCTTGATAAAAGCTTAACATCCTTAAGTATTAGTCCTAGAAATCCTCCTCTAATCTTTATCTCATCTTTCCTTTCGAATTCTAAAAATGGTACTGTAGGAAGCTTAAAAGGCGTTAGAGAAAACAGTAAACTTATCCTGCTAATAGCAAACTTGTAAGAAATAAAGAGTAGCAGTGTTGACAGGGTAAGAGAAACTAGCGACTTAAGTGGGTGTGCATATGCTACAAGAATACCAAATATGGGTATGTAAGCCACTATACCTGTAGATTTCGTAAGAGGTAAGAAAAACATCTTAAAGATTTGGTTAAGGAAATAAAGAGAGAAGAATGCGGCCAACCACATTATCGTCGAGAAGAATCTTAAAAAACCATGTTTTTTAACGAGCTGAGAATACGAACCTAAGCCTATGCCTAGAAGAAAAACCATTGAATATGTGAGAAAACCAGCTATAAGACCCAGAAAGGGTATAATTGGTGGAAGATTGCCCATTGCTACGCCATACAATCCCATTAGAATCGGTGGAGTTAGCATTAGAAAAACCGCAAGACCACCCCAATATAGGAAGAGCGAGAGAAAATACGTTTTCATAAGCTTTTTCTCATCGAAGGGCAGTAATAGGAGAAAACTTACAATCTTCTCACTTATGAAGGTTGACGTAAATGTTACCGAGTGAAATAGCGCCATGAGACTACCTATGAAGAGTACAAAGGCCATTATACTAACATAGATTATATCGAGAGAATATTTTCCAATTAAAAAGAAAAGCGGAAGAGAAAAGAAGGTAGAAAGAAAAAGATACATTATAGCTGGAACAGCATTCGACCTTAAGACCGATGGCTGGGGTCTCGGAGAGCCAAGAAAAGACCTTCTACCACTATGGTATTTTTTTGAAACCCTATAGGAAACCTCTTTCGCTAAGAGATATGCCAGCTTCCTTTCAGATATCATTCAACATCCTCCATATAAAGGGCCTTCACAACTTCCTCAACACTCCTATCGTATCCTGTCACCTCAAGAAAAACGTCTTCAAGCTCCTCGCTCCCGAAAAGCTCCTTAAGTTCTTCGGGTTTACCCTCTGCCACTATACTCCCCCTATGTATTATGAGAACACGGTCTGCTATAGCTTCAGCTATAGGCAGTATATGTGTCGAAACGAGAACACCAGCACCTCTCTTAGCCATCTCCCTTATCCACATCCTAACAACCCTCGCTATACCCGGATCTAATCCGCTGAACACCTCGTCAAGTATCAACACACTAGGATCCCTAAGCATCAAAGACGCTAACATAGCCTTCCTCTTATTTCCATGACTAAGATCCCCAATAAGCTTACCAAGATGCTCTACCAAACCAAGAACTTCAAGAACCTCCATAACCCTTTCCTTATCAGGCTTAACTCCATAAGCCGAAAATATAAAATCTAGAAATTCCTCTATCTTAAGAGACTCATAGATCACAGGTTCCTCTGGCATAAAGCCGATCCTACGCCTAACCTCGATAACATTAGAAAAAACATCTAAGCCGTCGACCAAAACAGTACCCTTATCAGGTCTCACAATCCCAGAGCCATCCTAAAAAGAGTACTCTTACCACTACCGTTCGGACCTAACAAACAAACAATCTCTCCAGACCCAACGATAAAAGAAACACCCTTAACAACCGGATTACCGTCAAAAAACTTCCACACACCGTTATATCCAACCCTCGCGCACATATCATCAATAACAATAACAGTGATAATTTTAAATATTCCCCATAGATTCTTTAGCAGCGAGAGGATATATTTATTAATAATACCAGCGGACTTTTAGGAATAATCTATCTTTGAAGTAGAAAAATAATAATATAAAAATTTGGTGATATTGAAATTTTTTAAATTAATGCTTTTTCAGTCTTCTTGTCAAAGATGTGAAGTTTATTGAGGTCTAGTGCAATTTTTAACTTTCTGCCATATTCTACTAAGAAGCTTCCTGGAACCTTTATTAGGAGTAGTATTTCGCCTATTTTTAAATGAATTATTGTGTCGCTACCCAAAGGCTCAATGAAATCTACTTTACCCTCCAACTCAATCGTTTTTACTCCTGGAGGTATACCTCTTTCTACCGGATAAATATCTTCTGGCCTTATTCCAACTATAACTGTTTCCTGTTTTTCCAACACTCGTTTAAATTCTTCTGGTAAGGTTAATTTGAAACTTGATGTCTCAAGTGTAGAGTCTGAAACACTCGCCTCGAAGAAATTCATTCTAGGACTTCCAATGAATCCAGCTACAAATAGGTTTGCTGGCTTATTATATATTTCATCTGTAGTACCAACCTGCATTATTCTTCCCCGATTCATGACTGCTACGCGATCCGCCATTACCATCGCTTCTACCTGATCATGTGTAACATAGATCGTAGTTACTTTCAGTTGTTTTTGAAGCTTCTTCAACTCACTTCGCATCAACATTCTTAAGAGAGCATCAAGGTTACTTAGAGGTTCATCCATTAATAGTACCGAGGGTTCTATTACAATAGCTCTAGCTACCGCTACCCTTTGTTTCTGTCCACCACTAAGCTGATGAGGATACCTATTTAAAAGCTCCTTTATTTGCAGTAGTTCTGCAGCCCATTTCACTCGTCTATCTATCTCTTTTTCATCTATCTTCTTTATCTTCATTGGAAAAGCAATGTTATCATATACTGTCATGTGGGGCCAAACAGCATAGCTTTGGAAGACCATACTTATATTTCTCTCTTTGGGTGGCAGATAGGTTACATCTCTATTGTCAAAATATATTTTTCCCTCGTCTGGGAGCTCCAAGCCTGAAATGAGCCGGAGTGTAGTTGTTTTCCCACATCCACTGGGACCAAGTAAAACCACAAATTCTCCATTTTTTATCGTTAGGTTAACGTGATCTACTGCAACAACCTTTCCAAACCTTTTAACTAGGTTTTCCATCCTGACTTCTACCATATATCTCACCTAATTGTTATGCCCCATACCTGAATCAGATACTTACGTGCAATAAAGACAAAAATCATCGCGGGTAGGACCATAACAAAGCCGGCTGCAAACTTTAAGGGATCTGGAGCATTAAGAGCTGAAATTAGGATATCTGCTGGTAGTGTTCTATTGATCAGAACTAGCACGCTTGCGATAAAGACTTCGTTCCAACTCATAATGAAAACGAATATAGAGGCTGCCGCTAATCCCGGAAGAGCTAAAGGTAATGTAACCCTTAGAAAAGCCTCCATTCTTGAAAGTCCAAAAACCATTCCTGCCTCCTCATAATCTACAGGTATCCCAGCGAATATACTCGAAGTTATTAAAACTACAAATGGTAGAGACATCGCCGTATGCGCTAGAGCCACTCCTATCAACGTATCTGCAAGCCCTATTTGAAGATAAATAGTTATCAAGGGAACTGCTAGTACTATTATTGGAAACATTCTTAGCCCGATTATCAATAGTTTGAACGTATCTCTTCCCTTAAACATGAAACGTGCCAAACTATAGCCAGCTGGTAGTCCTAATGCAAAACTTATCAGTATTGTCAGTATAGCAACGAACAAGCTGTTCAATGTTGAACGCCATGCACCTAGAATAAAAAGTAACGTATTGACATTTTCAAGCGTAAACTTGGTCGGTATAGGTTTTCTTATATCATAATATTCACTAGGAACAGCAAAAGCTGACAAGAATATTAATCCAAGAGGAGCTAGAATCCAAGTTACTATAAGTATTGCTGCTGCATATATCAGGATCATCTTAAGTGTTTCTCCTTTATATACAGGCATCTTCTCACCTCTCCAAATATTGCGGTTTTAAGAACTTAATGTAGAGAAAACCTAAGGTTACGGATATTAGAGCTATAATCAACGCGTAAGCAGCAGCAACGTTAGTATTCTTTAGTTCAACCTGCCAGTAGTAGGTTTCCCCTGCTAAGACAGGTATATCTCTTCCAGCAAGTATCCACACAACCGCGAATACCTGCATTGCAAATAACGTTCTTATCAAAAGTGCCGTTTGTAGACTCGGCTTCAACATCGGTAGTATTATATATCTAAATTTTTCGAACTGTGAAGCACCAAAAACATCCGCTGCCTCCAGATACTCTTTACCCACCATCTGTAGTCCAGCAAATATTATTACGAAAACTATCGCTGTAGCCCTCCATACTTCTGTAATTACTAGAGCTATCAGCTCCATATTTCTATATTGGTATCCAAAGAAATAAATTGGGTTATCTAATATTCCTAAGCTTATTAGTATACGGTTCAGATACCCGTTTCTAGTTAGGATGTTATACCATATCAATGCAGCCGCTACATCACTAATTGTCAGTGGTATTAGAAAAATATAGAGTACAGCCCCGCTTCCCTTAAACTTTTTAAGCAATAGTAAACTAACTCCGAGAGCAAACGCCACCTGTAATGGTATAACTATTCCTGCAAGTAGAAAAGTGTATTTCAGGGCACTCCAAAAATAGGCATCCTCAAATAATCTTTGAAAATTATAGAAGGTGGGTTCTCCCGTAGTTGGATGAGTAAATGCCAGTCTAACAGTCTCAATGATAGGATAACCTACAAAGACTATCATATAAACTGCTGTGGGGAGAAGTAGGAGATATGGGAGATATTTATAGTAAAAAAGAGAATATTTTTTATATTTTTCCAAGAGTTCACACCGTTTATGCGTCTGGTGGTGGTAGAGGAGCACCTGTTTCTTCAAACAGTTTTTGTAGCTGTGGCCCTAGCTCGTTTAGGACTGTGGTTATATCTTCGCCGTTAAGCACTATCCTTTCAAAAGCCTTCCTGTAGATTCCGGTGAACTCTCCTCCTTTAGGTCCAAGGCTTGGGATCATCGCTAATATAGCATCAGATGCACCTACTTGTGCGTTTACACCTTTAGCCATGATTTTTAGTGGTCCTTCCGGTATTTTTCCTACGGCCTCATTAACGCTTGGGAAGAATCCTACATCCTGTAGAATCTTTACCTGTGTTTCTGGTCTAGTTAAGTATTCTATTAGCTTCCATGCTTCATCTTTCGCTGGAGCATCCTTAGGTATAGCCAATCCTGCAACAACTAATATGAATCCTCTACCTTTTGGTCCAGCCGGAACTGGTACAACGTCAAACTGATCTGGTTTCTGTACAATAGCATCTTTTATTCTAGCGGTGTGATCCCATGCTAACCATACCTCCTCCTTTAGTAACGGCTCAGCTAATGCATCATAGGTTGTGCTTGCAGGGTTAACATATTTCCATAATTCTCTGAGATACTCCCACATTTTTACCGCATCTGGACTGTTAAACTGTTTAACCTGAGCTCCCGTGAAGCTGGGATAAAGGTATCCGTGCAGGAACCTATGCCATAATCCCTTAGGACCTACCGGGAATCCAAGCTTCTTTTCTCCGGTCTTTTCAGCAATATTCTTTGCCCATTCTAATAAAGCGTCGTATGTCCATTTACTTGATCCCGTTTTAACATCTTCCTCTGTTAATCCATTTGGTAAATACTGATAGGCCTTCTTATTTACCACGAAAACATACGTTGCCGTCATCCAAGGTATGTAAGCTTTTTTACCATAAAGAACACTATACTGCTCTAGAGTCTTCGGGAATGTTCTTCCCGGAAGAGTCCCAAATTTGCTAAGATCTTCGAGGTATCCCTTGCTTGCAAAGAGATCTAAACCTCCATGTAATTCCCCAATTAAACTTATTGTAACCTTCTTCGCTTTCATCTCCGATTCAAGTCGTGACGCTAGATCAGCATAACTTATTGGTACAAACTGCACCGAGATCCCTGTTTTCGATTTAAAGTCTTTTAAGAGCGTTCCTTCGACAAACGCTCTCTCGGAGCTCGGACATAATTGAGTCGAGGTCCATACAACTTCCTTTTTACGTGGTTGAAGGAGAAAATAGGCGGCGGCACCGATGACGATAAGAACGACGATAGCAAGGAGTATGATAATCCTGCTTATTCCTCTCCTGTCCATACTCCCACATTATTTTTTAAGAAAAAAGTATTAATAAATATTACTACAATTTTTTCTATTGGGGATTTAATGGAGAGTTTACAAAAGTTATTTAAGACCCTCGACTTAACAGCGTTCGAAGCTAAACTTTTCATAGAATTACTTAGTCATGGACCATCATCTCCGAGTAAGCTTGCAGAAGCATTGGGAGTCCATCGCCCTCAAGTTCACGCCTCACTTAAAAGGCTTATCTCAAAGGGATTAGTTGAAATTTATAATGGTAAGCCTGCGAAATACAGAGCCGTAGAGCCAAGTATTTTATTCGATATTCTGAGCAGAGAAGTTAACGAGTTGTTCAAGGATTCTAGGGTTTTTGTCAATAACATTCCTAGAAAGCGGCAAGATACCGAGTATGGCATATGGCTGTTCAAGAGTAGCAAGGGTTTGATGAGTAGATTTCTCAGAGCAGTAAGCGAGGCTGAAGTCGATTTAGCTGTTAGCGGTGATGTTGCCTTTATCTCTAGGCTTAGAAAGAAACTAATTGAAGCTCAAGAAAGAGGGGTTATAGTATATGTAATCGTATATGAGATCCCTGGTGTAAAATTTACTGGTA
>Ga0164318_10004305_pt1 | contig 13667 bp, 15 predicted proteins | sample GuaBasSedimGuay9_FD_113734 | JGI IMG/M metagenome (GOLD analysis project Ga0164318, IMG submission 113734) | Subseafloor sediment microbial communities from Guaymas Basin, Gulf of California, Mexico - Guay9, Core 4571-4, 0-3 cm | ecosystem: Environmental > Aquatic > Marine > Hydrothermal vents...
CCAAAACTCGATTCTCCGTAATCTAAGAAAAAACTCTCGAGGAAATCCCACAATTGTTATAAAAACAAAGGACAGTCCCGAAAAACTGCCCTTTGTCATCAGTCTGACGGCGGTCATAAGACCGCCGTTTTAACATTGTTCCTATTTTTTCCTTTTCCTGGAGTGCAGATGGCAGTACTTCGCGGGAGGAGCGACCATCCGTTTGCACCTTTTACCTTCCTTGGTCTTACCGGCACAGCGTACTTTCTTCACGACTTTTTTCTTCGCCACTTTTTTCCTGGCGACTTTCTTTTTCGCTTTTGGCATTGACAGCCTCCTCAATTGATGGACCATGATGCCGTGCAACATCACAGAATGTTATGGGTGTCGGTATTATCTTTCTATACTCTAAAGAACTACATTATTCGTGTCAATAAAAAAAACAACAATAATAAATATAATTTTCCTTTTTTAATAATGGAATGGGGGACTCCCATACTTCACTTTTGAAAAATCGCTCTCAGCATATCGGTGCTGCACCGCCCTTATACAGGTAACTTATCTGATGTGAAATATCGAGGATATTGATTCCGCCGATGCCATCGCTGTCCGCCCTTTCGATCGGGTCGGGCGCCGGCCCGCCTTTATAGAGATAACTGATGATGTATGTCACATCGAGGATGTTGCTTTTTCCATTGTCATCGGCATCGCCGCAGATGAATTCGCAGACATCACTTATATTATCCTGATTGGTATCGGTTTGGTCCGGATTATATGTATTGACACAATTATCGCACAGATCGCCGACATCTTCACCGTCGATATCCGACTTATCCTCGTTGTCGATCAACGGGCAATTGTCGCAGGCGTCGCCAAAATAATCACCGTCGCTGTTGGCCTGATCAGGATTGAAATCTTCGATGCAGTTGTCGCAAAAATCGTCATTGCCATCATTATCGACATCAACCTGCTCGGGATTGGGCTGGTCAATGCAGTTGTCGGAAAAACAGGGGGCGCCGTCACCGTCGGTATTGACATAAGCATATAATTTATCATCGACAATCGAATCGACCGGGACATAGATACCGGTGTATCCTTCATAACTGTCGCTGTTGGGGTATGCATCGGGGCCGAATTCCTCCTGCCCCGGGACTTCATTTGAAAACAGGGCAGCCTTTCGCGTTTCGTAGGGATACCACCATTGGGCGCTGTCGGTGACATGTCCCTCGGGATTCGGCTAGGCGTCATGACCGGGATTGTAACCGGCGTCCTCGACCACCACCGAATAATGATCATACACGGGCAGGCCCATATTATGGCTCAACTCGTGGGCGGCCACCGATATCCTGTTGAATCTACTTCCCGTGGTTATAATTGTCGGATTGGGTGAATCGCGAAGGGGTATCGTTTCCGGAGCGGTACACATCCGGGGAAAACGTTTGCCGTCATAGTGGCCGGGCGCTATTTCTTCGGGCCAAAGCATGGCGTACGACCAGATATTATAGGGATTGCCCGAATCCTCCTGGCCGTTACCGGCATGAATAAATATAACGGCATCGACATTGCCGTCACCGTCGCCGTCATACCGGGAATAATCTATGTAAGGATCGAGCTCTTCGATGATTTCTTCAAAATCGATAGGATTGGCAGCAAATCCGATATTGTGCCAACCGTAAATGTCTCCCGCCACCGCGAGTTGACCGTATGATACTTCGTCAAAGTAATCCGCGACCGAGCCTGTCGGATAGATATTTCGCGAGAGCATCACCGTGTCGAATGTTTCGATCGAATATGTCGCGCGTTTATCGTACCATTCGACCAGAACCACGAGCATCTTCAAGGTGTCGCCGGTAAATCGATAGGCGGCCAGTTCCAGGCTGTCCCGGGCGGTGAGCTCAATTTTATAATCCGGGCCGAATTGTCTGACAGCGACATCATGAGGTACATCGAAAATAACGGCCTTTGATACATCTGAAGCCATTACGGACGAAAATAGCATTAACGCCATGACAAATAAAAATGAGATTTTCGCCGATCCTTTCATTTTATCCTCCCGATCTGGTGCAAATGTATGCGTTTCTTACGGGCAAGGAATTGCCGGTATAATCAGTAGAGAATACATATTATACTATATGCAGTTTATGCAAGGAATATTTGATATTAAGTCTAAAAACGACAACAAATTGCACTGGAAGGGTATATACCTCATAAATATTTTCATTGACTCTATAGCGGTTCAAATTACTCCTGATTGTCTGCAGGTTGCCTGATTTTTGATTATTGGTTATATTAAATATTCCGTATTCGGTGAAAAGTTGAGCAAATCTATAAAACGGAGTGATCTATGATTAAAAAAGTTGGTATTGTGGGATGCGGTCAGATGGGTTCCGGGATCGCCCAGGTCTCGGCGGCCGCCGGTTACCCGGTGATAAGTCAGGAAGTGAGCGAAGAACTGTTTGAAAAAGGACTTCGCAATATCACCCGGCTTCTTGACCGGGCTATCGAAAAAGGGAAACTGGACAGCCCTACCAAGGACAAAACACTGGGTAATATCTCGGGAACGACCGAGCTTGCCGACCTGGCCGACTGCGATATTGTCATCGAAGCAGTCACCGAGGATATGACCACTAAAAAGGAGATTTTTCAGGAGCTGGACAAGGTCTGCAAGCCGGAGACCATTTTCGCCAGTAATACGTCATCATTGCCGATCGGCGATCTTGCAGCCGTGACCAACCGCCGCCACCAGTTCATCGGTCTGCATTTCTTCAATCCGGTACCGATAATGAAACTGGTCGAATTGGTTCGGACACTGGATTCGTCGGAGGAGACGATCAGTACCGCCAAAGAATTTGCCGAATCGGTCGGGAAAAGGGTTGTTATGGCCAAGGACACGCCGGGATTTATTGTCAATGTATTACTGGTGCCTTACCTGCTTGATGCCATCAGGCAATATGAAAACGGTCTTGCCACCCGAGATGATATCGACAGCGGTATGCAGCTTGGTTGCGGTCACCCGATGGGTCCGCTGACGCTGACCGATTTTATCGGTCTGGATACGATTCTTTATATCGCCGATATCATGTTTGAAGAATTCAAGGACAGTCACTATGCGGCACCGCCGCTTTTGCGGCGCATGGTCAATGCCGGGTATCTCGGGAAGAAATCTAAACGCGGTTTTTACGATTATAACAAATAAATTGTGGAGTGAGGAGAATGGATTATAAAAATATCATCATTGAAAGAGAAGAGAATATTATCATCATTACCATCAACCGCGAAAAAGCGCTGAACGCTCTCAATGCCGAGACTGTCGCCGAGATGCAGGACTTTTTCGATAATGCCGCCGCCGACAAGGGAATCGGTTGTGTTATCATTACCGGGGCAGGCAAAGCATTCGTGGCCGGTGCGGATATCAGCGAGCTGGTCAAATGCAATTCAGAAGCGGGTGAAAATTCTATGAAGGTCGGCCAGCATCTGATGTTTACCATCGAGACTTTCCACCGCCCGGTGATTGCGGCAGTAAATGGTTTCGCTCTTGGCGGCGGGTGCGAGCTGGCCCTGGCCTGCGATATCCGACTGGTCTCAGAACGGGCCAAATTCGGTCAACCGGAGGTCAATCTGGGAATTATCCCGGGATACGGCGGAACTCAGCGCTTGGCCAGACTTGTCGGGCGCGGCAAGGCCAAGCAATTGATCCTTTCCGCCGAAATGATAGACGGCGCCGAAGCACACCGTATCGGTCTGGCCGATGAGGTTTATCCGGCCGATGAGTTGATGGATAAAGCCAAAGACCTCGCCAGATTGATCTCCTCCAAAGCGCCTCTGGCTGTTTCGGCAGCCAAGGATTGCATCAATCGAGGGCTTGATACCGATCTTGTCTCAGGATGCGATCTGGAGAAAGTCACTTTTGGTGCAACCATCGACACCGCCGATGCCAAAGAGGGCATGACGGCCTTTCTCGAAAAACGAAAAGCTGATTTCAAAGGTGAGTAGTACGCAATTACTTGATAAAAAGGGCAGGTCATCCGGCCTGCCCTTCCTTACCGGCATTTAAGTTCAGGCATGAATTGAAAGAAAAATTGTTCAAAATCACCGGGGCGGCTTTTTTAATCGGGCTGATATTATTTCCTTTGTCACATGGAGGTGATTTTGGCGCCGTTATTGATTCATTGAATAATCTCCCGATTGACAGGGCCAGGGAAATCGATGTCGATAATTTGAGCTTTGGTTTTCCCCACGCGATTCTGAATCTTTTGCAGGGGAAATTGTATCTTACCGGGTATTTCAATGATAAGCCGACGACCGCCTTTTTCCTGGGGGAAGGGCGGTTTATTTATGAGCATCCTGATCCGATTGAAAAACAGCAAATCGAAAGATTTTACCGCAGTGATTCGGTCGTTGTCGATTTTGATCGGGTCTATATTGCTTTCCCCTGGAATTCGGATTTTATTCAGTCGATTCCGAAAGAAGGAGCGGATGTGGGTCCCTCATATCGGGTCAAGACTCTTCTGAAAAAAATGCGGTCGCTTCCGGATAAAGAATTTAATTACAATCTTGGATTTCATTTGTACCGGGCGGCAGTAGATAACAGGCGTGAATATATCTGGCTGGATATCCTGAAAGATGATTATCAGCATACCGTCTATTCTTATGATCCATATTCGGAGGAACAGGTAACTCTTTATAAGTACACCTCGAATTTCAAGGTTCCCCAGTTGGTATCATCAACCGCGGACAGTCTTAAATTGCCCGGTGCCGAATTCCCTGTTGGGTTTGATAATTATGAGTATAATATAGATGTCGATATATCGACCACGGCCAAATCGAAAATCACCTGCACCATTTTTTCCCGTGTTGAATGTGACAGCCTGAAGCATCTTGTCTTCATACTTCCGAGGGAATACAAGGTCGACACGGTTTGGGACGATGCTGTCGATTTCATAAAAAACAAGGACCGGCCGGAATTGATGCTGGAACTGAATCGTTTCTATCATCGTGGCGACAGGATCAAAATTTCGGTACAGTATCGGACCAACCTGTTTCGTCATTATATGCAACATGGGGTTGTCCAGAGTGATCTTATCCACTGGTATCCGGCCGCCGGTTTTCGTCAGCTCTCAGATTACACGGTGCGATTTTCTATCGATAAAGGTTATGATTTTATATGCGTAGGGGATAAAGTGCAGGATACCACCATTGACGGCAGACAGGTGATGACCTACAAAACTCCGCGTCCGGTGGCCTATATAACTTTCAATTACGGGAAGTTCGAAACTGTCGAGATCGATGATATACCGGTCCCGATAAATATCGAATATTATAACGGCGTTGCCGGGTCGCCGATATTCGGCAGTCCGGCGCTGAACAGGGTGACCGAGGATATCTCCGGGGCATTCAGATTTTATAATGATAATTTCGGACCGTATCCATTCGATCATCTCGATGTCGCGGCTATGGCGGTCGGTTTCGGCCAGGGATCGGCCGGAGTGGTGCATCTGTCTGAGGTGACCTTCCAGCGATCGGAAAAGGGTTTGGATGACAAATTCCGGGCGCACGAGGTGGCTCACCAATGGTGGGGACATCTGGTCAATCCCGCCGGGTACCATGATATATGGCTGTCCGAGGGGCTGGCGGAGTATTCCTCCGCCCTTTATGTGCAATTGGGGCGGGACGACGAATCGACCTTTCGCAAAATTTTGAAAGAATGGCGGAAAAGGATCGTTCAAAGCGGCCGGATGCACGGCAAAAAATCGGTTGGATACAAAGCCGGGGCGATATTTCTTGGCAACCGGCTTTCCTCGGAACTCTCACCGGGCGATTTCGAGACAATTATATATTATAAAGCGGCCTGCCTGTTGCATATGCTTCGTTTTGAAATGGAACTCGAGGAAACCAACAAAAATGCCTTTATTGAGATGTTGGCCGGTTACGCCGACTGTTATGCGGGCGGTAAGGCTTCGACAGCCGATTTTATAGATATCGCGAAGCCGTATCTGGGGGAAAGGACCGAGGTGTTTTTTGACCAGTGGCTTTATGATTGGCGTATTCCCAGAATAAAAAAGAAAACCAAAAAAGGCCGGGATGATTCTTACGAATTATTTATAACTGTCAATGAAATCGGCGACCGGTTCGAAACGCCGTATCCCGTCATGTTTGAAATGAGCGACGGATCGGTTGACACTATTGTATATTGGATTAAGAGTGGAGAGAATCATTTTCTTTATCAGGCCGGGAACGGATTGGCAGTAAAATCTGTTAAATTTAATCAGAATTTCGATATTCTGGAGAGATAGAAGTAAGGACGGCTTATGGAGCTCTGGTCGCTTTTTTTGTCGGCATTTATAGTCGGTTTTTCGGGGGCTTTGATGCCCGGACCATTACTGGCGGTCGATATTGCCGAAACACCTCGAAAAGGAATGATCACCGGCCCGATTATCGTGCTGGGGCATGCCATTGCCGAACTGGCGGTGGTTATACTGCTGTCGCTGGGGCTGGCGGCCCTGGCAGAAAATAGGATTATCAGTGATGCTATCGGGATTGTCGGCGGCTCGATGCTGATTCTGATGGCGATCAACATGTTCCGTGGTCTTAAGAGTGTCGGAATAGAAACCGAAAAAGAGGAGCGTGCCGCGAAGTCATCATGGCGGCTGGTTCTCGATGGCATCCTCACATCGTTATCAAATCCATACTGGTTTATCTGGTGGGCCACGACCGGGTCGGCATTTCTGGTGCAATCACTTCGGCATGGAACAGTCGGGCCGCCCGTATTTTATATCGGTCATATTCTTTCCGATCTGGTCTGGTACAGCCTGGTCAGTTTTCTTATCTGGAAAGGGCGAAAGTTGATAGTCGGGACCGGCTACAGGATTCTGATCGCCGTTTGCGCCCTGTTTCTTTTATATCTTGGCGGTCTCTTTATTCATGACGGCATTACCGGGTCGATATAAAGTGACCCTGCAGACATAACTCCATGCAATACAATATAGTGAGAGCGGCGGGCAAAAAAATACCGGACGCAGGCAACTTTTGGGTTTTATACCACCGTAAAATTTGTTAAAATAAACTGTCAACATGTACGACGAGAAAATTTAACTATCGATGTTTGAAAAATGAAATTCGCCAATTACGTTCATTTACATACCCATAGTCAATACTCGCTTCTGGACGGGGCCTGCAAGCTCGATCCGCTGATCGAGCTGGCCAAACAATATAAAATGCCGGCCCTGGCTATCACCGATCACGGCAACCTGTTTGCCGCGGCTGAGTTCTACAAAAAAGCCACCCGGGCCGGGATCAAGCCAATTATCGGGACCGAGTCTTATGTCGCCGCTGGTTCCCGATTCGACAAACGGCCGTCCGGCAAATTTCCTGATGGCGGTTTTCACCTGGTTCTTCTGGCCAAAAACAGAACCGGTTATCAAAACCTGATAAAATTGTCATCGGCGGGATTCCTCGAAGGTTTCTATCACCGCCCTCGAATAGATAAGGAGATACTGCGCGAGTGTGCCGAAGGGCTGATCGCCCTCAGCGCCTGTTTGAAAGGAGAGGTCAGCTGGAACCTGCTGCACGGCAATGTCGATGGGGCAGTTCAGGCGGCCGTTGGACTTCAGGAAATATTCGGCGAGGGAAATTTTTATCTCGAGATGCAGAATCATGGCATCGACAAAGAACAAATGCTGATTCCCATGATCCATACCATTCATCGCCAGACCGGGATACCACTGGTAGCCACCAATGACTGTCACTATTTGCATCGGGAGGACTGGGAGGCGCATGATGCCCTGCTGTGCATCCAGACCGGTAAACTGGTCTCCGATCAGGACCGGATGCGTTACAGCACCGACCAGATTTATTTCAAATCGGCTGAAGAAATGACGGAGCTGTTTGCCGAATTCCCCGAAGCGATCGAAAATACGATCAAGATCGCAGAAGCGTGCAATCTCGAGATAGAAATGGGACACATGCACCTGCCGCATTTCCCGATCCCGGAACCGCATAAGGATGCCGATGAATATGTCCGTTTCCTTGCCGAAAAGGGTCTGAACGAACGTTATAAAAAAGTTACCGAGGAAATAAGAAAACGGCTTGATTACGAGCTTGACGTTATCAAGCAGATGGGTTATGCGGGGTACTTCCTGATTGTCAAAGATTTTATCGACTATGCCCGTACGGTCGATGTCCCGGTCGGGCCGGGGCGTGGATCGGCCGCGGGATCACTGGTGTCGTACTGCATGGGTATTACAAATATCGATCCGATCAAGTATTCGCTTCTGTTCGAACGTTTTCTTAACCCGGAGCGGATTTCGATGCCCGATATAGATATTGATTTTGCCGACCGCGGGCGCGATAAAATTATCGACTATGTTGTCAAAAAGTACAAAAAGGAAAATGTCTGCCAGATTATAACATTCGGCACCATGGCCGCTCGCGGGGTTCTCCGGGATGTCGGCCGGGTATTGGGGATGCCGTATTCGGAAGTGGATAAGATCGCCAAAATGGTGCCTTTAGCGGCCCAAATGACTCTGGAACAAGCCCTGGTCAAAAACCCCGACCTGAAACAGCTTTATGAAAAAGACGCGAAGGTTAAAAAACTTATCGACCTGTCAAAAACACTGGAAGGGCTGGCGCGACACGCCTCGACTCATGCCGCCGGGGTGGTCATCGCGCCGGATCACCTGACCAAATATATTCCCCTGTTCAAAGGGTCCAAGGGAGAAATAACAACACAGTTCGACATGAAGATGACCGAAGAAATCGGTCTTTTGAAGATGGACTTTCTCGGACTCAGGACTCTGACCGTGATCCAGGACTGCCTGAGAATGGTCGAAGAAAATTTCGGCAAAAAAATCGATATCGATTCAATCGACCTGAATGATAAAAAAGTATATAAACTTTTTACACGCGGCGCTACTATCGGCATTTTTCAGTTTGAATCACCCCGTATGCGAGACTATATGCGCAAGCTGAAGCCGGAAAATCTGACCGATCTGGCTGTCATGAATGCGCTCTATCGTCCGGGGCCGCTCGACTCGGGCATGATCGATGTCTATATAAACCGTAAGCACGGCCGCCAGAAAGTGAAGTTTCTTCATCCCAAGCTTGAAAAAATACTGAATGAGACATACGGCGTCATTGTTTTTCAGGAACAGGTTCTGCAGATCGCCAATGCCCTGGCTGGATACAGTATGGGTAAGGCCGATATTCTGCGCAAGGCGATGGGGAAAAAAGTGGCTGAGCTTATGGCGGTGCAGAAAAAGGAATTTCTGGATGGGTGTGATAAGCAAAAAATAGACCCCAAAATAGCCGCCGAGGTTTTTGATCAAATTGAGACCTTTGCCCGCTACGGTTTCAACAAGGCACACGCCACCGGTTATGCCTATGTTGCATACCAATGCGCCTACCTGAAAGCTCATTACCCTCTCGAGTTTATGGCCGCCAACATGACTTCAGAAATGGATTCCTCGGATCGCATATATATCCTGATGGAAGAATGCCGCATGATGAATATCACCGTCCTGCCGCCCGATATCAACGAATCGGAAAAGGGATTCAGCGTCAAGGACAAGAAAATCAGGTTTGGTTTACTGGCGGTCAAAAATGTGGGTGAAGGGGCGGTCGAGGGAATTGTCGAGGCGAGGAATAAAGACGGGCGTTTCGAGAGTTTTGCCGATCTGGTCAGCCGGGTTAATTTGAAAAATCTAAACCGCCGGACGCTGGAATCTCTGATCGCCGCCGGCGCCCTTGATTCGATCCCGGGTAACAGAGCTCAAAAGACCGCCGCAGTTGAGGCCATGCTGGAATTCGGACAGAAAGTGCAAACGGCCTCGAGCACCGCCGATCTCTTTGCCGAATCAGGGGGGATCATCACCAGGAAAGAACCGGATCTGCCGGAAGTCGCCGACTGGTCGGTTTCGAAAAGACTGGCGGCGGAAAAGGAAATGCTCGGTTTTTATGTCTCCGGGCACCCCCTTGACCGGTTCCGGTCCGAACTGGTCGCTTTCGGGACGGTCGATACAATCAGCCTGGCCAATGTCAAGGACGGCCGTGAAGTGCGGCAGGGCGGGATCATTTCGAATATCAAATTGATGAACGATAAGCGCGGCAACCGTATGGCTTTTGTCACGCTGGAGGATTTCAAAGGGACGACCGAGATGATAATCTTCTCCGATTGCTATGAAAAGGGGAAGGATCATATTTTTGAGGATAATATTGTCATGATGCAGGGTCGTGTATCGACCCGCGAGGGAGAAGCGCCGAAAGTCATTGTCAACGATCTGTACCCGCTTGATTCGTTATCCGAAAGATTTGACTGCCAGCTTGTTATTAAATTGGACGAGGAGACTCCGGAAAGAAAGCTGGTGGCGGTGGAAAATGTGCTGGGTAAAAACCAGGGGAAAACCCCGGTAATTTTTGCCGCCCGGCGCAACGGCGATGAATATTTTATCCGTTCGAAGCGATTTGCGGTCGCCCCGAATCAGAAATTACTGCTAAAACTCAAAGAAATCCTCGGGGACTCATCAGTTTACCTGCAACCGCCGAATAAATAAAAAAGAAACTTTTCTAATCTTTAATATGTTTTATATTGTAAAAGTCGATAAGAAATCGTCAAGATAAGGTGGTTTGTAATGAAAAGGCTTCTTAGCTTGTTGCTGGTTTTTGCTCTTGTTTTTCCGATTGTTGCGGCGAGTGATAGCAGCAAAAAAGATTCTGCTGAGGGTAACAAAAAGTCCGAAGAAGCAACAGAAATCAACTGGGTTAAATACGATGAAGGATTGAAGATGGCCAAAGAGAGCGGGAAGCATATTCTGATCAATTTCACCACACCCTGGTGCGGTTACTGCAAAAAGATGAACCGGACGACCTTCAAGGAGCCCGAGGTTATCAAGATGCTCGATGAATCATTTATTTCTATCAAGGTGGACGGCGACTCCCAAAAAGAACTCAATATAGACGGCTACAAGATTACAGAGCGCGATCTCAGCCGCGCCGAATATCGCGTCCGGGGATACCCCACCTATTGGCTCCTTAAACCCGAGGGCGAAAAACTCGGCTATATAAGCGGTTATCAGGAGGCCGGTAATTTCCTTGATTTGCTCTATTTCATGAAAGAGTCATTGTATGATAAAATGGAATTCAAAGAATATATGCAAAACGGCGGGCGTAAAGCCTTTTCCAAAGGATAAGCAGGAGGACCGATGAAAAAAGATTTTATAATTGTCCTGGGTTTCGCGTTAATGGCAGTGTTGCTTGTTTCGTGTTCATCATCATCCGAAAAGGGCGGCGGCGGTTCGAATAAAACGAATCTTACTTCACTCAGTGTCATGGATATCGATGGTAATACCCATTCGTTTGGAGAATATGTCGGGCAAAAGCCCCTGATAATTAATTTCTGGGGGACATGGTGTCCTCCCTGCAAAAGAGAGATGCCGGATATCAAACGCATTTATGATGAATATCGGGACCGCGGTCTTGAAATTATCGGCCTGGCGGTAAGAAGCACTCCCGAGCAGGTCAAAGCATATACTTCACAGTTCGGTTATGACTGGGTGATGTGGATGGCTGATGCCAACAATGCCAAGGCACTTGGTATCGGTTCCGGTGTACCGTACACTGTGTTCATCGACAATAACGGTAATATCCTCAATGAGACCTTTACCGGGTGGCGAACTTATGACGATTTCAAGCGTATGGTTGAAAAGATAATCTAATTTAATTGAAATATATTTTATAAGCGGCGTTTTTTTTAACGCCGCTTTTTTATACGGGGAATGAAAAGCTCCGCGAGATATTTCCCATTTAGAATCAATCATCTTCAGATGAGCGTTTGGAACCGTAGATAATATCTTCATAAAATTCATAGCCGGCCTTCTCAAAGGCCGACAGCGACGGTGTATTCCAGTCTTCGATAAGGGCGGAGATGACCCTGGTGCCCAATCCGTGTAGGAATTCCTCGGCCGCTCTGATTAAATGTGCCGCCAGGCCATGCCCGCGGTATTCCGGGTCGACTGCCAGACGGTTGATCCAGCCTTTGCGGCCGTCCGACGTCCCGACGATGACACCAATCATGGTATCGCCGTCAAACATCCCGAAAAAACAGGTCTCGGCGCGTGCGAATTCGGACTCCATCGCCTCGCGCGAATCCCGCCCTTTGGGGCGGTATTTCAGTCCGGCACGAGACCAGAGTGAGATTATGGCATCATAATCGGAGCTGTCAAGATGCCGAATGGGGTAATCCATACTTTTCCTCCAGAATGGCTTCCACTCTGTCAATCATTGTCTCGGTTGTAAACGGTTTGTCGGCCCAGTGTTCGCACCCGGTGAAATTGAGATAGACACCCCGCGACGGAACCCCGGCTTCTTTGGCAGAACGCATCCCGGAGGCCAGAGTAAGAATGCAGGATATCCCGATCACGGCCAGCGACTGTTTCTCTTTCTTTATTCTCTGTATTTGTTCGGTCAGTTTTCGTTTGGAGAAATACCCATCGACACCATACTTGTCCGCAACCTGCATTATTTTATTGATCGAGCAGTTGGGGGCGCAACGGGTGCAGACCTTTCCCAATCGTTTCTGTTTTCGTTCGCATTTATCTCCCATAAGGGACATGCAGTCGGGAAGGATCAGGACGGTGTCCTTTGTTTTATTGAAGGCATCGCGGTTGATATATTCGAATACCTGATAATAAATCGCCTCTACCAGATAAAGCTGTTTCGGAGTCTGCCGGAAAGTCTGATCACTGCGATCCGAGGTATCATGCAATGTTTTGAGATAGAAAGCATCGATGTTCTTAAATTCTTCGCTGAAAAGTTCCAGCCCTTCATGTAGGATCTTTTTCGTGAAAGCATCGAGCTTATCATAGAAATTGTCGTCGATACGAAAAGTGATTATCGGTTTTTCGGCCATGTCTTAAATATAGTAATTTCATTCGCGTTTTTCTACAATACTGATAATAAAAAACCGGCTGATTTGAATCAACCGGCCTTGAGGAGAGTTGATCGCCTGTGGGCAATCAAAGTCTTGTCTTTTTCTTATGGCCCCAGTTTTTCATGGTCTTGTCGACCTTCATCCGGTTCCGAGCCTCGATAGCCTCCCGGTTTTCAGGATTGTATTGAATGGCCAGTGAATATTCTGTCCCGGCCTTTTTGGCATTGCCCAGTTTTTCCCAGCTGTAACCGATGGCCAGATGTAATTCCGATCTGACGAATCTGTTTTCGGGCGAATACTTTAGACTCACGCCCAGGGCCTCGACAGCAATAGCATATTCGCGTTTTTTCTGCATGGTGAGGCCAAGATAGTAATGAGCCTCCCAATTACTGTGATTGAATTTGATCGCTTTCTCGCAATGCTTCCTGGCCTGCTTGTATTTGCCGTTGTAATAAAATTTCTTGGCCTGCCTGAGATGATTTTCCGATGATGCGATTTCGGTCTTGGTGGGATGAACGATAATGGCCTTTTTGGCCTCAGACGGCTGTGTTTTTACAATCACCACTTTGCGGGTACATCCCGCCATGATTAAAAGAACAAGACTTAATGACAGGAGTAGGAATTTTCTCATACGGCCTCCGACTTTTTAAAATTGTCACATATCTATCATATAATTATCGGCAGTTTTTGAATTTTCCTGAAAAACAGGTCTTTAGTCGAATTGGGTATTAGGCGATTGACAGGGCGGGGAGAAATGAATATATTC
>Ga0164318_10004306_pt1 | contig 13665 bp, 11 predicted proteins | sample GuaBasSedimGuay9_FD_113734 | JGI IMG/M metagenome (GOLD analysis project Ga0164318, IMG submission 113734) | Subseafloor sediment microbial communities from Guaymas Basin, Gulf of California, Mexico - Guay9, Core 4571-4, 0-3 cm | ecosystem: Environmental > Aquatic > Marine > Hydrothermal vents...
AGGGCTTGATATTGTGGATATGGCGGCCGCCTCACAGCGGGGGATTCCGATGGTGTTTACCCCTTAAGGCCCCACCGAATACACGCCGGAACACGCGCTCACGTTGATGCTGGCCACTGCCCGGCGGCTTTCCCAGCTCGACCGGGCCGTGCGCGTGGGAAATTTTAGCATCCGGGACCGGGTGGTGGGGCGAGAGGTAGAGGGCAAGGCGTTGGGAGTAGTGGGCTTTGGCCGCATTGGGCGGCGATTGGCCGAGATGTGCCGCGATGCCCTGCACATGTCAATCTACGTCTACGATCCGCACGTGCCTCCCCAGGAGATAGCGGAGTGGGGCGCGACCTGCGTCGAGGATCTTGTCGAGCTGGCTGGCTTGGTGGACTTCCTCTCGATCCACACTCCGTTAAACGATGAGACTCGCCATCTCGTCAGCCGGGATGTGATCCGCGCCATGAAGCCGGGCGCGATCCTGATCAATGCTTCGCGGGGAGCGGTGGTGGATGAGGCGGCGTTGATCGAGGCACTGCAGGATGGTCACCTGGGTGGAGCGGGGCTTGACGTTTTCGACCCGGAGCCTCCGGCACCCAACAATCCGCTTTTCCAGCTCGATCAGGTGGTGCTTACCCCCCACCTAGCCAGCTTTACGGACGAGGGGCGGCGGCGCATGGGCTTGACGGTGGCGGAGGATGTTTTGCGTGTCCTGCGGGGGGAAAAGCCGATGAACCTCGCCAATCCAGAGGTCTGGCCGCGCCGGCGCATCGTGTTATCCTGAGCGCGTATGAAAAGCGTGAAAACAGGCATTACTATTGGTGGACCTGCCGGGCAACTGAACGTGCTGCGTGTTGCGTAAAAACCACTCACAGTAAAACGTAGCAACACGAAACACGTGCTTGTCTCGCTTCATTTTCACAAAATCTAACTGTGCCCAGTATAACAGAGAGGAGTTGCCAATGAAACCCAACGCGCTGCGAGAGCAGCTTCGGCAGGGGAAGACGGTCTACGGGACGATGATCCAGGACATGCGCAGCCCATCCATCGGGCAGATCATGGCCCTGGCAGGCTGCGATTTTCTGTTTTTCGACATGGAGCATGGCCCTTTCGATCTGGGGATAATCGCCGATATGGTGAAAGTTACCCGCCTGGCGGGCGTGACGCCCCTGGTGCGGGTGCCGAACGATGAGTACCACTTGATGTGCCGTCCCCTGGACGCGGGTGCACAGGGTATCATGATTCCCCGGGTCGAGACGAAAGCTCAGGTGGAACGCATCATCGAGTGTGTGATGTACCCGCCTCTCGGTAAGCGCGGGTGTTCGGTGACCAAGGGGCATAATGACTTCGCCCCGCAGAATCTATGGGAGTTCACGGAGCAGGCCAACCGGGAGAACCTTATCGTTCTGCAAATAGAGCGCGAGCGGGCGGTGGAGGACATTGACGACCTCCTATCCGTGCCCGGCGTGGGAGGGGCGGTGTTAGGCCCGAACGACCTGGCGCTGAGTATGGGGGTGCGGGATAAGGATATGCTGGGCGCGTTGGAAGAGCCCATCCAGCACGTGCTGGATGCTGCGCTGGCCCGGCACGTCCCGTGTGGCATTCACATTGCCAATCTGGAGTGGCTGGCCGAGTGGCAGCGACGGGGTATGCAGTTGATGTGCTACTCGACGGACATTAACTTCCTGCGCAACGGTGCGGCAAGCGGGATCGGCAAGTTGCGAGAGTCGTAATCGCTCAGGTGCCTGGCACTTGCACGCCAAATTTGATGGTAATGATGCCTATGCTCTGTCCCCGAAGCAGTCACTTCGAGGCCAATCCCGCAAGTGCCGGTCACCTTGATTACAGAAAGGTTGATGAGATGAGCAAACTTCTTATCAAAAACGGCCTGGTGGTGACGGTTGATCCCCAGGACCGCATCTTCCGCAACGGCAGTATCTACCTTGAAGACAACATCATCAAAGAGATCGGCCCGGCCACTGATGTGGGTGAGAAGGAAGGGGCGGAAGTCATAGATGCCACGGATAAGGTGGTCATTCCCGGCTTTGTGAGTTGCCACAATCACCTCTATAGCTCGGTGGTGCGGAGCATCCCCGCCTCTGGATTCGACAATGTGGATTTTTCCTTCATCTCGTGGATGGAGCGCTTCTGGCTTCCGCTGCTGGAGGACCGGGTGACTCAAGAGCAGATGTACATCGGCACGCTGGCCAACCTGATCGAGCACATCCGCAGCGGGATTACCACCACTACCGATACAGCCGAGGGGTCGTATGCGCTGCCGGGCGCTCTGGACGCAGTGGACAGAGCGGCGATGGAATCAGGGGTCAGGGCGGTGCTCTCTTTCGAGACCACGGGCCGTATCAGCGAGGAGAACGCCCGCCTGGGCTTGGAGGAGAACGTCCAGTTTTTCAAAAAGGCCAAAGCACGCGGCGGGCGGATCACAGGGCGCATCGGGGTACACACCACTTTCACCTGCTCCACGGAACTCCTCCAGGAGGTACGGCGGGTGGCTGATGAACTGGAAGCCGGGGTGATGATGCACATGGCCGACGACCGCTGGCACGTCTTCGATACCACCCGGCGTTTCGGTAAACGCCCCACGGCCTATTTAGAAGATATCGGCTTCTTGCGGCCAGACCTTATTCTCTTCCATTGTAGCTATATTGATCCCTTACAAGACCCAGCCATCTTCAAGAAATACGATGTCAAAGTGGCCCACAATGCGGAATCGAACGCCATCTTTGGCTTCTGGCCCAACATGATGCCTTTTATAAAAGAAGGCGTCACGGTGGGCCTGGGCACGGACGGCCAGACGCATTCGATGTTCGAGATCATGCGCACGGCGCAGATGATCCACCGAATCCGCTACGAGAACCTGGAGCTTTTGCCCGATCAGCAGGTGCTGCGCATGGCAACCATCGAGGGCGCCAAAGTGCTCCAGATGGAGGACGAGATCGGGTCGCTGGAAGTCGGGAAGAAAGCCGACATTGTTCTGCTCAACGACCGCTCCACCGTGCCCCTGTTCGAGGTCAACGTACCGAACTATATCGTCGGCACGTGTGAGCGCGTTGATGTGGACACGGTGGTCATTGACGGCCAAGTGGTGATGAGAGACGGTGAGTTCCTGCTGGTTGACGAGGAGGAAGTACGGGCCCAAGTCCATGAAGAAGCAGTGAAACTGTGGAAGGTGAACGGGTGGCCGACTCCATAACCGACTTACCTGAAGTGCCCATCACCCCGGATGAAGTGGTGGAATTTGCCCAGGCGATCATCCGCCAGCCCAGTGTTACCGGGCAGGAGGGTGCATTGGGCCGCTTCCTGGCCCGCCGCCTGGAGGAGTTCAGCCTGCGGGTGGAGCTGCAAGAGGTGGCTTCGGAGCGCTACAACGTGCTGGCTGTCCTGCGCGGCGATGATCCCGCACTGGGCCTGCTGTTCCATGCGCATATAGACACCGTTCCCTTCGGGGACATGGCCGATCCCCTGTCCGCCGAGGTGAGGGACGGTCACATCTGGGGCCGGGGTTCGGTGGATCAGAAGGGGGGGCTGGCTGCGTCGGTGATGGCCCTGGCAGCCATTGCCCGCTCGGGCCGGCGGCTGAAGAGTAGCCTGGGACTGGCACTGGTGGTTGACGAGGAATCCGAGCACCGGGGGAGTATGGCCCTGGTCGAGCGGGGCTTGTCGGCCCGCCAGGCTGTTGTGACCGAGCCGAGCGACCTGCGGCTGGTCATCGGCTGCAAGGGTACGCTGCCTTTCCAGATCCGGGTTCGCGGGAAGGCGGCCCACGGAGCGAGGCCTTGGCTGGGGGTGAACGCCATCCACCAAGCCATGCGGGTGGCGGCCGCACTGGAAGAACTGGACTACCCCGAATGCACCATCCCCGGCTACGGGCCGGTCAGGGGCAGCCTGAATCTGGGCGTCATCCAGGGGGGGCGCGCCTACAACATCGTCCCGGATGAATGTCTACTCTGGTTTGACCGGCGCACCGTCCCCGGTGAGGACCCGGCGGCGGTGTTCGGCCAGGTGCAAGCCGTGCTCGACCGTCTGAGCAAGGCCAGCCCGCCGGTGGAGAGTGAGCTGAGCGTTGCCCGCCCCGATTGGAATTGGGAGCCCATTCGCGAACGGGGCCTGCGGCCCGCCCTCACGCCGGCCCATGCGCCGATCCAGGAAATGGTGGCCCGGCACCACGCCTCCGTCGTGGGGTTGCCGGCTAAAATCTATTTTACCGATGGCTATAACGAGATGGACTTTCTCATCAACGACCTGAGCATTCCCACCGTTCAGTACGGGCCGGGCGACAGCCGTCTGTGTCACACAGACGAGGAGCGACTCAGCATCGCGCAACTGGTGGATGCCACACGGGTATACGTCCGGCTGGCGCTGGAGGCAGCTCAACGTTCGGAGGTGGTCTCCTGACCCCGCCGCAGAACACGGGTCTCAAGCGTCCGGTTAGGAGACCGGCTCCAATGACGAGAGAGGGGATCGAATTGAGGGGGGAAAGGAGGTGGCAGGATGGCTTAAAGTGCCCTGGGTGCGTGCTCTGTGGCTGCGAATGCCTCACGTCTCCCAGGGCTGTCGTGGATTGGAGTACCGCTTGCACAATGAAGTGAGCAAATCGGCTCCGAGATAGTATCAAATAGGAGGAGTGAGCAAGATGAACCGCTGGATCAAGTTGGCTATACCGTTTCTATTGGTGGCTGTGCTGCTGTCCGGTTGCCAAAAAGCTACGCCGGCACCCACAGAGGAGCCAACAGCCGCCCCTGCCCCTAAAATCCGCGTGGCGTTGGTGCCAGCCGGACGAATTGGAACGGAGGGCTTCATGTTCCTGGCCGGGGAAGGCTACAAGAAGGCGTGTGCTGACTTCGGGCTGGAGCAGAAAGTGCTAGAAAGTGAAGTCCCCGAAGAGTGGGAGCGCAACGTCCGCACCGCTGCCCAGGAAGGCTATGACCTGGTGATCGGGGTGGGCTCGACCATGCAGGACGCCGTGGCCCACGTTGCCCCTGAGTTCCCCGACACGCACTTTGCGCTGGTGGATGCCTACACCGGTGGCGATAACGTGGTAGGGTTGATCTCCCAGGAGCAGGAGGGCACCTTCCTCGCCGGCGCGTTGGCGGCCATGATGACCACCTACACCGACCTCGAGGGGATCAACGAGGACAAGGTAATCGGCTTCGTCGGCGGCATGGACATCCCCGTGATTCATAGATTCCTGGGCGGGTTGGAGCAGGGAGCAGCCTACATTGACCCCGACGTCAAGATCGAGGTGGCTTACGTGGGTTCCTTCCGCGATCCGGCCAAGTCCAAGGAGCTGGTGCTGGGCATGTTCCAGAACCAGAATGTAGACATCGTCTACTCCGTGTGCGGCGCTTTCGGCGACCACGGGGTCTTCGAGGCGGTGCAGGAAACGGGGCTGTATGCCATTGGCACCGACATAAACTGGGATAACGAAGTGCCGGGGCACATCCTGACCTCCGTCCTCAAGCACACCGACCTGGCCGTCTACGACGTCATCAAGCGCGAGGTGAACGGCGAGTTCACCCCCGGCGAGATCAAGTACGGTCTGGCGAGTGGCGTCATGGACATCACCGATATGTCCGTGATGGGCGACAAGATACCGGATAATGTCCGGCAGAAACTGGCCGAGATCAAGCAGGACATCATTGACGGCAAAATCAAGGTCGAGCGCCGGGACTAAGCAATGGAGTGCTGAGGTGCGACGCACTTCTAAAGTGCGTCGCACCTTTACGTCGCACCTGGTTTTCGGGAGCGGTGATTCATGCCAGAAGCAGTAGCTATGCTCAATATCACAAAAACCTTCCCCGGCGTGGTGGCCAATAAGGGCGTGAATCTGGTGGTTCAGCGGGGGGAGATCCGGGCCATTGTGGGCGAGAATGGAGCCGGGAAGACGACCCTGATGAGGATTCTGTACGGGTTAGAGAGGGCGGATTCCGGCACCATCCGGGTGAAAGGTCAGGAGGTCAGGATACCAAATGCCCGCGTTGCCATCGCTCTGGGCATTGGGATGGTGCACCAGCATTTTAAGCTGGTGCCCTCTTACACGCTGGCCCAGAATATTGTGCTGGGCGTCGAGCCTCGCCGGGGGCCTTTTGTGGATCACGAACGGGCCTTGCGGGAGGTGCACGAGCTTTCGGCCAGGTATGGCCTGACCGTTAACGGGGAGAAGAAGGTCAGCGATGCCTCGGTGGGCGAACAGCAGCGCGCGGAAGTTGTGAAGGCCCTGTACAGGGGGGCCGACATCCTGATTCTCGACGAGCCCACGTCCGTGCTGACGGATATGGAGACGGACGAGTTGTTTATCATGTTGCGCCGCTTGGCCGCGGATGGCAAAACAATCCTGTTCATCAGCCACAAGCTCAGGGAGGTCCTGGAGGTCTCGGATAATACGACTGTGATGCGCGGGGGCAGGGTCGTGGGCACGGTCAAAACGGCGGAGACGAGTGACCGCGAGCTGGCAGAGATGATGATCGGACGGGAGACTGTGGAGGTTCCGCTGCGGGAGGAACCTGCACAGGTGGGCCGGCGGGTGCTAGAGTTAGAAGGGGTAAACGTGTACGATTCGCGGGGCATCCCCGCCGTGCGAGAGGCCAACCTGGTGATCAGGAGCGGTGAGGTGGTGGGCATCGCCGGGGTGGAGGGCAACGGTCAGGTGGAGTTAGCCGAGGCGATCACGGGCCTTCAGCCCATTGCCTGCGGACGGATTCGGCTGGAGGGCAGGGAGATCCAGAATCGGTCAACTCGACAGATTCGCCAGGCGGGGGTGGCCCACATTCCATCCGATAGAAACTCGACGGGGGTCGCGCTGGAGGCTCAGGTGTGGGAGAATCTGATCGCCGTTGATTACCACGCCCCTCCATATTCCGGCATGCTGGTCCTGGCGATCAACCGGATTCTCTCCTACGCCAAAGACGTGGTCACCCGCTTCGGCGTGCAGACTCCCAGCCTTAAATCCCCGACGCGCAACCTGTCGGGCGGGAATGTCCAGAGGTTGGTCGTGGCCCGCGAGCTGGGATCGAACCGGGCACGAGTGGTCGTGGCCTCGCAACCCACCCGGGGCATAGACATCGCTGGCACGGAGGCAATCCGCAGGATGCTCCTGGAGTACGCCAGGCGGGGGGCTGGGGTGCTCCTGATATCCGCGGACCTGGACGAGGTTCTGGCCCTTAGCGACAGGGTGATGGTGATGTATAAGGGGCGATTGGTAGATGCGGGCCGGGTGGACGAGACTATCCGCCAGCGGGTGGGACGATTGATGACCGGGGCCGAGCCCTGAGCTAGAATAAGAGAGGTGCAAATGTCTTCTAAAGTGCATCTGAAGGGTCTGCTGATCGGGGTTGTCATGCAGGCAGCTAACTACGCCCTGATCTTGATCATGGCCCTGGTCGTTGGTGCTGCTGTAATCCTCGTCTCCGGCAAAAATCCTGTAGATGCCTACATTGCACTGTTCCGTGGCGCGCTTGGCAGCCCCATCAAGATCGCGGACACTCTGGATAGGTCCAGTGTGTTGATCCTGACCGGGCTGGCTGCGGCGGTGGCCTTTCGCACCAGCGTTTGGAACCTGGGCCTGGAGGGTCAGCTTTACGCCGGCGCTTTTGCCTCGGCCTGGGTGGGATTTAGCATCCATGGTCTTCCATCGCCCATCCATATCACGCTGTGCCTGCTGGCCGGGACATTGGTGGGCGGGCTGTGGGGGTTGCCAGCCATCCTGCTCAAGCTCCGCTGGGACGTGAACGAGGTGGTCAGCACCTTGATGCTGAATTACATCGCCATTCTCTTCACCGCTTATCTGGTCGCCTTCCCCTTCAGGTCGCCGACGGCCTTCATGCCTGGCACCGAGACGCTCGACGCCACGGCGAGATTGCCGCGCTTGATGATACCCGGTTCGGTTCTGAACATCGGTTTCCTGATCGCCCTGGCCCTTGCCTTCCTGATATTCTGGTTCCTGTACCGCACCAAGTTGGGCTACGAACTGCGGATGGTGGGGTTCAATCCCCAATTCGCCGGTTACGCCGGTATGCCCGTGCGCCGGAGCTCTTTCCTGGCCATGATCTTTAGCGGGGCGTTGGCGGGACTGGGCGGGGCGGTGGTGATCACCGGTTTCTTTGGCCGGTTCATCTCCTCTTTCTCCGTGGGTTACGGGTGGGACGGCATGGTGATCTCCTTGCTGGCGCAAAATCATCCCCTCGGCGTCATTCCGGCGGCGATCTTCTACGCGGCCCTAGCCAACGGTGCTTTGGCCATGCAGTCGGCAACCGGTGTGCCCCAGGCTCTGGTCGTCACGGTGAAAGGCACGATTATGTTCTTCGTCACCGTGCAGTTCTTTATCGCGTTTCTCAACAGGAGACTACGGCAATGGATGCCTTCGACACCTTAGGGCGGATCATCACCCTGACACTCTTTGCGGCCACCTTGCGCATGGCCACGCCTGTACTGTTCGCCACGCTGGGCGGGATATTCTCCGCGCACAGTGGGGTTTTCAACGTTGGGCTGGAGGGGTTGTTGGACCTGGGCGCTTTTTTCGCTGTGGTTGGCAGCGTGGCCCTGGGCAGCCCCTGGGCGGGTCTGGCTCTTGCCGTGGTATCCTGTCTTATTGCCAGCCTGATGTTTGCCGTGATACATCTTGAACTGAAAGCCCACGAGATCATCGTCGGCCTGGCCCTCAATCTCTTTGCCTATGGTCTGACCAACTACCTACTGGTGGCCATCCTGAAGGCCACCGGCTTCTACAAGTCCCCGCTCATCATCGGTTTCCAGCCCGTCAACATCCCGCTGATCGAGCGGATACCTATCGTTAGAGAGCTGCTCAGTGGACATTCCCCCCTGGTGTACCTGGGTTTCCTGGGCGTTGCCCTGGCGTACGTCGGCCTCTTCAAGACACCGTGGGGCTTCCATCTACGTGCGGTGGGCGAGAATGTGGAAGCAGCCGAGGCAGTGGGGATCAACACGCGCCTCATGAAGTACGTCGGTATGCTACTGAGCGGTGCGCTGTGCGGTTTTGGGGGTGCTTTCCTGAGCCTGGCTTACCTGAATATGTTCTCCGAGAACATGACCGCCGGACGCGGCTGGCTGGCACTGGCGGCGGTCAACTTTGGCGAAGGTCGCCCGCTCAAGAGCCTGGTCGCTTGCCTGATATTTGGCTTCGCCGATGCACTGGCCATCCGCTTGCAGCAGTTCGGCCTGCCCTCCCAATTGGTGCTCATGTTGCCTTACGTGGCCACCCTGGTGGTGTTGATCCTCTCGGCGATCCAGCGAAGTAGAAAGGCGGAGAAGGTGTTAGAAAGCCCGCCCCCGGCCACGAAGCTGGTGGAAGTTTAGATGATTACGAACGGGGAAAGCGTAGATGTTTGATTTACTCATCAAAAACTGCACTGTTGTGACTCTGGATGACAAACGGCGCGTGCTGCCGGAGGCGGCGATTGCCGTCGAGGGCTCCCACATCGTTGCGGTGGGATTGGAGGTGGACGGCGCGGCGAAGAAAGTGATAGACGCCGCGGGCTGCGTCGCTATGCCTGGCCTGGTCAATTGCCACACTCACGTCTACCAGGCGCTCATCGAGGGTATTGGCTACGACATGCACTTCGACCCCTGGAACTGGCGGTTCAATTTCCCCATCTCGTCCCAGATTGGGCCGCAGCACGCCGAGGTCAGCGCACAGATTGCCGCCCTGGAGATGATCAAAAGCGGCACGACCACTGTCTCCGACCACTGGTATCTGCACAACGATTTCGAGAACATCCACCGCGTGGCCGAGGTTTTCCGGGATGCGGGTCTGCGGCATCACGTGGTCTACGGCTTGCTGGATCAGTCTTTCGCCGGGGAGCACATTGCTTTCGAGAACATGGCGATGATTCGCCGCGAGGATGAATTGATCGGGGCCGCCAATGCGTTCATTGACCGCTGGCACCAGAAAGGGCGGACGGTGGTGGCCCTCGGCCCCGGCTCCACCGAGGACATCAGTGACCGTTTGATGGACAAAACCATCGAGATGGCCCGTGAGCAGGGCTTGCAGCTCGCCACTCACGTGGCCGGCTGGGCGGAGATCGTTTCGCGCTCGTTGAAGCATTACGCCATGCGTGATTTGGAGCACGTGCACGAGATCGGTTTGACCGGCCCGGACTCGATCCTCATCCACGCCGTGTGGCTCTCGCCCCGCGAGATTCAACTGGTCGTCGAAAGCGGCAGCAAGATCGTGCATTGCCCGGTGGCGAATGCACACCTGGCCTACGGCATCGCGCCGGTGGTAGAACTGCGTGCCCAGGGGGTGACCGTGGGCCTGGGCACCGATGGCGCCGCCAGCTACACTTATGACCTCTTCGAGGTGATGAAGATGGCCGCCATGCTGCAAAAGGTCAAGCACCTGGACGCCGAGGTGTTGACCGCCGAGGATGCGCTGGAGATGGCGACGGTGGACGGGGCCAGGGTGCTGGGCCTGGGGGATCAGGTGGGCAGCCTGGAGCCGGGCAAGCGGGCTGACATCATCCTGGTTGACTTCCAGCAGCCGCACCTGATGCTGGCCCACCAGATCGTCTCCAAGCTGGTCTACAGCGCGCGCGGGCACGATGTGGCCACCAGCATCATTGACGGCCAGGTGGTCATGGAGAACCGCCAGGTGCTGACGATGGACGAGGCCGCGGTCCTCAACCGGGCACGTGAGGCGACGGCGGACCTGGTGAGCCGCGCCGGGATCGAGATACACGATTTGTTGAACGCCCCCTGGCCCGCGCACGGGCCGCGCTGGCGCGTGGCGGTCACGCCGCGGTGGTTTGAGACTCGCAAATAGGGACGTAGGGGCGAAACACGCTTCGCTCCTGCTACGGGTAGGAATATGACTTGGTTTCGTCGTCTATTACGCATTGATCTAACCCGCCAGCAGGCCACGGTAGAAGAGATTCCCACCGCGTTCATTGAGGCCTTTGTGGGGGGCAAGGGGCTCGGCACGTACTACCTGTACCGCGAAATTGATCCTCGTGTGGACCCCCTGGGGACGGAGAACAAAGTCTTCATCGCTCCGGGCGCGCTGAACGGCACGCTGACCCCCGCCGCCTCCCGGTATGAGATGGTCACCAGATCGCCCCTTACGGGCCTTTATCTGGACTGTAACGCGGGAGGGCACTTCGGCCCCGAACTCAAGCTCACCGGCCACGATTTGCTCATCCTGGAGGGCCAGTCGCCCCAGCCGGTGGCGCTGGTGATCGAGGGCGACGTGGTGCAGTTTCGCCCGGCCTCTCACCTGTGGGGCCGCTCAATCTACGAGACCGAGACGGCGCTGCGGGCCGAACTCGGCGACCCGCGCTTCCGCATTGCCAGCATCGGGCCGGCCGGCGAGCGACTGGTCAAGTTCGCCTGCGTGAGCAACGACTACTCGCGCCAGATTGGGCGCGGCGGCCTGGGTGCGGTGTTCGGTGCCAAGCGGGTCAAGGCTATCGCCGTGCGCGGCACGCGCACGCTGCCGGTCGCCGATCCCGATGCCTTCATGGACGCCGTGGACGCGGCCCTGAGGCACATCTTTGAAAATCCGTGGGTGCCCCACAAACGGGAGCACGGGACGATTGGCTCGCTGGATGATAATCACACACTGGGGATCGTGCCGGTGTACAATTTTACCCGCAGCGTGTTCGAGGGGATAGACCGTGTCGACTCGACCGTCTTCGGCAAGTTGGTGGAAGCCCGCCTGGCCTGCGCCGTCTGCCCGGTGGCTTGCTCCAAAGGCACGCGGTGGCGCGGAGGCAGCGAGAGCGATGGCATCGAGGGCCCAGAGTACGAAACAGCGGCGCTGCTGGGCCTGAACTGCCTGGTAGACGATCCCCAGGACATCATCCACGCCAATCTCTTATGCAATCAGGCCGGGATGGACACCATCTCCGCCGGGGTGGTGGTGGGTATGGTGCTGGCCGCAGTCGATGAGAGCCTCATCTCATGGGATGAGCTAGGGCTTTCTCTCGATATGTCCAGAGGGGAGATGGTTACCAGATTGCTGGAACGCATCGCCCGCCGGGAGGGAATCGGCGATCTGCTGGCCGAAGGGGCGCGCGCGGCAGGTGAGGCCCTGGGCTTCCCCGACCTGGCCCCCCAGGTCAAGGGACTGGAGTTCCCCGCCTATGACCCGCGCGTATCGCCCGGCATGGCCCTGGCCTACATGACCTCCGACCGGGGGGCCTGTCACCTGCGCAGCTACCCCTTTGGCCGCGAGGTATCCGGCGTGCTGCCCTGGTTCAGCCTGGAGCAGAAAGCCGAGTTCGTCAAGCGTCAACAGGACGAGAAGGCGGCGCAGGAATGCCTGGGGGTGTGCCAGTTCCCCTACGGCATCGGCCTGCTGACGGACGACCTGCCGAACCTGCTCAGCGCCGCTAGCGGTGAGGAGTGGTCCTATGAGCGGCTGTGCGCGGTGGGCGAGCGCATCTGGAATCTCAGCCGGGCTTTCAACGCTCAATTGGGTGTGGACCGCCGGGCGGACTATTTGCCCCGTCGCTTCTCGGAGGTGCCCATGCCGGACGGGATGGGCGCCGGCCAGGCCCTCTCCCGCGCCGATCAGGACTGGCTGCTGGATCGCTACTACTGCCTGCGGGGCTGGGATGACCGGGGCCTCCCCACGCCAGAAACTTGGGAGCAGCTGGGCCTCGGTGGACTTGCCGACTTGCCGACTTGCTGACTTGCTGATTTGCTGATTTGCTGACTTATGCCACCACACATCGAAGTTGACCTGGAACTCTGCACCGGATGCCGCACCTGCGAGCAGGTGTGTGTGTTCGCCCACGAGGGCGTTTTTGGCCCGGTGCGGGCACGTATCCATATTCTACGCCGCGGCGTGCTGACCTTCGAGGCCAAAGTCTGCACGCATTGTGCCGAGGCGCGCTGCGTGGCCGCCTGTCCTACAGGTGCGCTGGCACGCAAGGGGAACAAGACCGTCTTTGACGCCGGGCTGTGCACCGGTTGCGGTGAGTGTGTGCAGGTGTGCGATCTCTTATTTTGGGATGAAGAACGCCAACAGCCGTTGATTTGCGACCTGTGCGCGCGGTGCGTGCGTCGCTGTCCGGAGAAGGCTATCAGGGTTGTCAAGTGAATAGAACGCAGATGAAAAACAGAAAAATTGCCGTGGATCTGCGTCCAGCACCCTGACTTGTTGATAGGGAGGAAGATCAGTGCCGGAGAAAGTGAAAATCCGTCTTAATGTAAACGGTCAGCCCATCGAGGCCCAGGTTGACCCCGAGATGTCGCTCCTCACCTTTTTGCGGGAGGAGCTGGGCCTGACGGGCACTAAAAACGGCTGCTCGGAGGGAACGTGTGGGGCCTGCACGGTCATCGTGGACGGTGAAGCCAAGCGATCCTGCCTGTTGAAGATGAAGCGGATGGACGGGCGCAGCGTGGAGACCATCGAGGGCTTGGCCGAGGGCGACCGCTTGCATCCGCTCCAATACGCGATGATCCGCGAGGGGGCCATCCAGTGCGGGTTCTGTACGCCGGGCATGGTGATGGCCGGCAAGGCGCTGTTGGACAAGAACCCGAGCCCATCGCTGGATGAGATCAAGAAGGCTCTCAAGCGTAACCTGTGCCGCTGCACGGGCTACCGGCCCATCGTCGCTGCCATCCAGGAGGCGGGGCGCATGCTCCGTGCGGGCGTGAGCGAAGTGCCGGTCGGCGACCTGTGGCCGGCCGAGGATCAGGTCG
>Ga0164318_10004307_pt1 | contig 13659 bp, 9 predicted proteins | sample GuaBasSedimGuay9_FD_113734 | JGI IMG/M metagenome (GOLD analysis project Ga0164318, IMG submission 113734) | Subseafloor sediment microbial communities from Guaymas Basin, Gulf of California, Mexico - Guay9, Core 4571-4, 0-3 cm | ecosystem: Environmental > Aquatic > Marine > Hydrothermal vents >...
GGTGTTGCTGCATGTATGCTTGTACAATTTCCAATTTCCGCTTTTTTTTACACTATAATTACAAAAATTCATAAAAATCCGAACTATAAAATTACACAAATTTAAATATTTCAATAATAGGATCATCTGAAGATGCAAAAATCGGAAAAATCAGAGGGCTATAAAATATTTACAAACACAAAAATTGATAAAATAATCAGAAGCAATAGAAAAACAGTAGCTCTCGAAATAACAGAAAGGCTTGAGTTGGTAGTAAAGGCGCCTAATTTTTTATCCATGTATGATATTGAAAAAATAGTGAAAAGAAAATCAAAATGGATAGAGAATACTCGAAATAAAATGCAGAAGCGTACCAGAGTAAACCATAAGAAGCTATTTGAAACTGGAGAAATATTCTATCTTAAAGGGAAAAAACTCAAACTTCATTCTATTTTCACCGGCAAGAATGAAATCGTACTGCAGAATAATAACATTATTCTTTTTAAAATGCCCGGTAAAAACCCAAGGGAAATATTTATATCCTGGTATAAAAGGCAGGCAAGGGATTTTATAAATCAAAGATTAAGACACTACTCAGAAGTTTTAGGTCTCTACCCTTCATCTGTAAGGATAACATCAGCAAGAAAAAGATGGGGTTCCTGTAGCGGAAAGAACAGTATTAATTTTACATACAGATTGATAATGCTACCGGTAAAAATAATTGATTATGTGATTGTACATGAATTGATCCACATAGAAGAAAAAAATCATTCCCGAAGATTTTGGGAGAAAGTTGAAGCAATTATCCCTGATTATAGAGACAGAAGGAAATGGTTAAGTGAAAATGGCCATTTATATATTGTATAGTAGTAAGTTACCGGCAATTTAAGAATGACAGCTTCGACTCTGGATGTGCACCGTTATCTTGCGGAAAATGTTACTCCCCCGGTTTGGTCAGGAATTTAGCAAGAACTGGGATTTTAATGTTTGCCAGATCCAGTTTTTTCAGAGATGACGGCTAAGCATAAGTTCCAGCAAGGCCTGTGAGTCGAAATCTTTCAATAAATGTCATCACGACCGGGAATCCCGGATTTGAACGTTTCGATGATAAAGTTTTCTTATTTATAGTTTGGCTCAGAAAAAAAATTAAACAATTTTCAAAAAGTAGATTGCTAATTAAATTATGGTTTAATTAATTTTATCAATTTATGGTCATAAATAAACCAGTATGTTAAAGCTCTAAGATAAGAAAGGTGTTATAATGAAAATTACAATTGCGCAACTGGATCCGACGGTGGGTGATATAGAAGGAAACCTAAGTTTGATGAGTACAGCAATAGAAAAGGCTAGTAAAGATTTGTCCGACCTCATAGTGTTTTCAGAGTTATTTTTAACCGCTTACCCACCCAGAGACCTCCTTGAGTTTTCCTGGTTTATCGATAAAGTAAACACAGGAATTGATAGGATTTTAGAGATATCAAAAAGTTACCCTGAACTTGGTATACTCATTGGTACACCTACTAAATCCGAAATGCCTCATGGAAGAGGTCTATACAATAGTGCAATCCTTTTACAAAATGGGGAGATCATCCACAAACAGCATAAATCCCTTCTTCCCACATATGATATTTTTGATGAGGTAAGATACTTTGATCCGGCCTCTGAAATTGAACCTGTAAAGTTCAAGGGAGAAAAGCTTGGGATTAATATATGTGAAGACGCCTGGAATGACCCTGTATTCTGGCCTGGAAGGAAGCTTTACAGTGTTGACCCCATAGAGACCCTTGTTAAAAAGGGTGCAACATTTCTAATAAATATATCGGCCTCTCCCTTTAATACAAAAAAACAGATAACTAGATACAGAATAATATCAAATCAAGCAGCAAAATATTCTCTGCCTTTTCTGTATGTAAATCAGGTCGGAGGAAATGATGAGTTAATTTTTGATGGAAGAAGCATGTTGATAAGCAAAATTGGTAAAATACTCTATGAACTCCCCTCATTCAGCGAGGATGTTGTAACTATTGATACAGATGAACTAAATAATGAAAAAGATTTCCAGCAGATGGATGATATAGAATTGGTCCACGATGCTCTTATATTGGGAATCAAGGATTACCTTAAAAAATGTGGATTTAAGAGAGCCGTTGTAGGTTTATCCGGAGGTATTGACTCTGCCGTAACGATTTGCCTGGCGGTTCGAGCTTTAGGCAAGGAGAACGTTCTCGGAATATCAATGCCTTCTCCATATTCCAGCAAAGGTAGTATTGAAGATTCAAGGAGGCTATCAGATAATCTCGGAATAACCTTTAAAATTATACCGATATCCGAGATTTACAATAACTATTTAAACACTCTTTTACCGGTTTTCAATAATTTGCCTCCAGATATTACAGAGGAGAATATTCAGGCAAGAATCAGAGGTAACATACTTATGGCTATTTCGAATAAGTTTGGGCATCTCGTTCTATCGACCGGCAACAAAAGTGAACTTGCAGTGGGATACTGTACTCTCTACGGGGATATGAGCGGCGGACTTGCCGTTATATCCGATGTTCCTAAAACTATGGTTTATAAATTGGCCCGTTTTATAAACAGAAACAGGGAAATTATTCCTGAAGAAATCATAAAGAAGGCACCTTCTGCAGAATTAAGACCTGAGCAGAAGGATGAAGATAGCCTCCCGCCATACAAAATTCTTGATGAAATACTACAATACTTTATCGAAGAAGGTCTCTCAATAGAAGAGATCATTAATAAAGGTTTCGACAAGGATACAGTTATCTGGGTCGCAAAGGCAATCGCAAGAAATGAGTATAAGAGAAAGCAGGCTGCCCTGGGTTTAAAGGTAACCACAAAGGCGTTTGGAATGGGGAGAAGAATGCCTATAGCAGCTAAGTACATATAGCGAGAATGGCATCAGGTTGCAGGGATGACAACAGCATAATTAATTTTCCTTGCAAAAAATTAAATATTCTGATATTTTGAGTGCGAAAAATTGGAAAAAATTTCTAATATAGGAGGCAATGGTGGAGAAACTATTTAAGTTTAAAGAACGCGGCACAAATGCTGGAACAGAAGTTATTGCTGGTCTTGCAACGTTTCTCGCGATGGCTTACATAATTGTGGTAAACCCCTCAATACTCTCAAAAACTGGTATGCCTTTTTCGGGAGTTTTATTTGCAACAGTACTTGTAAGTGCGTTTAGTTCCATTGCAATGGGTTTATATGCAAACTTACCATTTGCTTTAGCCCCAGGTATGGGTATTAATGCCTTCTTTACCTTCACACTCGTTCTAGGAATGAAAGTACCATGGGAAACTGCTCTCGGTGCTGTTTTTATCTCCGGTATTATATTTATAATTCTTTCCATATTTAAGGTTCGCATCACAATAGTAAAGGCAGTCCCATCCTCTATCCGATATGCAGTTGCGGCCGGTATTGGTCTATTTTTAACACTGATTGGTTTTGAAGAAGTCGGATTTATAGTTCATAATCCAGCAACTATTGTAGGTTTCGGCGGACTAACTCTTAAAGTAATTCTTTTCCTTGTAGGTCTTTTTATTACTTCTATTCTGGTTATAAAAAAGGTTAAAGGAGCCCTCGTTATTGGAATAATATCAACATCAATAATAACCCTTATAGTAAGCCTTGTAGGTACAGCAACAGGTGCTTTAAAAGAACCAATTGTTACCATTCCTAAAGCTGTATTTGCACTTCCTTCTACTTCAGCTCTATTTAAACTTGATATAGTAGGGGCTCTTAAGTTTGGTATGATAGGACCTATCTTTGCGCTTTTATTTACAGATATGTTTGACAGCATATCTACCTTCCTTGGGGTTGCTCAAGTTGCCGGATTAATCGATAAGGATGGTCAGCCTATAAATGTTGGTAAGGCACTGCTTGTAGACGCAGGTTCAACAACCATCTCAGGCCTTCTTGGAACTTCATCGGGCACTACCTATATTGAGAGTGCCGCCGGTGTTGAAGAAGGCGGAAGAACAGGTCTTACTGCAGTTATCGCAGGGCTTTTATTCCTTCCATTTATGTTTCTAAGTCCGATCCTTTCATTCATACCATCCGTTGCAACTGCTCCTGTTCTGGTTATAGTTGGGGTTTTCATGATGAAACCTGTTACAGACCTAGACTGGAAAAAGATGGACGAGGCAATACCGGCTTTTCTGGCATTAATTCTTGTGCCACTCACCTACAGTATAACACAGGGTATAATCTGGGGTTTTTTGTCTTATACAATAATAAAACTTTTGATTGGGAAGGCAAAGGATATACACTGGATGCTCTACATCATAGACGCATTTGCAATACTTGCCTTAATTTTACCAATGATACAAAAATAGGATACAAAACACGACGAAAACCCCGGGCGAAAAAGCCGGATTTTTTATATAGATTATACTATGTTAAGCCCCATAACAAGGGCATTCTCCCTCTCTAGAGGGTAATAGTTCTCTATTATTCCAACTATCATAAATCCGAATCTTCTGTATAAGGAAATAGCCCTCTCGTTAGAAGGCCTTACTTCAAGGTATGCAAACTCAACACCCCTGGACCTTGCGTCTTCAAGCAAATAGTTCATTAAGATTGTTCCGTATCCCTTACCTTGAAAGTCAGGAGCAATTGATATATTAATTATATGTACTACAAAATCGTATCTTTTATTCATCAACCTGAATTCAACATCATTTTTTAAAAGATGGTATCCTCCGTATCCAATTACACGCCCACCCAGTTTTATCGTCACCATATAGTTGTTTTTATCCGAAATAATTAATCTAAAGAAATTTTCACTCCATGGGTGAGGAAAAACTGCCTTTTCTATTGCTAAAACTTCTCTTAAATCCTTTATTTTCATCGGCTCAATTGTATAATCACCTGTCAACAATTAAAGCCTCCATAGCAATATTTGTAATTTTCATTGCTAATTTTAACCTAACTAACCCTTAAAATAACCGGCGAGTTTATTCAACTCATCAGGTTTTAAAATTATAAGGCTATTTCCATCCCTCTTAACAAAACCTGAAGCAATTAATTTTTCAATCTCTTCCTCAACCTCCTTATTTATAGCATTTATCTGAAGAGCTATTTCCTGTACTGTATTTGGGTAATTCAAAATATTTAAAGGTTTGCCATCTGCAGACTTCTGGGCAAGCCTTAGATCATTGAGTGTACTGATTACCAGCGACTTTATATCCCGCTTCGCAAGGTCCCTTATCTGATTATCAGCCTTTTCAAGCCTTATACAGAGCTTCTCTATAATATTCATAGCAATATTGGAGTTTTTACTGATCATACTCAAGAAACCATCTCTATTAAATGCAAGTAGTTCGCATGTATCAACTGCGGTTGCCGTTGCTGTCCTCGGAGTATTCCTAATAAGTGCCATCTCTCCAAAAAAATCTCCCTTACCCAAAACCATTAAAATTTTCTCGACATTATCCACCCTTTTTGTAATTTTAACCCTACCCTTCTGTATTATGTACATAGTATCACCAGGCTCACCCTCTTTAAAAATCACACGCCCTGCTTCTACTACCTGACCGTACTTCTCAAAAAGAGTATTTCCCATTTTCATCCCTTCCTGTTTTATATATAATTTTATTTGATATATTTTAATATAAAATTATTACCTCAATTTCCAATTATATGTTAAAATAAAATAGGTAAATAGACTCTAGGTTGTAATAAAAAACCATAATTTTAATGAATAAAACCTTAAGTATCATTATTTATTGTTTTATAGATTATAATAAATTAGATTTAAGTATAGTTCAATATTTTAATTTTCTAATAAAACCTTAATTAAAAATTAATTGTAAATCTATAAATAGCCATAAAATGGACAAAAAATATCCTCTTTCTATCTATACTATTATCATCTATATTATTATCGTATCATTTCTTCTATTTGCTGAGAATGCATTTTCGGATGATCTAAATGCTTTTAATGTTCTAAAACCAAAATCCAGTTTAACAGATAAAAACAGCCTTACATTTGCAATAGTAACCTGGTATCAGAGCAAAATTTCAAGTAGAAACGGACCAAAATGCATGTTTTATCCCACATGTTCAGATTTCTTTAAAAAAGCCTCCAGAAAATACGGTATAATTTTGGCAACTCTGATGACCGTTGACCGGATGTTTTACAGGGAAAATTATAAATCAATGAGATTTTACAGGTACCTTCCCTCTTATGGTCTATACTACGACCCGATAGAAAATCATTTTATTTTAAAGTTTACTTCAAAATGAAAAAAAACATTCTTGTCATCTCAATTCTAATTATTTTTAATATTTTGATATATAAAGCTAATGCACAAACTTTAGATGGAACCATTGATAATTATCCTTATTTTCAAACAGCAGTAAAACTTTACAGCAACGGTTATTATACAGAGGCAAGAATGCTCCTTTTAACCATGTTTTATACCAATGGCATTTCACAACCCTTTAATATTTATTCAAGGTTTCTGGTAGCAATGAGCTATGCAAAAGAATCAAAAATCCCCAGAGCCATTAGAAACCTTGAAAACCTCAAAAAGGATATTGAAACAGAAATGAGAACAGGCGAAAATTTTAATAAGTATTATAAGATTTTCTGTGAAGTAAATTATCAAATAGCAAAGCTATACTTCTTTGAAAAGAAGATTGATTCATTCATAGAAGCAAAGGAGTATTTTGATTCAGAATGCCTTTTTTTAAATAAAACAATGAAGGACGAATTAAATTTACTCGAGATAGCCTCTCTGATATATGAAATGAGATGGAAGGATGCATTAGACAATCTTAATTATCAAAAGTTCAGTAACCGGCAATTAAAAAATTATATTAGCTCAAGACTTGTGGAAATCCAAAACCACCGGGACAAAAGTCCCCTATTCGGTGGGATCTTATCTATAATCCCGGGGCTTGGGCATATCTATGCCGGAAGGTTCAATGACGGATTAAGAAGCTTTCTATTTAATATCGCCTTTTCAGGATTAACCGCCTATACAGCCATAAAAAAAGAATACATATTTACATCCATTTTTGGATTAATAGAACTCGTGCTGTATACATCAAATATATATGGAGGTATCGATGCAGTTAACCAGGCAAATGCCCTTTACTATACAAAAAATAGGGATGATATTTTAAAGAAAATCCCGATTTCGAGGATACATATTATATCAGTTAGAAAGGAAATCGGACTTTAATGGTAGCTCATGATGTTTTAACCTATCTTTCAGCAAGATCCATGAATTTTCCTGATTATATGGTAACAGTTACTCCCTACAGCTATCAGGAAATAGACGAATATCTATACAACCCCAATTATATCTTCGAATACAGGGAGGGACAATCCCCTGTTACTTTTTCAAGCGATCCGATGTATGACGAAACGGAGTACTATTCGAATTATATAAACTATCACCCACCTAAGAATGGAAAGGTAGCTGCTATTGAAATACTTTCCCTCTATTCTGCCGAACCAGATTGGGGAATGGATCGAAATCTCAAACTTTCACTTCTTCAGGGTTTGATGGGTGGAAGCCAGGGATACAGACATATGAGATATGTCCTTTTCCTCTTTTTGCGTGCAGGATCAGTAAGCAGGCAGGTTTCGTATTTTACTAAATTGTCAAAAATAGCCTTTAAAAGGGATGATAAATACTGGGGATTGAGGTTTGCTGCAAGAGCTATTCACTATTTAGAGGATCTACTAACTCCAGTGCATTCAAAACCCTTCCCTGAAGCATTTCTTATTAAAAATGCCTTTTCGCCAAAAAGAATCTATTTTAAAAGCTTTAACTATCACATGAACTTTGAGAAGTTAATAGGATACCATCTCTGGCATGGAAGAGAGGATTTAATAGAAGCAATAAAATCATCTCCAGTAATGAATTTAAAATCGCTTAATTTTCTCTACTCCAGAACAGGTCATTTAAAGACCAGAAAAATTCTCAAAGAGATATTTACATACCTTGACAGGATCTGGGGAAATAGAATGGAACATAAACCCTACAAGTTAAAAAAAAGTGAAATCGAAGATAGCCTTTTATATGAAAATATCCTTAAATTATCAATAAAATGGCATAACCACTCTTCTTCAGTGGTAAAAGGATACATAAAAAACTTTATTTTACCAGAGTTTGAATAGGCAAAAGATATGATAGTTAAAGAGTTTGATTTTTCTGAAGATCTAATTAACAGGTTATCAGCTCTCATTATAGAATCCCGGATTCCTCCGGAAAAGATGTTGATTATTGCCCCTTCAAAGAGGTTTTTTCAATACCTTGCAGATAGATTATTTGAGATAAACCATGGTAAAAGCAAACTCATTCCAGATTATATTACAAGTGATGAATTAGTATTTGGTATCTTATCAAATTTAACCATTCCTATGGCTGGTGAATCAGAACAATTACGGATAATGATAAAAGCTATAAATCAAACTCAGGGATATGAGAAAATTATTCCCAGAAATAGCTTTGAACGCTACAGTGGCGCTGTTATCAGCGCAAAAAAGATTATTAAACTCTTTGGAGAAATACTGAAAAATAAGGTTACAGGGTCAGTTTCTGAGTTTCTGAAATCCCTTAAAAAAAAGGACTCAGAGCCATATCCAGGATTCAATGAACATATTGACATCCTTGCACGGATCTCAATGTATTACGAAAAACTTCAAAAAGAGGAGAGTAATTATGACCCTTCATTCTTAATCCCCAGGATAACAAAACGAGAAATCGAAGAGTTTTTTAAAAAATACAGACAGATCCTGCTTATTTCCCCTACTGCTCTTACAGAGTTTGAAAAGGATATATATTCCGCAGTAGAATCTAAACTGCTCGTAATAACCCAGGACTGTAATGAGTATGACTTTACTTCTATAAGGGATTGGCCAAAATTAGACAGAAAAAATACCAACCCTTCCTCTAAGGCCATAAAAGAATCGGGGTTTGAGAATACACGTGAAAAGATATATTACTCTGAAGAGCCATCTCTGCTGTACGAAGCTTCTAAAGTTTTGAGTATAGTTCAAAAAGAACTTAATGCCGGAGTAAAACCCCATGAAATATTAGTACTAAATCTGGATAGCATGCTTGCAGAAATACTCTATGATTCGCTACAATCCTATAATATACCAGTAAACCTCTCCCAGGGCATAAACATAAAAAGGGAACCATTGTACCAATTTTTTGCTTCAATAGCTGATTATTTTTCCGATTTTAAAAGTTCTACGCTAATAAAAATATTAAAAAACCCGATCTTTACCGAAATCGCAGGGATGAAAAATTTATCTGCAGAGGTAGAAGCATTAAACAAGAGGATAATTGCAAACAATCTTCATCTTATCTATAACCTTGAAAACGAAGTTTTCAATGATATTTTTACTAGAATCCCTGAAATTAAAAATTCACTCGAAGAATTAAAACAACTCTATAATTCAGAAAACAGCCAAAAACTTTATAGAAACCTTAACAGAATAATAACAAAACTGGGGAAAAAGAGGAGCTATGAACTAAATGTTTTCAGAGATGCTGTAGAAGAATCGGTATTTGAAGTAACTATTTTTGAAAGCGAGATAAAAGATAAACCATACAATATCTTCCTATCCATTCTTACTTCAAAGCGATTGCCCCAGATTGGAAGTATAAAGGGAGAAATTCAGATTTTGGGATTACTTGAAACCAGAGGAATCAGTTTCAAAACCGTAATAATACCAAGCTTTAATGAATCCGTATTTCCCTCACCATCTCAGGATTACCGATTCTTTAACTCCTCATTAAGAAGATCAATCGGACTGCCTGGTCTTTACCAGCAGGAAGAATTGGAGTTCTTCTATTTAAAAAGACTCATAGATTCCTCGGAGAAAAGCTACATTCTATCCTTGATATCCAATGACGGGTCCTATGACATTCCAAGCAGGTACATCTATCTGTTTGGCCATGAATCACTAAAAAAAATAGACAATGAATACAAATTTCCTGCTTTTAATAAAGGGTCTAAAACCACTGGCGATTCGTCATTCGATACTCCAGAGATGAAAACTACTGTCGATAGATTCTCTCGACTGGATATAGACAGAATCAAAAAATGTCATACGCGATACTACATAGAAAAAATACTCAACATCTCTGAAGAAAGATCACTCTCAGAAGAAATTGATGCCAGTGTAATAGGTACTCTTATACACTCAATATTCTATGAGCTATATACAAAGGCGGGAATGTCCGGAGTAAATCAAATAAGTAAAGAGTTCGAAAATCAGCTTGGAAAGAATCTAGAAGAGCTTATAGATTCTTATATAAGGGAAACCCTCTTTTTTACAGAAGAAATAAACCTTATTAAAGAAATTATAAGAAAAACCTGCTTAAATATTCTTAACCATGACTTACATAGAGTAAAAAGAGGTTTCACTATCTGTAGTGACCTTTCAGAGAAAGAGCTTACAGCTAAAATAGGTAATAAGTACCTACTGAAGGGGAGAATAGACAGAATTGATAAAACACCAGATGGAGAATTCATAATAATTGATTACAAAACAGGGAGCATCCCTACAAAGAAATCTCATACTGAAGACGAAAACTTCAAAGAGATACAGCTTGGGGTTTACGGTCTTCTCTTTAGAGAAAAGTATCCTGAACGCTCCATATCATCCCTGGCCTATTATGATATTAAACAGGCAGAACTCATACATCTTATTGGAAAAGAGGAGTCAATTGATGCATACCTTGATAATTTTGAAAAACATCTGATTAATCTACTCGAAAATTTTAATGAATCGGGCAAATTATTACTGGCAGAAGATCCGGAAAGCTGTAAATACTGCCCATTTACAAGCATTTGCAGGGTTATAGAAATATGAAAATAAAAAATTCACAAAATATATTAAACTCTGTTGCAATAAGCGCAGGAGCCGGTTCGGGGAAGACGCATACCCTAACAAACCTTCTGCTTTTAATGCTACTCAATGATATCCCTATTAATGAGGTTCTCTCAGTTACATTTACAAATAAAGCAGCAGCAGAAATTAAAGACCGTCTTTTAAAAAGGATTGAAAAAATTATAGAGGGATCGGATGAATCCATTGAAGAAATTAAGACAAGTCTTAAAGTAAGCGGGAAAGCTCTCACAGAAAAGGCTAAGCATCTTCGTTATGATTTGATCAGGCATTTCAGTTCGCTGAGGATCGGCACAATTGATAGTTTTTTTACATCTATTATCAAACAGTTCCCCCATGAAACAAATACTGGGCTGGAACTGAACATAATAGACGATAGTGAAAGAAAGGTTCTATTTAATGAAGCACTGGAAAGGTTTTACAAAAATATAAACTCAAATCAAAGACTTTTCAGAAGGGTATATGAGTACTTAAATGAAAAAAACAAAAAGAGCTTTAGGACAAAGTGGATTTTTGAGGATGTTTATAATAGTTTCAACCCCTATTTTTTTAAACTAATCAATTCGGAGTTATACAACCCTGAATTACCTCAAGAAGCTGAAGAAAAACTTATTAAAATTAAAAACGATATTCAAGGCAAAGAGTTTGAAGAATTAATGAAAAAAACCATTGATCTTATTGAAAAATACCTTCTATTTAACAAAGTTTTTGATGAAGGAAATGTAAAAAAACTTCTTAACAAACTAAAGTCTTTCTTCCCAACAAAAGATATCTATAAATTAAAGGTTATATCTATCTTTGAACCAAGAGACCCAACTGAAAAAAATTATATTCGCAAAATTCCGGAAATATGGCCCGAAGGAGGAAACACCATAATCAACTGCCTGCGAGAAATAAGAAAAGCCATTGCAGAATACATAAGAGCCACAATTAATTACCAATTCTACCGGGAGCTGGAAATTTTTATGTTGATAAAGGATGAGTATTCTGACTTAAAATCGAAAGCAGGAGTAATAGACTTTGATGATATTGAGCTGATTGCATACCAATTTTTAAAGAATTTGAATCATTTCGATTATTTCAGCTACAGAATGGATACTTCCATAAGGCACATATTGATAGATGAGTTTCAGGATACATCGGATATCCAATGGAAGACTATTGAACCCCTCGCCTCAGAGGCTATAAAAACCGGTGGGAGCCTTATATACGTTGGGGATGTAAAGCAATCTATCTATCAGTGGAGGGGCGGTAGGCCTGCGCTTTTTAAAGAGGTCAAAAAAAGGTACAATCTCGCAGAGAAGGTGCTGGAAATCAATTACAGGAGCGCCCCCATTATTTTAGATTTTATAAATAATATTTTTTTAGATATAAAAAACAGGTTTCCTGATTTTGAATATAAAGTTCAAAAACTGCCTCCTGAATCCAAAGACAACAATAGAGAAGAAGGATACCTATGTATTAAGGCTATAAAGGATAAAGATAAAATAGCAGGCCATGTAGTAGAAAAGATAAAAAGGCTTCACCAAAAAGGAGTAGACTTTTCAGACATTGCTGTTTTATGCGAAAGAAACGATGAAATAGAAGAAATAGAGCTTCTATTAAAAAAGAATAATATCCCTTTTGTAGGGTCAGGGAAAAGATCCCTGCTGGAGGACTATGCTATAATCGACATCTTGAACATTTTAAGATTTTTATCCGACCCGGAGACAGAAATACATATCGTTTCTGTTCTAAGATCGCCAATGTTCAGAGTTAAATATGATGTACTGGAAAAAATAAAGAAAAAAGACGAAAAAATATCATTAAAATCCCTGAGTATATATGAGCCAATCGTAGCAGAAACATTGGAGAGCTTGCTTAAAAACACAAGATATCTATCAGTATCAAAACTACTTCTAAAACTATTTGAGGATCTGGCCATATTCGAAACCTATCCCAGTTCCAGAGATACAATTTTAGACCTCTATGAGCTAAGTTATTATTTTGAATCTTCAAAGGCTCAAACATCACTACCAGATTTTATTGAATACCTTGAAAAATCAGGCGAGGATATTAAATCAAAAACTGCCAGTATAGAAGGAGTTCAACTCAGTACAATACACTCTGCCAAGGGGCTTGAATACCACACAGTTATTATTCCATATCTTGCTAAAAAACAATCATACAGACTTGAAGAAAAATACGACTTTAAAGAGAATGAAAATGGGGAAATATCGGGATTTATAAAAACCTCTAAGGACTATCAAAACTTCTATGGTGATAATGATTTTAAAGAAATGAAAACCAGGATTAAAAAAAATTACGAGATTGAAAACATTAACCTTCTTTACGTGGCTCTCACAAGGGCAAGAGAAAACTTGATTGTACTCCCACACTTTAATAATATATCAATAGGGGGATTATTTATAAGCTCTTTATACCCGGCAGTTGATTTTAAAAAGGATCCCCCTGGGGAATACGAAATAGGCAAAATTTTCCCCAGTAAAGAGGTGAAAAAATCTACACCTGTATGGAATTATTTAAGCATTGACAAATCAAAGATTGAGAAATTTTCGGTTTTGGCCCAACCACGTAAAGAATTGGAAATTGAAGGGGATCTGTTTAGTAGAAGGCTGTCACTCCTAAAAGGCCTTACCGTTCACAGGATTATTTCCTATGTAAATAGACTTCCCATAACAGATGAAGAATTTGGTCTGCTTTTGGAGAGAGCCCTATTCTATGAAGGAAGAAGATTTACAAAATTAGAGAGGGAACAGGTGAGATCCGAAGCAGAA